>JAAUYL010014821.1_pt1 | contig 19326 bp, 12 predicted proteins | sample 7278011 | NCBI WGS metagenome assembly JAAUYL01 (sample SAMN14350225, study PRJNA611818) | marine sediment metagenome | isolation source: surface marine sediment (1.8m) | place: French Polynesia: Moorea | collected 2018-08
AGAGAAAGGGCATGTCAAGTCTCACTGCATTTCGAAAAACAGTTCTATGAACCCGTCGTCCCTTAAAGAAGAAACAAACATAACATTGCGGTTAACAGCTACTGTAAAGCTAAGCTCTATAGAAAAACGAGAGCTAGGGAAGTGAGTGCTTTTATGGCATACTAATCTGTCAGTAAGTGTCTCGATGTCTGTCTACACTAGAGGGTCATTTTTGCAAGAGAGCTAGCGCCTAAACAATACGATATACCAGACTTCGGGAAGTAAAAAGGGTACCGTCCTTTCTCATTTTTTTGACAGAAAAACAACTCACTTCCACTCGACGGCGTAGTGTGCATGTATTTAATGCTATGCTCGTGGAATCGAGTTTGTCAAGGGGAATTTATCAACCTTTCTCGACTAAAAGACCAAAAATGCTCCATGCAGAGAGAGGAGAGCGCCAACCACCGTGGACTCAATAGAGTTGCCACATTTCACTCGCAGCACCGAGAGAGAGCGAGAGCATTTTTCATTTTTGACACCTCCAGAATCAAGGGCAATTTCACAGGCATGCATGTCTCGAATCAGGCAGGAATTTTAAAAGCTACTTTAAAAAGAAATTGGCTGCATTTGAGAATTCATAAAGCATTGCTGTAAAATGCAGAAAATGCCCATTAAACGAGCAAATTGTACATAACTGGATAGAGCTTAAAAAGCACTCGCTTAGTTCTCGGCCTCTCCGTTAGATGGCGCGATCCTGCGCTTTTAGCAACAGTTGCACACCTTTGCCGTGCATGCGAGCACGAGAACTCTGTTGTTCTACGCCGCCACCATGCACGCCAAAATGACGCCGGACTGCGTAGAGTCGGTCTACGCGGTTCTCCAAGTTTTGCCGCCGGTTGCGCCGAAAGCTCTCCGCTTTCGTTTTATTTCCAACCGGCGGGATCGGCGCCGTCGTCCGTCCGGCGATGTCCGCCGACACAGAAGAGCGATCGCCGGCGTCTCGGCGCATTTTTCATGTTGAGTGTGAGTGGAGGGGACAGGTATGGCCCTGCCCTACTAACATACTTGCACTCTAAATAAAATACTGTAGTAGTTCTACGCTCGTACCACACGTTACGTTACGACGTTATTGTAGTCGAGTAGTGTAAAGGCTGTCAGTAGACGACATCTAATGAGACCTGGGTAACTCACACCCATACACGGAACTGATAACTGGATAACATCCATAAAACATGTTAAGAATGGTCCTGTTTATGAATTGGTTAATGTTTGCTTGCCCCCTCTCTTACAGCTCTTTATATCTATCTACTTGAATGTAAATATGGCAGTAAAAACATATCTATATCTAGTCTCTCTGGCCTTTTAACACACCACCACACTTTTACTTGGCTACTACTTCTCTGCTTCTGGGTATTTAAGTACCCGCCGCTCTACGTTGGCTCCATAGAAAACGGACATATTTCGCTACATTATTAATGAATCACGAGCTGCTAGCAAGGCGGAGCTGCAACACCCCAGACTGTCTTTTTATATTGACTAATCATCGTAATGCGTATGTGTGTGCAGAGAATCCCCATATCAATAATTGTACACTCACATGGACATTATTAAACCAACTAGCCATCGGCAGTCAACGTTTCTGACACATATATTTCACTCTATACTAGTCGAATTATGTCTTTCATTTTTATGGGGGGACGGCACTACTCGACATGTCCAAAGAGCGCGGCAGCAATTAATTCATTTGCAATAAAATATGACACTAAATTATGAGGGCAAAAAACACTTGAATTCCATCCAACCAACCAGCAAATGCCTGAATATTGAAGTTGTAATGGCAGCAAACCGTCAGTCCAAATAATTGCTTCATATACTAAGGAGCAAAAATTAGGGCCAATCCTAGATAGTCCTATAATACTATAATAGCTATAAACATGAAGTTGGCATAGAAATAGCACTTTGTGTACTGGCTATGTAGGGAGATAATTTGGTCCATGTCGCGTTAATGAACATCAAAATTGAGGGTCCGCCTCATTAAAAGTGCTTCTACTAAAGTCCGGCTTCCTAAAAATGCCAACCCTTCTTTCAGGTCTTGCCTTCATATTGAGCAGATAGTAGGCCTTTAGAAGACAAGACAACGTTGAAAAGTGCACTCTAACGGTAATGAGTGAGCTGTACATTCACCAAGGGAAAAAGGTGGAAGTGGCTACAACCAAAGTGTCACTTTGCCTGAGAAATCATTGCCTTCATAAGCATTTCCAGACGACGACACTCAAATAAGGTAGTGTAGACGAGCGAGAAGGTAAATAACTATGGCACAGAATAGGAACGGACTCGATATGATGAGCGGTGACAAATGAACCCAGCGCCACCCTCTCCATATATCATTAAAACACCACCATGCCTTGCTGCATGCACTTCTTTCCTCTTCTTCTGAATTATGGCACAATTTCTCTCCTGACCTTCAAAAATGTTGGAACTCGTAATAAATATGACTGTGGCGCGAGCAAGGAAGGAAGGAAAGAGTGAATAAAAATGGCATATTCACTGGAACACAGGGAAGGAACCCGGGAAGGCTAGCTTCAGGGGCTATAACTCATTTCAGGAGCACAGCTGAGTCGAGAGACTATGGGCCACACAAAAATCTACCCCCGGGGAGACATTAGGCAAAAAAAGTCTCTCTATTCATAGTTCTCTCTCTGTCTGTTGTAATATGCGTTTGCATTTTTTCTCGAGCCACGGCATATGTATTTAAAATTCCGCTTAGGTGCTTCAAAAATGTGCTACACACACAAGCAAGCAACCACCTCACTCAAAAACAGTTTAAATCCATCGTGCAGACCCATTGGTATTCAAAAGCCCATAACTTGATATATTTTGATAGGTGCTCAAGGCTTCAGAGGATGGTAGTTTTAGGTAGGTGGTGCTAAAGGGATTTGGATGCACACACGTATGTAAATATGTATAGAAAGGGATAAAAAAGCCATCCAAACCGCAGCTCAGTTCACGTACAGAGCAGTCACAGACTCTAGCTAGCTGGCTTCTCTCTCACCATTAGACAATTTGAATGGAATATCATTTAGGGGACATAAATTCTGCCTCCTGTCAGTGCCGTGTAATGCAAAGCGTATTTACTGCTGGGACGCATTTATTCTCCTCTCCTCCTCTCTTCTCTTCTCTCCCTACCACCTTCTCTTTCTTTATTTGCACACATATAGCATAGCACAGTGTTCCCCAGGAAAAACTTCAAACTCGAAATTGCAGTATTTATGGATGTAACCCTTTAGTCAAACTCACATAGATCTTCCAGAGGTTGTGTCCCATACGTGCATGCATACCATTTACATGTAAGTTTCTCTGCTCCTCCAGCAGGAATTCTTCTCCTCTTCTTTACCCTCAATTATACTGGTCTTTATAGTGTTAATGATTCCAACCCGATCTGCATCTAAATGTGCTGCTTAACTTGGCAATCCGTACAACTTGACTCAAGCTTGGAATTCACAGCCATGAGTCAAAAAGACCCGAGGAATCGTTGTTTGCAAATCTATGGAGCGTCGGGTAAAGAACCTGCGTTCTGCATGAATTTGGCACTCTAGTCCTCCACGACCAAGTTTGTCTACGTGAGAACCCATCTGTAGAGAGGGGGCCTCAAAATTCAAATATGCAGCTAGTATGTATTCTCTCATTACACCTCTTTGACATTCTATATAGCTAAGCTAAGCATTTCGAGACAGAGAAAACGTTGAGCTGAGCGTTATCAAAAGTCAGATCACAGTTTTGGAATTGCTGCTTGCTTGGTCAAAAGCTCAAAGCTCCCTGATTGTACGTGATCTCCCTTCATCCCCTTTCTTTCTTTCGTTCGTTCTTGGGAAGAAGCCAGGGCAAAACGAACGAACGTCTCAGCATCAGCGGGGGGTGTCTCCGAGCTTTTTGTGCTGTAATTGTCGGGCAACCGACTAGGACTAGCTGGCTTGCTTGCTTCCCTGCGACATTTGAGACCAACGAACCAGGTCACCGCAGAGTTGACTTGATTTTTTTTGGATGTCCAAAGTTAGATACGTCCCAATTGCTTCGTCTCGCTCCGCTCCGGCCTTAATTTCAATATCACGGGATCGTAAAATGGGTTCGTTCCCAGGACTGGACAACGTATGGAATAGGTTTGAGTTTGAGCTTCGAGGTCTGAAATGTGATCTATTCCAATAGCTTAGCTTTGCTTCTCGCAGGGATAACGACCACATTCTCGGCTCTAAAAGTTCACTACTCACTACTCGACTTTTTGGTTTATTGTCGTTGAGACTGAGAGCTAAACGTGTCTAGTTAGCTCAACATTGAAGGAACAGTAAAGCTCATCTTTGTGAGTGCGTACAATATCTTTCTCCTTCTCCTCCTCCTTTTTCTTGCGACGATTTGAATGCATTGGACATGCTGTCCTTTATGGTCAGTACAAAGTCTTACATAGATAGATATTATTCCCTCTACCCCAACAACGCCATGCTGCAGAACCTAATGTAACACTATATCTGAGCTATTCTACAGCCATATGTGAGAGTGTTAGTGTGACGAGGAGGAGAACTAACTCCTCAAGCTCAAAGCTCAAAATGCCCAGAAATTGTGGTGTTCTTTTTCACATATTCCCATCACTATTCTCATACATAAATTAGCTCGACTCGGATCGGGTCCAGTCTTCCAATTTGAGGAGGAGGGGGCTTCTCTCTCTCCTCTCTGATACTGAGCTTGAGTGCTGTGAGTGTAGGAGGCAAATTATCCAATCCACTTGTGCAGTTTTGTCAAATTGGCATGAAGCCCGATTTCTGTGTCTATGTACACACATTCATATGCTATTTCATTATTTGAATGTCGACACGTACAGAAACCTGTCTACGAAAAAGGAATTTTTATTGCCAATCATTTCATCAAGAGGAGTGGTCAGAATTGTGCCACCACTCACCATTTTAAAACAACTAGACTGATTGTAAATAAATACTAGAGTTAGGAGCTCAAGTTTCTCGTGCGTAAACAACAACAATAACAACACGGTTGATATTATTGTTGTTATGATTAGAAGAGATTTGTAGCAGTTTGTTGTAAAAGATATTTGTGTCAATGCAATCACGGTAATAGTGTGTCTGCCTGGCTGGAGTCCCCTACAGGGTTTTCCGGAAAAATATGAAAGTAGGAAAGACCCTGTATTTCTCTTGTTATTGCCACCAGGGGAGAGGTTTGTTGTTTGACGAATCAATAGCGAAATGTTTTTCCAAAGTTTTTTAAGGGACTCAATGAAAGAAATACAAACACGACGATGATGAATGCATTAATGGCAATTAGAAACAAATGGAATCCCCCCTCGTCTCCCGAACAACAACAGCAAGAGAAAGCTTTTATGATAATTGCTATTTGAGAATTGTGACTCACAAATATGAGTGAGGTTTTTTGAAAGCAAAATATTTCCATTTTTTTGTACACTCCTCTTCTCATCTCATTGGATGTAAGTGCTGCTATTTTGGAGGCTGAGACTTGACTCTAAGCCTTAGCTTGGAAGGGGGAGAAAAAAAAAGACGAGTCGCCTTGAAACCCGAGAAATGTCATGTCTGACTTTTTAAGCATTTTTTCTCTAGCTGCCATCATGCTTTTTTAAGGGGAAAATACATAGAAGAGAAGACATCAACATTTCCTGTTAAAAACTCTTGCTTTTGGCTCTCGTATGTTGTGCACAACAAATTGAATTCTCATATGAGGGAAAACTACTGCTCCCATTTTCCCGCTCCTCTTTTTTTCGTGAAAATATCCTGGACTTTATTGCGCCCGTGGGACATCAACGTAGCCTATGTAGCCTATCTCTAAGTAGCAAAAGAGCGAAAATGTCTGAAAGGTTTGACAAAAGCATAAAGCATTCTATCTTTGGCTAGCCGGGTAGAGAACAAATTTCACTATCCCTGCATGTATGAGAGCCACCAGAGTTAACGAACTGTGTCGGTATATGTAATACTGGTGGTGGTGACTGGTGACGCTACTGCTCTGCATTCGCCCTATTTCAGAACGTTTGGAGCAAACCCAAGATGACCTCTGCTCTTCTGCATTAGGTAAAAGTCATTGGTGATGGTGTTTGGCACCAGAGAGAGAGGGAAAAATTCCCCATGGTGCCACTTCTCGAGTCTCACTCACTCTACTCTTAAGCACTGCAGCATCGCATCGCATCACATAGAGTCGTAGACGACGGACGAACACTTTTCCTTTCCCGCTAGCTCGCTCCCAAAATGATGATGATGATGTTGCTCTCCATCGACCAAAAAGTGTATTGACGGACGGAAAGCCATACCACATTACCAACATCAGATGGGAGCAAATGACTTGGCTTGTCAGTTCCCAACTAACACTATTTTCTGTGTAACACAAACTCAAAACTTCAGCTTATGATGAGACGTCAGAAAAGTTGAGCTTTGCATGCGCATGATGCCTTTTCCCAGAGGGCCTTACACACTCATATGCTTGTCTGGCGAGAGTAGCAAATGTAGTTTTCTTTTCGGAGGGGCTTACCTAGAAATGAGAAGTAATAATATGTCATGTCATAAACAGGCATTCAACACGTTGGAAAATGCATTTTCGAAAGACATGTGTACTACTTATATGTAGAGGAGGAAGGGGAAAATCCCCACCGTTGCTCTGCTCCTGCTTCTCAAGGGCTTGACAAGTCCATCAAAAAGCAGTTCCAGCTCGCGTTTTACTACCGCTCATTACGGCGCCATAAAACAGTGGGATAGCCGACTTCTCATCCCTTCTGTCTACTTGCTTTCACTTTTCACTTCGGCGGAGTTCGTCGCTGTCGTCGTTTTATGAGGGAAAATGGCATTGGTGTTCGCGGCTGTCCAATTCGAGCTCTAGCTCTTCAAGAGAGGAGCAGGCGGCGCAGCGAGCAAGCCTCTCCTTTTTTGACGAGCTCAGTCTTGGCAGGCTGTCAATCAGAAGCGAGTCCCTAAAGTATGGCATGTGATGTGTGTATGGTATGCTACACACATGTGGAGAAAGAGAGAAGAAAAGAAAGGTGGCCGTCGTCGTAGATGGTGATTGGCGGGGGGAAATGCCGCCGTGCTCAGAAGAAGCTGAAGAAGAAGACCGAGGCTAAAGGATCGATGCTTCTCGAGGCTGCGAGGCTGCGAGGCCGCCGCTTGCTCAAAGCTCGTCAACGTCGTCTTGAAGGGAGAGAGGAGCCTTCTGACTGACGGACAGATGACGTGTGGGTGGGTATGCCGCAGCAGTAGAGTTGTACAACATTTGAGAAAGGAGCTATATAGTAGGCACATGGAATATATAGTGAAGGCAGGCTTTTATGGTCTGTGTCCAATGCAGCTATATATTCTACTACCACCACCATTGAAGCAGGCAAAGAAAGCCCCCTACCACCACTTCCCTACTTCCAGCTCAAACGTAACGTCGTCTAGCTTGTACTATTACATATACCGAATATATGCCTTGTGCTTCGGAGGAGAGGAGGATGCTTTCGACCAATCAATCTTCTGGCCTCAAATTTCCAGACAGTTTCGTTTCAGTCTACTTGCTTTCTAATGAGAACTTCGACGGCCTATGGATGGATGGATGGAGGAGGAGGAAGAAATGTATGGCCATAATTTTATTCATTTCAGACACGACACGACGACGCCGCGGCTGGCTGGCTGGCTGGCATCACTAAATCCACCTCCCTAAAGTCCAGGGATAAAGAAGAAGCTCCAAAAAGAAGAAAAAGAGTTTTTTGTTCCGTGCAATGCAAGCGAGGAGCTGGAGAACAGTTTTGTCTTTCCAACTGGAAATGAGACTGAAATACCCCCGTATTACTCGCTGCTGCCGTCGGGGATATCATGAGACGTGGAGGGGAAAAAGAGGTTGCAACCTCAAAATTTTAAAACCGCCATAAAACATAAAACCTGGTGATACAAATGGAATCAATTGCATAATAAACAGTGATCTTCTCCTTGGAAACTTGCCTTGGCTAAAAAGAGAAGAAAGTGTCTCATGATGACTGCTGCAGCAGAAAAGAGGGGTGATGAACGCTCCAGACAATGACAAATTACAAGATTTTACCCTAGACGAGCGTTTAGTCCGCCTTCATCCCGCCAGTAGTCTTCCATGCTTCCATGTGTGTAGAAAGTATAGTCACATACATGTGCATGATGATTCAGTATCACAGTAGAGTCGTACCGTTTTATCTATGACCGTGCTCGCGCAGAGGTAAAAATCCTTGTTCAGATGACAAACTACCTAAAATCTTAATTTTACAACTTAACAACCAAAATACGAAATAATTATCATTAAAAAATAAGCTATTCCTGAAAATTTGAGCGACTTTCATCAAGTAGAAGTGGAAGGAGATTATTTTAAAGAAATTCTCGCGCCTAGGTAAAAATCCTTGTTTGGTCAAAGTTACGACGGTACGACTCTAGAATGCTCTACTCTAGCCTACCTATTTACATCATTCCGTTTGGCCGGGTATGGAAGTTTGAAAGCAAACTTTGCCTTTCGCGGTTCGTACCAGTGTCATTCTAATGGAAGCTAGGAGGGGAAACTGGAAAGTCACTCAACCAAGTTTCAACCCGCCGCCCGCCGTCCGCCTCCTCCTTCGCGTTTAGAAATGTACCACTATGATAGTCCTGCACATAGTGGAGCTTGATACCGTTCCAGTTTTGAGTTTTCAGTGGAGAACTTTCAAAATTAGACTCCCCTCGAGGAGCACCAGCCAGTTTCCAACTTTCTGAACTTGATAGCCCCTCTTGCTCATTTCATCTATGGTACCTACTTAGGTTCTTCAAGAAAGCACCGTTTACACGACGTTAATTGCGTGCTATGAATTCAAGTGATTTTCAGAGCAAAATGTCTCCACAGGGTAAAATTGCAGGGTGTCGTTTGGAATGGCAGCAGTACGTATCTAGAACTGCGGCATGCCTAAGGGCGACGATGGTAGCAGTAAGTAAAAACCAAGAAAGCCAGACTTGAGACGAGCACCTTGGGAATTAGATGCCATATCTATTTTCCCTCTCGACATATTCCGTCATAGTGCATTCTTTTGCTATTGAAAACAACTACTTTAATCGCATTTCGTGCGAGCTGGAGAAAGCTTTTTATGGAAAAGCTGAGCTCTTTTTTCCATGTACACGCTAAAATTACATGGGTTTGCAATCTCATCTTTCCAGCACAAAAAAGCCACTACTCTTTTTTCCCTCCCAACGACGAGGCTAAGCCAAGATGCTAAAGCAAACCCTAATGCTAAGCGGCTTTCGAAACGAGAGAGAAAGAGTGAGGCTAGGACGCACCGCAAGCAAGAAGAGACGAAGGGGAAATGGCAAAAAACAATCCCGCATTAGTTTGAAACCCATTAGACGTTGTTTTGCAATCCAGTATAGCATAGCAGAGCTGCTTGCTCTGGATATGGTAAGTCCCTTGTGCATTTGTGCAATACATGGATTAGGTTTAGGGGGAGAGCAAAACATAATCACATCAAAATGATTGCTTCATTTTCTCCCTCTCAAAGGACAACTAAAAGTGATGAGCAAATGGCATAATTCAGCGAAAGTTGAGAATGAAACAAAAGCACGAAATACAAGGTAATTGAAAAGCTGCCAGTGCACAATCGCTAGAGGAGGCAGTGGTCTCTTGTTTTCCCTAAAAGGACTGTGGCATATTCTCCAGAGATAGGACACACAATCTCGGTAATGGAAAGTCCCTGTATGCGATAAACACAGCTACTTTCTTCGCTTCAATCTACTCCCATCTCGTTATGTGCATCCCCCTATGTAAGTACTATTGTCCTTTGGGCTTAAACTCGGGGGCTTAGGGGCTTACGAATTTTCAAGCAAATTTTCTTCTTGAAAGGAAGCAAACAACTTTCAATATCTAGAAGAGAAATATTACAATAACATCTAGTGTACTTGCTTACTTTGTTACATTTACAGTATTGCAGATTGGAAGCACATGGCCCTTGCACCTTGGCTAGCTCTCATATATATGGAGAAATAAAGTAAGTCTTGTCTTTTCCCCCATGGGGAAAAAAGAAAATGCATTCATTGTACACGCATACTTCACTTCGATTCCCTTTTTTGACAGCCCGTGTGAGCGATAACCCTTTTAGATGTACGGCCAGAGTCCGAATCTCTCATTGCACAGAAGAAAGAATTGCTGGCTGTTTGTTATTATGCAAACAAAACCTTCGTTCAAGCATATTTACATTCCACGAAAGAGGCTTTGAACTGGCGGCAAACTGTCTATTTCGACCGAAGAACTGAGGAGAGTTTAAAAATTCTCATGAAAAAGAGCACAAGATGGCCCTCGAGCATAGAACCCCCTTCCCCCAACAATGCCATTAAAGCAGTCCTAGGTACTAATTATGCGGGTCATGCACCTGAAAAACAGCTGCAAAACTCTTTCGACGTACCCCAAAAAATTATATTCGCCATTTCATTTTCAAGATCCTTAAATGATCGTTATTTAATAATTCGGGAATTGTGCAAGATGATGCCACAGCTGTCCAGAACGGATTCGTCGGCAAGATTCGATACGCATTTGGCGTGCTTTACAATAACAACAACACAACAACAGCAGAAGAGCAAAACATCAATAACAAAGAGCGAGGAACAGTAAACATACGCTTGACCTCTGACAGCAATGAAAATATAACACTCTTCTCCTCTCCAACTCTCGGGCTGATTTAAAATTCATCATCATAAATACTTATATCTGAGAGAATTGTACAATCGCACCCGCAAGAATCTCATTTCCATTTTGATGCCCCCCACACGATGGTGGTGGAACGCTTTAAAAAAGTTTTATTCAGCGAAAAACAGAACAGAGACGAACGTGTCGGATTAACATAAATGGGAGCAGCGACTGATCGGCATACATAAATACTTATGCGCCAATTATCTACCTCGGGAATTTCCCCCATATCGTTACAATTCATGAATATTGAAATTGCCATGTTCTCCATTGCCGGTCGTGACGTACCGTTTCGTATCAAATTATTCTCACCACCCAAAATGTAGACGATACCTAGATAGGTAACTGTTTAAATGATGTAATTGCAGTAATTATCTCCATGCTGCAGGCACAGTGACACTTTTCACCTCTTTTTGTAGACATTACAGAGCTTAATAAAAGGGTAGGCAAGTAGGCTGGCATCACGTGATGACGCTAGCTAAGTAGATAGGTAGATATGTACTGTCTATTTTGTTTATGTAGTTAGCTCATCGTGGGGGTCATTTACATGCAAGGCACCAATTTGAAGTTTCGAAATTAATTATGCGCCCCGTCGCAACGATCTCACGCGAGCGCATGTATGTAGATAAGGTACTTGTTGCACTCCCATGAAGCTGCGGGGGTTTCATTTTATAAGCCCTTTATTAGGTCATTGTGGGAAGCCCCTTCCTTTACTCCTATCTTCCTCTCCGCTCTCCTTGCCAATATTGCCCATAGACCAAAAGGAAAAGCTGTTCTACATAGTGGTTAGTGGTTACCAACCCCCTGTATGTGGATTTTTTAAAACCATTGACTCGTCTGAACATACACATACTTCAAAGTCGTCAAACTGAGCTATACATTCCTCTCTCGAGACGCTGGTATGCAAAGTTAGCCGTAGGCCAGCACACACTCGCGCTTCATAACTAGCAGTTATTTTCCAACTAAAGGGCCATCTCTCTATACCATCATCCCCTTAGCCAGCACCATCCATAGCCCTGAAAAAAGTGCCAGATGGTACGGAGACTACAACTAAACCTTAGTATTACAGCAATGCTCAAGGTTTTCTAAAACACAGGCTATTTTTGAGATCCTGTATGATTTGAAGAGCTGAGGTAACGACCCACCAAACTAGACTTTTTCTTGCAGTTTTACCCAGTCTTGTCATTCATAGAGTGAGAGGAGAGAGAAATTCCAGTCTTTAAAAAGAAAAGTGAAATTACGGTCTTTGCCCAGGTTTGCATAATTTCTGGTCACAAGAAATTGGAACAAGACTGAGAGCTGCTGTACCTGATGCTTGCAACAACAATTTCTACTAATGGGACAAGCTTACCCCGGCCCTAGGGCTCACTCAGTGATGTACCACCAAAGGAAGGGGGATTTGAGGGAAAATGCTTGTATTTGCTGTATGGAATGGAATGGACGGCGGGAAAAGCATTACATGTGAGCATCTACGTATCTACGTACAGGAGAGAAGCAGCAGCATCAGTAGTAGTAATATAATGGGGGAAATATGTCCCTCAGGACGTTGGGAATTTCAGAATGGGGAATTATGATACATCTTTTCTTTTCTCTCCGTCTCTCGTACATACTCATATCTGGGGTATGGTTTGTTTGTTTAGTCGTTGTCGATCTTCGTATGACAATGGTATCTCGCCATGGGCATGGCCCTTGGCATCATCCCGGTCTACCGTTGGTCATTTTTCTTGTTCCCCCAGGAATGGAAAGCCTTACCAAGGACTTGATTCAATTTTCCACATTCTCTAGCTCTCCAACAACGTTACGTCGTACGCAATATGGCAAGAGAATGCACAATGCTTCATATCTACACACATGTATTTTTTTGTGGATGCAGAATAAGAGGAACGCACATTATCATTCCTGGCGAGACCCCACTCACTACCTAGTACCTAGCCAGCTCTTCTCTACTCTCGACTTGCGCACTGCTCTTTTTTTCTCTTAGGAAAGTCTCCTTCGTTCCTTTGGCCAAGAGAGAGAGGGACACGCTGCGCTGAATTCTCAATTTTTTCGACACTCTACATGTAAATAGTCTCTTGAGAGGTAAGGGCGCTTTTATCCCCTTATTTTCCTTCCCTCTATCTTCTATTCCAAATTGAAGAAAAGGATTCCGAGAATACGTCTTACTTTACCTAGATGTACTCGTCAAAAAAGCTCTCTAAGTGGACTCTACTCGTATATGCTTTTTTTGCATGAGTGGCTAGCTCTTCTTTGTTTATGCACGACATCACACGAGCGTATGGGATTTTTGCGAGAATTCGGGAAAAAAGCTGGCTCTGGATGGACGTCTTGAATAATTGCCGGTGATTTCCAGCAACTGGAAGAATTACTTGCGGAAAGCATAATTAGTCATATTTGTATCAAGCCAACATCAGGTAGATCAAAATGGACAGTTTTATGTACATAGACTTGTTTAAAAGGTGTTGCCGCTCCAAAATAAATCCATGCATTGACTCGCCTTTTTATGCGCGAGATTTCGTGTTGAGACTCTCTTCTCTTCACAAAACACAATGGCCGGCTATTTCCTTCAATTTCCTCTTTCAAAGTGGAATTGGAATTCGACTCCTCTCTTTCTCTCTCGCTTGGCCATTTTATTTTGAATAACAACAGGCAAGTAAAGAGACGGGAACGGGAGTGAGTGCAGGGAAGATTAAATTTGCTCCTACAATGCAATGTATTTTTGTCTATCTAGCTAGACAAATTGCTGAGACATGAAGCCGAAATAATTTTCTGGCGAATCGTATTTTTCTCTCCAGTGGAAAAGGTGGTGATTTTTTGACGGCGACGAGCCAAAAAGGAGGTTCCAGAATCATTTATTTAATGCCTCTCTATCCATGGTTGACTAGTTGTCATCAGCTCTCAGGCTCACTTGTACTACTAAGTAAGAAGTACTTCTGTAAAATCTTGTGTGTGTGACGCTGTTTCACCAAGCTAATTGCATCAAGTATCGCTTGGTGGTGTGGGCTAATTATCCATTTTAACGGCAGGTATCAAAAGAAAATCGATACGTTCGCAGAACACTCTTAAACTTCCATGACAGAGTCAATGGATACTTGCTGCTATACTTATGTACAACATTGTAGATAGTCACATGTGGTTCAAACTTGGAAAAAAACACGCACATTGCTAGCTAAGCTTAGAGCCAGGAAAATATTGTCTGTTTTTCTCGGACACAAACAAAAATCGTGGGGAGGAGGTAAAGTCACCGCACAGCAATAAAACTCACCACATGCCTTTATGTAAAGCAGGATTTATTGGACACAACGTCCGGAACTGCGAATATTTTCTAGAACCATTGCCTCCTGTATGGTCACGCCGGACCGAAGGAGTAGCTAGCGTTGTTTTAATATTAGGTTTAGCTATTGTAGACAGTGGCGGCGAAAGGGTGTCTGCTGCTTTTTTGTCGACTGAACTGCATTATCTGTTCCAATACACATTGTTGTTGTTTTGAAGGTAGGTAGGTAAACCAAACATGCGAACCTAGAACCTAATATAAGGAGTCTAAGCACGAAATTTGAAAAAAGCAAAGAGAGGACTAAGATACATGCTACAGGAAGTTTACTCGTCCCCAACAATTAAGCGAATTACCTTCATTCACACCGTACTTCTGCTCGAGAAAAAATGTAAATGTGTGTTACAAGTCGTCATTTTTTTGTTCCTCGCTCACACAGGCGGATTGCATTTTGCGAATTCGAAACTGGTTTGTTGCCTAAACAAAATGGAATGGTTGGTTCGTGTGTGTGTGCAGAAATCAGATACTTTTATGCATCATTGACTGCCGCCACCTTCTATCAAGCTTTAAAGCGTTAAGTGACTCTCCTGAATTCTTTTTGGCTCTTTGGTAAGATGCCCCTAGCTTCAGAAATGTTCTAGTGGTGGTGGTGATGGTGGACAAGACACAAAAACGAGGAATTTTTGTTTGCCTGGCGGCAAGAGATCGGAATTTTTTCACAATCACTTTCATTACCAAATATCAGCCGCAACTCAAAAGCAGAGGGGACCCACCCCATACCCTAAAAGAATTAAGAATAGGGTGGCGTACAAATCTTGCTTTCATCGTGCTTATTACACCCAGTGCTTAACTTGAAATGTCATTATGCCCCCGAGTCAAAGGCAAACTTTGCTCCTTTTGAAAGTAAAATATTTAAAAAAAAGAGGCAGGCAGAGGCAGCCAATTTCCAGGAAACAACGAGCGCGAACGGAGCGGATGAAAAGCAATTAAAATGTGCAGTCCTGTAATAATAACATAACGTGGTGACTGGTGGTGACTGGTGGTGCTGGCAATGTAGGATGCACCCTGCACCAAAGGTTGTTATGGTTTTACAGGGTGTTTCACAGAAATTATATTTTCATTTTCATGAAAAGCCTCTCTCGTCGATGATGTCGAAAAATGGCCGGAGGGAGCAAACCGATTGAAGCAAGTCTAATTAACGGTCTCCATGTGTCGGACTGTCAAATTGTATGGCAGCAGAATTACATAGAGGCTCTCCTCGGAATCTAAACTAAGACCCTCGCATTCCATCCACATTTTGCCTACATAAGTGACTTGAATCTCTGTTGACGGAAAGGATCTTGGGAATTTTCAACAAGACACTTCAGCACTCTGTACGTTGCTACGCTGGCTCACATCCTGTACCTTTTTCCACATTAAACTAAACATTTTGATGTACGGACCAAGTAAGCTAAGTAAGCAACCTCCTATTTAGACATGAAACTTCACATCGCATTGCGTGGAGTATTTTGGCATCTTCTTCTTCTTTTTAAAACAGTCTGTTCCACTTCTTATCACTTCACTGCTGTTTTATCACTTAATTCTGAATGCACGGGGGGCTGGCTGTTTATGTTTGTCAATTTAATGCAAATGCTCTGTGGACATACCTGGAATAACAGAAAATAAAATGGAATTAGAATATGAACAGATTTCACGCGAGCGAGGCGAGATTTATAATGTCGTAAAGTCAGCTAGTTATTTGCTGTAGATGTAGCAGTAAATCAAATCTCATTGTATGGGCTCAAAAAATGTTATTAGCTCAGGAATTATCCTTCTGAACATAAATAGTTTTGCCTACTTACTCTCTACAATCTTTTTATGACTCTTCACTTTGTACATCATACAAAGTAGCCAGATATCACAACACAAACAAGATCCCTCTCTTATTGCCCCAATAAACCCTCCTCACACTCCCCATAATAATGCGCTGCTGCTTGAGTTTGAATGAGTGCTAGCTCGTAAAACTTTACCGCACACCAGCTCTCCTCACTCACCGTTTAAATGTACCTAAATAGCTCCCCATAAAAGCCAATTAATCGAGTTTATTCTATTTACAAGTCGGTCGTAAAAAAGTCGACGAAGATTCACAGCGCAGCAGCACAGCTGTTTTCTGGCAATGTTGTTAAGCAACATAGTCAGTCAGCTGATGACCAAACCATAATGATAACCATTGCCGGGTGATTATAGTAATGCCAATGCTCTACAGGAATCGGCGAACGACGAGAACCGAGAGCCGAGTGTACTTTACTGGAAATGATCTTTGTAAGTAGATAGATACCTAGATATCTATGTATGCTAGTTAAATTGTAGAGACGTACCATTACAATTCCATGATGTACCATCCTCAGCCCTGTAATCACGCCACACATAAACAATTGGAAATCGCCAGGTTCGAGGCTCTCTGAGAGCTCGTTACACAACGATTAAATTCTATTTGTTCCAGGAAGCAAAATTCATATGGAATATGGAAGACTTGTTGGACGAAATGTCGGAGGAAACCAATGCAAAGCCAATGCCACCACTATCTTAAGGGGGTGTTCTCATTTAAATTAGTGTCAATGCGGCCATTACAGACTTGTTTAATTGGCGCTCTTTACATTTACCAAATGACTCGTCAATGCGCTCTAGCTATGAATACATTTAAAGCTGTAGAAACAACTTTGCTGTGGCGTGAATCGGGTTTGCCACATCACAGCTGCGGACCGAGCCGGACGGCCAAGTTTGGGCAGAATCGGCTAGTCGTGGCTGGAGTTGAAGGTCGTCATCTGAACAGGTTAACCTGTCCCAAAACAGAATGGACACATGACGCGGGAGCGGGTCCATTAGTGAAGGTTTACCCCTCTTTTGTGACAGGTACCACGGATGATTGCCCGATCACTGACAAAAGCTCAACGCCGCCGCTACTTTTTTACAGAGTGCCCCGTCAAATCTCTCCGCAATGTGTCCATGAATTTTTGTCGGGACACCCGGCCATTTTCGCACGTTTATCCTGAATGTAAACCCAAAGAGCAGAGCAAAAGAGCAGAGAAATGAATGCCAAAACACGTTTGTTGTCCGAGGGCCAGAAGCGAAAAGTCAGCACAGCATACTGGCCATTAATACCACAAAAATGCTTTTCCAACCTAATCCGCCCACAATTTTCCACACCTTTGCATCCCGATCCCGCCAATGTCCAGAGAGAAAAAAATCACGGTTGCGATACGTGGGAAAAAAACGGGGAGCTTAACTTTTTCAATAAAACACCAAAGGAATGTATCTATGTCTGTGTCAAAGTGTGAGCGTTTGCGGTCGCGGAGGAAGTCACGACATTGCTGCAGCAATGAAAATTGAAAAATGAGGCACATAAATTGAAAAGCCATCGCTCAAGTCAAGGGCTCTTTTAAGAGGTGTGTGATTAGGGTGGTGTTGGTGTTTTTACTGTTATTGAAAGTGGTGCTAGTTGTGGATCAATAGATATAAACTCAGCTCTCCTAGTAGGTAGGTAGGCAACTATCTACGCCAATTGATCACCTGCTGGCGGCAAGGCCTGTGATTACAGTTGTCGGGTAATACGGAGTAATGCGTATCCTATGTGACGCGCCATCTATCATACTTGTTCCAACTGGAGCTATCTAAGTACTAAGTATGTATCTAGATATAAGTAAAAGTGAGCAGTGACGGAGCACTGATCGTGATTGACACACTCTCCTCAACTTTTCACTCCTCAAGTTCACTATATCTACGTACAGTGATGTAGCTTTGGGCACGAGCCTCAAAAACTATTTGTCATGTTTCATTTCAACGCGGTTAGATGACCACCAAAATGCTACGTTGCTTAGTACACAGGATGAAATATTAGAACTACCGACCGACTGCTACTTCTATTTACTATAGTACATTTACAGACAGCCTCTTAGTCAACCTTGACACTGTACTATGAGTGATGATGCGCAAAGTGACACTGATATTCCGATAACTTGCTCAGTTCCATTAATTATTCTGCTTCTCCATGTGAGTGTGAGTGAGATGCCTCTAATATTTACTACATAGTCAAGAATGCCAGACAGACGTTCAGGCCCCTTTTTCGCAGCATTTACCATTTGCTGGAGGTTTTTAATAGCCAAATGGCCGTCATAACTGGCTCATGGAGTATAAATACTTAGCATAGTGCTGAATAAATATGTGGCGGTGGTGGTGCCCAGAATTACTACATATTTTCGAGACATGGCAGTGGTGCACTTTTTGCCATTAAAAGGAGGCTCGAGCTGAGCTGCTCTGTGTGCTCTAGGCTTTGCAGTTTCGGCCAGCCACACAATGCATAGAGAAATGACTATTATGGCCAGATATCTACCTACAAGCAAAACTAAACATGTTCTTCTCTATCCACCTCTGCTTTGCTTCGGGAGTACATATAGAACTAACTATTGAAGGGTTGTTGGTGGAGCTCCACACGCAAGCTACGATTGGCTGTCTATACATGATGTTTGAACAAAATGGACGGGAACATGCGAAATTAGGGGAGGTTCTTGCACTACTCCACGTAACATTAACTAGTGGTTTTTCCACCTCAAAAACAAGGCAGAACACAAACCATCATACTCTCTCTATAGTACGTTGACATTCCTTCACAAAAACATGTCTTGACTGATATAAAAACTGTCGTCGTCGTCGGCGTGCCTCTTTGATGGATGCGTAACAAGCCCTTTTTGAAAGCTATGGAGGGGAGCTTAACTTGGGTCTTGGCTCGAAATGCCATGTTATGATCAGGTTTCAAAACAGCTAGGGCTCTTCTTTTTTAAGTCATCTATTCTATGTATCTAAGCTCTCCTTCCTTCTGTGGAAGTAGTGTAGTATTATGCCGAATGATTAATGATGCCTCTTTTGTGGTTGACTGGACGAACACATTTCCCTATCATGTCACTGTTACACCATGTCATCCGAACATCTTTCTCCTTGCTTCGCTCACTGTTTTTTTTTTTCGGGGCCCATTTTTCCATTTAATTGATGGAAAATGACTCGGATAATCGGCATTCCAAATTAGTAGATTGTTTGAAATCCGAGGCACCTGTACGTCTACTAAAGTTCTTTCTTAATACTTCGTTATTGTTGTGCCTTGCTCCCTTTTTCCTCCGTCTCATTGCTTTGTCATTAGTGGATTGTTCTGCTTTTTTGGTTTTTGTACCCCTCAAACACATCACATGGATATACATGTCTACGGAGAAGAGGTGGTAGCTGCTAAGTATGAGTTGCATATTTCACTTTTGGATTCTGTTCTAGTGGTGCTCTAGCATCAGCATGGTGGGGATATGGGCTTACAATGGGTGCATCAAGGTGGAATGAAGAAGTCATGGAAGGAGAGAGAA
>JAAUYL010045739.1_pt1 | contig 19300 bp, 15 predicted proteins | sample 7278011 | NCBI WGS metagenome assembly JAAUYL01 (sample SAMN14350225, study PRJNA611818) | marine sediment metagenome | isolation source: surface marine sediment (1.8m) | place: French Polynesia: Moorea | collected 2018-08
AAAAAAACTAAACCTAACTGAACCGAATTTCCGTACAAAATGCTGTGTCATTCAGCTTTCATTTTGTGTCTATGAGGAGCGAGCTTGAAAAAGCATTAGTTGAAGTGTTAATAAGGGGGTTTGAGAGCGCGTTGTCGGACAAAAAGAACCATTGTTTTAACCCCAATCCTGTTTGGAATAACGGACACAACAGAAACCAAAAGCAAATAATCTATTTATCAATTTGATTGATTTTCCTAGGTGTTGACCATCGAAGGTTGATTAATGGCAAGAAATTAACGGATATAATGACAATTCTATCAGCCATATTTTAGTAAAACAAACAGTACAATTCTATGTATTTTTGCTTACTTTTTGTCGGGATAAAAGGGTCAAGAAAGTAGTTTTTCTGGACCTTCTTTTAGTACATGTCCCCTGAATAATTAATGAAATTACAGACTTTGCCAGACATTTCTGGAGGTTAATTCGGCAAAGAGCCAAAAAGCTTCTGATTAAAGCCAAAAATCCTTAAGAAATTCTAAAAAAATACAAGGCTTGAGAACTCTTTCTAGCCAACAAAAAAGCCAAGTTACTTTTGTAAGTCTCATGAACGGAGAGCACGTAAACCTAAAGCAAGACATTACGTCGAATTAGTGACAGGAAAAAAGTCCCCTAACATTCTCGCTTTTCTCTAATTTCCCAGGAAGGTCCTGAGAATTCCGGAAACCAATCTCATACAGTTCTCGGCTTTCTCTCGCCTTGCTTGCTCTTTACCGGTAATCCGGAGAGCATTTACCATTTGTAATCAGGCTATAGTGGGTGGTGAGGCTGAAACGGTGAAGAGGAGGGCAAACTCTCTTGTATGTAATGCTCTACAGCTCCTACTCTGACTCTGTTAATCCAATTCGACTGCCACTAATTCTGTGACTTTATTGTTATGGAGTGCTGTGAGTTCTTCTTTCTTTTTTCTGTGAAAAGGAAGGGGAGATCCTAACCTAACCTAACTAACCCACAAAATGTTTTCCCCTACAACCAAAATGAATTAACAGGATATCAAACCAGGCAATGCTTTTCCGAAATTACTTAGGTTAAGCTAAACAAATGTCTCCGGCTTACCTGGACCGCACTAAGCGCCAAAATCAGCTGATTTGACAGGCCGCGGGCGATTCGTTGTTTACTCACCACGTGCGTTTTTGCACATGGTTTCCCAAGAGACTTGTTCTTGGGAGAGAATGAATCCAAATGCACACTGATGTCAACAAGATATCTAGCTTTCACTTCTCTGAAGTTTCACGGAAAAATCTTCCAAGGAAATAGTAGAATCAGCAACTATACATGTGCTTTCAGACCAACGTCCCGGCGGTGTCTGCTTCGCTTGCTGCTGCTCGGTTTTCATTTCAGCAAACCAAACGCGAAAAAATCAACGTATTCACAGTAGATAGCATAGTACTATTTTAGTATTTAATACAAGTACTCGCCTCTCGCTAAATACTAACCTAACTTGCTCTCACTCTCTCTCTTTCTCTCTCTTCTCGCACCGACGAAAACGAAAATTCGTAAGCCGAGTTTCGCAACGCGGCGGACCGTTGGTTTTGGTTCTCTTTCTCTTTTGTGTACTACGTAATAATAATTTCGTCTCCCTCTCTCAGCTATCCAATGTAGTTCAGCATTAAAAAACCAGCGAAGTCCCTCATATGCATTAGTACACCTGAGACGTTCCTTCGCCCAGAGATCCACGCAAAACATTGATTTCTGAAGCAATTCCGGAATTCTACTTAGAGATTGCAAACTCCCCTGGAATTTACATGCAGTGTTGGGTCACGTTTATCAGAAGGTTATTGAAATGAATAGGTGCTTAATTAAGCTCTGGATCTCTGAAAAGGGAGGATCTCTATATTCGCATTAAAAAAGGAGCTGCTAAGGGCGAGTCGCGCAGCAAAAGCCCGTCCGTCGTCCGATGGGTGCGTAGTGTATATTTAGAATGGTACGCTTTTTAACACTGAGCATGTGCAGACATGTGGTATACTGTATATAGTAAGTACTAAGTACATGTCTGGTAAAAAACTAGCACCCCTTTTATGCATACTGAAATGAAAGGGTCTCTCCCCTCGCGCACACGCCAAAAACGGCCAAGCTATTCTGTGCTCTATGTAGCTCCGACTCATTTGTGAGTTTTCTTCTCAAATGAGCGCGCGCTCCGAGGGGGGAATTTTAAAAATGGTAGGTAGGGGAAAATGTGGGAGAGTGGGACAGCAGGGATGCCGAGAAAGCATCTTAAAAAGAGAGAGGAAGAAATATTTCGATCTTAGCTCACCCTCCCTACAGCCTTCCCTCCTAGTCTCCTTTTCGGGTTTGGAAACTGCGAGTTTTCAGTGGGGCGCTGATTTTAGACCGACAATTGTTTGCTTTGCTTTGTGTCTTGGATATTTATACATAGGAGCATCGTGACACAAAAATGTTACAATATATTTATATAGAGGACAATGCTACTGAAAATGGCAAAATGGCAAAATGGTAAAATGTCGAAGCATCATGCATCATGCAGATAATATAAATATGATGTGCATCAATGCATGAATGTCGATTCGAAATAAATTTTACGCCCCACAAGATAGTGCGGAGCGGTCCCCTCGTTCTAATCAATGAGGGTTATGCTTACTAACTAGCAGCCTTCTCGCGCATCGCACTACTGTTGGCAGCCTCAGAAAACTTCGACCTCTCTGGCGGCGGCGGAATTCGAGCCAGCCTCGCAGCCTCGGCTCCAAAGGAGAAAGAAGAAGAAGAAGTTTGAAATATGTGTAGGGGATTCTCCCGTATACGTAGATACACATGAAACTGTCCCCTAGCCCTGATCTGCTTTCTAAACTAAAAAGTCCCCGTATCTTTCAAGATCTTCTCTACAGATATCAAAATATAAAATAACCAAAGAAAGCCTTGAGCATATGTGGACATGAGTCGAATGAGATTATGAAATCAACAGAAGTCAGAAGAATGGACATTTTACAATACAATACAACACTAATTTGTCTGGTATGATTCAGATACCTCTTCTCTCTCAGGGTCAGAAGCCCCCAAATCGTTTTTCGTTTCATGGTAGGCTAGCCTGCTCTTCCGTCGTAACGTCCCTTTGGCGAAATTTAAGAAAATAAGAATGTCTACCGGAGACCCTACTCCAAAGATGGTCAATTAAATTATCAAATAATATCAATAGATGGTTGCCTCAGCGCTAATTGATGAGATTCTAAATTTTTGCCTCCTCTGGTGTTCTCAAACTCATTCGTGTAAAACGAAAATTCTCTAAACAATCATTGCAAAAAGCTGTTGCTTTGTTTGCAATTAATATTTTTTCCAAGACGGAGTAGTCATTTTCGAAAAAAATAACAAAACTAAAAAAAACATCCGCCATACTTGCATAGTTATTCCAAGTTCTCAACGCCAGCGCCCTCTATCAAAAACTTATAAAAACAAGCATCTTCTAGAGCTCTTGGAAACCTCAGTTTTGCTCCGCGCTTTTAAAAACCGCCGCCTGTGCGCCAGACCTGCCATTTTTCTTTGTATTTCTGTATCTCCTACTCTCCCTCTCTTCTTCCTCTTCCTTGGCTTTAGCTTATAAATACTTTCAACAATACTTTCCGAAGCTTTCGCGCCCCAAAACCAAATGAAGAATAGTACGTAACTTTCAAATAAAAGGCAGATAGCTGTCCGAAACCTAACGGCGGATGGGCGAGCAGAGCCCGGTTTAATTTTCAAGATTTTGAACTGGAAAGCATGCACCTTAAATCATATTACGAACTCAGAATACTACCACGGAAAGCAAAGATATCTTCATTTGCCAGCATCCAAAACATACTCGTATTTCCCAGTTTTTCGCAATTATCGCAGAAATGAGCTTTCCTAAATTAGAAAGTAGACCAATGGCCATCGAAGCAGTGGGAGAGAGCGGAGAGCCTCTTGCTCTTGTACCATATATTTAGTATTATAGTAGCAATTATACGAGTGCCCAGATTTTCTCCTCAGGCTTTCTGCTCTCGCTCTCTGTATGCTCTCATTTTCGCGCAAAAGTGGGCGGTCTTAAAAGTCGCCCCCAAAAAAGAAATCTCTTTATAATTGCAGTTTTCCTGAGCCAAAGTCTTTCTTTTTCTTTCAACTAGGTTAAGGTGAAGATTAGCCCCACTGAATTATGCATGCACTATGGGTTTTTGTGCCCATCCCATGCCTTGTTAATTGCTGATAATTAGGGTAATTAGAAACTCATTTAAGATCGAAAATAACGGACGCTAATAAACTTTTCAACGCTTTCGCTCCAAACCTACGTATTTACAACAGGTCAATGGCATTGTGACCTACCTTCATAATTCGTTTCTTGTTTTTTTTTCCACAGAAAATTTAGCCACATTTTTTTCACACCTTGGCAGTCAAAGATGACAACACAAACTAAGGTATAAAGAACAAAACTGAATGGAAAAAAGAGTGAAAGAGCATGGAGAAATGACAGTGGAGTCATTTGATTGCGGATTTGTGAAATTTTGCCGGAAATCGCGGAGTTTATGTAGTAAAACCAGTTGAAAATGACAAAGACAGATCTGCCAAGGTGTTGCGCTCACCATTTACACGCATTTCCCTCATACTGAAGCTACAAAAAGGCTTCATTTGTTTCGTCAAAATAACTCCGGAAAATCCTTTCCTACACAATTGTTTTTAGAAAATCCCAAAAATTGGGAAATTGCAGCTTTGTACATGGTTTTGATGGATGATATTATCAGCTCATTGGGCTCGAATTCTACAACTGAACAAGTATTTTTTGTTGAAACATAATTTTCTTTAAAAAATATATAAGGAATCCACAGCATTTGAGTTTTACAACTCTTTCGATATAAAACAACTAGCGCCACCGCCGGCGACGAGACGAAATCGTGCAATAATTTGTGAGCATTTCTCGAGTACCATTTTAAAAAAAATACCTTGATATTTTTTGAAAATATTTATAGTCGATCATTGAGGCATATATAGATTTTGAAATATATATATAAAATTATCAATATATATATTTCAAGTGGTTTTCGAACTTTTTCAGTCTTGTTTCCTCAAAAAATACTTAGACGATTTGTCTCCCCGCCTTTGTGAATTAAACCGCAGCAATTGTGGTTAACTTTATAAAGAAAATGCGGGAACTTGTCACGTATTTCTTGACACAAATACATCATTTTAATAAAATTATGTAGAAAATCATAGCCCAGAAAATGTAGAGTACATGCTTTGTTTATTTATACAGACCTTTTTCAAGCTCAATAGCAGTTAATTGTTGGTCTAATGTCTGAGGGCGCAGGCAATTACAGTAAAAAGCGATTTTATTTTTACACCTCCCTATATTATTGCCGCTGTCTAGCCAGATTTGTTTCCGCTCTTGCCAGACAGATTTTTTGTACTCATTCAAAAAAAACTAGGATTTTCCAACAAATCCCAATTTTTGAAGCTGAAAAATCGAGAGTAAACACCACCAACAAAGTTTTCCTCTGACTCTAAACTCCACCAAAAGAAAAACCTGAGGGAATCGCCATCTTTCCATTTCTTGCCCAATTTCAAGGGGTTCAGTCAGCTCTTGCAATTGTAAAATCCGGGAATGGTTCCCAGGATCCGGATATTCTAGAGACAAATATCTGTAGTTTGAAAAATACCTAAATCTAATGACGGATTCTTTTAAAAATGGGCGAATTGGGAATCCGATGTTTGCAGAAGCCCTAGTTGTTAGTCCGGGAAACTTTTTGAAAAAAGGCAAAGTTTTTTGATGTGTGCCAAAGCTTTCTCGAGACTCACCCAGGTTTTGACGAATATGGCGAGGATTCTCAACAGAATTACAAAGATGCGGTCGCTTAGGCAGAGTGAGCAAATTAGTACAAGCTCACAAATCCATGAAAAAGTGTTTCAAAATGGTCTTTCTCTTTTACAGCCGATGTTTGTTTCTTTAGCGCATCTTTATCAGGAATTGCAGGATCTCTAGCTAAAACGCCGACTGTTTTGGCTTTTCGGGTAAGAAAGGAGAGCAGAGCATCGACCACAAAACCAATCCCAAAATCGTATGCAAGCTGACGTCTTTCCAAACAGACAAAATATAAACAAAAACAAGACCGAAGCATGCACGCAAAACGTGGACTCTACTCTCTTTGCCCCTCAGAAAGCAATTCCTGCTTCGGTTTCAGCTTCGAGGTTTGAGAAAGGGAAAGGTTTTAAAGGATGGGCTTTCTGTATGAAACCTGAGAACGAAGAATATTCTTTTGTCAAGCAAAAATGGACATTGCCCAGGTCATGTATAAATTGGAGCAACCAAAAAGGTACCGATTTTTGACGGGGAATTTGGCGGCTAATCGCATCCAATTTGGATAACACCCGTGGGCGTATGTTTCCCGAGTTTTTTGCGCACTTCATTTGCATTGCTCAAATGCAGCCGGCCTGGCACAGCGATGGAAAATCGGGTAAAAAATAATCCCCCCAAATCTGCATGCTGGAGATGAGAGCTAAACAAATAGGTTGGCAAAGACCGTGGAAAATCAAGTATGAAAAGCAAAATTAATTGCCAAATAGACCGATGTTTGGTGGTGTTCTTTTTTAAAAAAGCGCGTAAACAAAAGTGCTTTCCAATATTGAATTCTGTTGGGGGATTTTCCCCCTCCTCCTTCTCCATTCATTTTGGCTGTCATTTGCTTGAAAGGCAGAAAAAAGTCTCATGACCACGCAGTTTGACACTGGTGTACCATTACCTAGTGAAGCGTAGCGAAATCCGAAAGGAGCGAAGGATCACAAAGGGAAAGACTTTGAACGTCTAAAACAGAAGCTATCTCGATGAGAGACTGTGAGTGCTACATATGTAAAGCAAATTACAAAACAAGACTGAAAGTAATGCCTTTATTATTATTACCCACGAGTATTTACTTGTCAAAGAACCATACACATGCGCGTCAAAAATGCATTGAAACATAAAAAGCCCCATCGCCATCCCTAATGAGTGATGACGGGGGCTGCAAAAAAAAACTAGGTGAAAGCTATCTAGGGCTTCCGAAATATTTGGTTTCCCGGGGAGATTTTTGGGATTAATTTCGAGTCCAGAAGCATCAGAGACACGTTTTTCGATGTTGGTATATACAACATTTTTTGCAGTAAAAAACTTGGCTTCGAATTTTCTCCCCCAAAAATACATAGCTACAATCATCCCCTTGGGGCGCGAATGCGTTGTGAGGAGCGGCTACTTTCGCATTATATTTATCGTTTCATATATGGAAAGATGTCAGAGAAATTGTTGTACTCGTAGATAGTTACAGCACATGTCATTCTAGAAAAAATGTACCGAAAATAATATGCCTCAAAGCCTCAACTCGCCTGTGTGAATTTCATTTTTATGCATAAATATATCGGTGGTGATGGTCATCTGCGCTAAATTCATTCTCAAGCATTATCGAAACTCGATTTTTCTGTATCCTTCTCTGCGGTCAGTTAGATGCAAAGTTTCCCGTTGTTTCGTGGTAAATGAAGCTGGATTTTTAGTGGAAATTATGCTCTTTCAAATGTCAAAATTAAAGGACATCTCGCAGCACTTCGTGTGGTGGCGAGCGATTAATTATTCAATTAATTAGGAAAACTTTGTCATTTTTTGACATTTTTACAATATCAAAATCGCCGTCTTCCTTTCAGACTAAATAACTGTAAATGAATAATCAGAAAATTGATAGTTGATAAACAAAAAACTGAAATATATTTTCTTAATTTATTTAGATAGCCAGTCGTTGCAGGTACCTAGGGTCTAATGCATCATAAGTTTGAACACTTTTTGGCTAGAAAATATGGTCTGTTTTTTACCGCTGAAAATTTCCTATCATCTTGTGTCGGTTTTAATACCACTAATTTATAAGGAGAATTCCGGAATTTAAATAATCTATAACGCTGTGTCTCGGCTTCAAATCTCCTCGGAAAAGTTCGCAGCCCTAGTTTTGCTTTTGGAGAAGTTTTTTACTGAACCTGGAAACTCTTGAATATGCAATATAGATGCTGCTTCTCCTAAGGGCTACCTCTACCACGATTCCTTGTACATGAAAATTCATTTCTATTGTAGTTCCTTTCTTAGGAAATTTTCAAGTAATTAAACATCTTGAAGTCTTACCATGGCACCATGTTCACCACATGCGTCAGACCATACGCATTCAGCGTCAACCCCTTCTTACATAGGATCTAGAGTAGTAATGTACTAAGAAGAGAAGGAGACTGGCTGGCTGGCTGGCATCAGCTCCAGCGGTCGCTACTTGATTGGATCGCTTCGCTCGAGGCTCTCTAGCTTCTAGCTGAAAAAAGTTGAGTAGCAAGTGACTTGGCTCAACAGAGACCATTTTTGCAAACGGCAATTGTCTGCTCTCCCAGGCCCTTTTGCGTCAATTGACCACATTTAAGGAAGGGCTTTCTAATTCTCTGTCCGTCGAAGTCACTCCCCAGGTCCTTTTCGATTAACGTCAGGCTTGCTAAGTTAACTCTCTCTCTCTCTCTCCAGCTTAGCTTTTACATATACATAGAGTCAGTCTTACTTTTTTACCAACCAGACTCCCGACACCACCAAAGTCTCGATCGCTAGTTTCGTATTCAAAATGAGAAAGCTAGCTCACTGCAGAGTATATAAAGTTGGCTGGAGGCAGCATCTCCTCTGTACTCTGGCATTAAAAAGGGTAGATATATTTATAAAGTTCAGAAAGAATAGTACAAGTAGAAGCAAGAATTGGAGAAATCTAAGGGCAATCGTGTATTTAAAAGAAAAGTGGACGAGGATAATTTCTAAGCCAAACCCTGTAGAAACCACCAACCATCATATTTGAGAAGAAAGGAGGAGGCTGCTGGACCAGCTCTCTTTTCTCTGTTCTGCTGCTCGTCCCTTGAGGTGATCGGAAATGCAAATTTAGGGTGGAAGTTAGAGCCGGAAGTCCGGAACAGTTGAATCGCTTTGCAAACCGGAAATGTCAGGTCAAGTCACTACCGGAAATAAGCTCTAGTCTCTATCCATATGAAATTGAACTTCCCTCTTTTGATCTTGGGGAATGATGAAGAATGAGTAGATTGGATGAAAAGTTAGCCCTTTCGATAAGGAAACGAGCTTGGGAAGAGAAAGAGTGGACAGAATGAGGGCTTTTTATTTCCCGGATATTGCACCTGAATTTTCCCCAATGTGGAGGTCCGGTTTTCCGGTTTTTCTGTCCGGTTTTCCGAATTGATAACAATGGGTAGAAATGTCTCTTTGAGACTAGCCCTTGCAACGTAAAGAAGACAAGTTTATTACGCACATCATATCAGTAGGTAGTTTCTTTGAACTTTTCATGAGAGGCAAGCGAGAAGGAGGGGAATCAAAAGTGAAGGATTATGCATTAGATTTTGTCCCTTTTGCTTAGCCTTGCTGATTGCAGATGACATGAAAAGGAAGTAAAAAATTAGTCCCTAGCTTTTTAAAGCAAAATTACACCAGAGTTTCAGTATAATAGATATATATACGTAAACTTTTGAAAACCTTTTCTCGTTCTATAGACTATTTACTTCCGCCGTTAGTAATGAAACTCTTTCATCTGGAAATTCTCTGTCTGTTCCTTATTACTAATTCAGAAGAGTTCTACAGGGTGTTCTACAAGTCTCGACAAACCCGTCAAATTATAGACAACCCTGGATTATAGTTTTGATCAAGCTGTACTGAAAAAATGCTAAATAGCATCCTTTTCTTTCTTTACTTTCCATTTGCATTAGTTAAAAAATCTCCCCTTGGGGGAGAGGATCTGAGCATTCTTCTCTACTTTTTACTTAATAAAACAGTTAGAAATAGTTCATTCCAAAAATTGATGAAAAAAAGAACTGTGCATGTTAACTAAATGTAAAAAAATCGTCTGTGTTCTTTTCACTGCTTGCTAGCAGATCTCAAAGGTCCCCACATCATCTACGTGCTACAAGAACAGACTTCGAACTTGGGTCAACCAAAAGGCAATGTTTGAAAGGATAAAAACAGAAAAAGGGGAATGTGAATTCTCCCCCTCCGAATTAGGGGGATTTTTGTATATTTTTACTGAGCTCAACCCCACGGGCAAGCCTGGCAAAAGCAAGGGAGAGCCATCGTCTGAAATGAACGTTTTTTACCCTTGATGACTCATTGTCAATGCAATAACTGCAGAATGGGTAATTCTCCTGCTCATATGCGAGCTTCGAATTTCACATGGTTTTAGAGAGCCCTGTAGAAACTCCACACATGAAAAGAGCCATGGTAATACTGCACAACGAATTTTTTTACCCTCCCCAGGATTCATAATGACATGAGTCCCCCTAAAAAATGTAATAATAAGTCTTTGGCTCTTGCTCCACAACTACTACAAGTACGTTACACAACGTTTATCATTAATATGCGCATTTTGGCAATTTTTCCCCGAATATTTCCATAATCTTTCATTAGATTTTCTAAAGAATATCGCCGGAAAACGAGTCATATTTCATCACCAACACAGCCCCCAAAATACTGGCAGCTCTTTGCATAGACCTGGCTCTTGGGACAGTCTTGAAATTAGGGCAATAGGTGGCGCCACCGGCGGCCGCGGCCGAAAACTAAACTTTTTGACTAAACGAAGGAGAGAGGCTAGGCGTAGTTTTAAGTTTTGGATCCCTTCTCTCTTCCTCTGCGGAGACAATTTGTTCTCACCGGGGAATGGCCGAGCTGGCAACGAACCAAAGATACTACAATTGGCAGAAATATTTAGCAGAAATTTCAAATCTTTTGTCCCAGTCAAAATTCTATTGTTCAAATCACTATGAATGGCGATGGTATCATCTCTCTCCACCACTCAGCAAAACACTAGCGGGCAGATTGGCTCGCAACTGCCAAAGCTTTGCTTTTCTTCCTGGGCCCGAGCTTTTCGTATTGAACGTTACCTTTGAGCTTCTCCTTCTCTTGCCATATTAACGACTAAAGTGAAGATGATACTTATATTACATTATGAAGTACTGATGATAGAGGATGTAAGGGAGGATTGCTAACAATGTCGGTAATCCTAATGCCTGCCGCCGCCGGTAAGTTTGATTGTTTGAGGGTCTCCAAAACGAACCAAACTAGTAAGCTAGCGCCAAGATAAATTCTAGTTTTCCTAGTTGGAGATAGGAGGACATTAGAAATGTAAAAGGGGATGTGCACATATAAGCAGGAGAGGTACCATACTATACCACCTTTCTTTTCTGTATGTACAGTAATATAACTAGTCACTAGTTTGAGCCTGACAAAGTATCGAGTCTAACCCGTTCTCTCATTTCCCCCACCTCCTCCTTTCGCCGGTGTGTTCAATTAGGCTTGGTAAAAACCGGAATTTTCAGCGAGTGTCCCTCCTTCGATTGTTTGGTGCTCTCATGGAATATCTTGATCCCGATTGGTCAACCCGGGAGAAATTAACGAATTTGAATTTCCCGCCCTAGAATTTCTAGCTTTTGCTAACCAATGGATTCGGTGGAAGCTGATTCAGCTCGTGATCATCTCCGGTGTGTAGAATGTAAGTAGATAGTTACTGCTGTATAAAGGAGCGACTTTTTTGAAATGGTCAATATAACGGAATATCCGGCTATTGCCGGATTCATTTAAAAAGTCCCCATTTTCGCATGCCTGCCCGAAAATGTATTCACCTAGACCATGTTGGGACAGGCTCAGATTCTAGCCTACTTTCACAAGAACAATTTCGGGCAGACCCATACAATTTTCAATGGAAAATCAGATTAGAGGAAAGTTTCTGCAATTTCTCCCGTTTCGAGCGCGAGTTTCGAAAATTGTAATCGTAAAAAGAAGAAGAAGAAAGCAGCAGCAGCAGCAACCAAAAGGGTTAAAAAATGACAAGACTGAACATCGAACTAATATTATGCCCGAAAGTGGAGGCTCAAAAAAGCTATTATTAGACCTAGTGACCCTTATGAAATGGGAGGGCTAAAACAAGACAAAAGATGAGTCACACATGAATTTGAAATGTTGCAAACACGTGTCGGGCAGAGCGAAAAAGGGATCATTAGACTTCGATTCCCATTGAATTTTCAATTCCTGATCGTTTCTGGTCAGTTGAGCAGCATTGATTTTATTTTTAAAGTGAGCTCTTTTAAGGCTCCAGCTTGTCTCTTTTTGCCGCTCCATAGACAAAGTTCTTGTTCGGGTGATAAATCAAACGCAGGTCTAGTAGCCGCTTTTTTGCGCCCCATTTTTGTTGTTTACACCCGCGCCTCGGCTTTTTTGCCGAATCTTACGCTAGATGGCGCTTCTTTATGTAGGCTAGCTAAAGATAAAGTTAAGGATCGCGTCCATTGGTTCACTGCGTTAAAAAGTGAGAGCAGACAACATCTTTGTTGAAGCTGTGTTCAAGATTGAGCAACAAAAAACTGCAAAACGAAACTCTGCATTACATTTTTCCATTCATTACCACGCTACTGCATATCGTATCAAATTGTACTTAATTCTTTAGCCAACTTTTCACTGATCGGTCTTCTTACCTTCTATTTTTCCGCTTCAATGAATCGAGTAAAAAAGGTATTGTTCGCAGCATCGTCTACGGGGTCCTTAAAAATGGTGGCTATTTTGAGAAGCTTTAAGCATTGTAACACCCTGTAAATTCTGTTGAAACTCAAAACTTTCTCCACAGAAAAGTAAAGAAGGGAAACAAAGAATCGATCGATCAAAAATTGAGGCGCTATAACCTTAATCAAAAATATTCTCCCCCATTTTTGTTTTGCTAGGGTGCCAATATTTTTTACTCAGTCCCAAGTTGGTTAATAAGATATGATAACTTAATAAAGCACCCTGCACACGCTTGCAGCTAATGCTCTACGTGGTCAGAATAATGTCTGATAATGTCATCAAGTCTCTCCAGAGCTAGAGAGGTAGGTACCATTTTTGTTTACGTTTTTGGCGAAAAAAGAGGTTGGTTGGTTGTTGTGTTTTATTTACAATTCTTGTTTCCAGGCCCCCAAGCATATGATACGATTATTGGCTTAAATTATGCAGAATTTCTTAGCCGCCAAATTTTGCACAAGACACAATTATTGCGGTTGCAGAGCTGGATTGAAAAAGGGAAGTTGCCGTTAAAAGGTAGACATCTCTACTATCTCTTTAACTCTGTGCTTTCGGTTTTTTGAAATTTGCTCCTGTATTTCAAGTCATAATAAGGCCTTGTTTTGTATCGGTTTACAATGCGGTGTAAGCTTAACATTTTTGATTATTATTACAGTATGAATTTGGAACAATTTCTAACTGCGAAAATACAAGGCTCTCATTAGATAAGGGGTTACAATATGTGCTAAAGCTTTTGGATTATTGGTGTACTTATAAAGTAGTGGCCATTAAAGTTAACAATAGGCTTGTTAACGGAAAGAATTATTTGCGATTTTTTTGCCTCTGAAAACCATTTGTTTTTATGATTCTTGTACCTCCAATAAAGCAATCATCACAAAGCAATTGTATAATTTTTGCAGACTGTATTTTTTTTGTCTGCTGAACCGACCCAGAATCCCGAGGCTAGGGTAGAAAAGAAATGTTTATTAATGCGATATTAATCAAGCCCTAATTGACAATTAAATGGCCCCTTGTAAAAATGATTAATGCCAACCTCAATAAGCCACCTTGTTTGATTAGGCATGCCCATTAGAAATATTGTAACAAATTACATTGAATGAATAATTATCAGTTGTTAGCAGATCATTTATAACAGCGTGCGAGTCCCTCGCCCCAGAAGGCGGCCGTGCTTTACATAATCGGAAATAATGAGACTTAATAAGCAACCTCTCCGTCTCCCCTCTACCACCAATGGTAAAGCAATAAATACTATACTCGAAAATTTCTATGTAGCTTAGAACCAATAGAATGCTAATCATAATTTGTCTGGAAATATTTACCAGGGTTCTGTGACATTTCCCTACTGTCATTTGATCCCCACAATGAAATACTTTGGGACGAATTGTCGGGACTTTGCGCAGGAAAGTAATAAAGCTAACAACGGTATAGGGTGGTTTATTGTTGTTATTAGAGGTGTGTGGTACATGTGTGTATAGGTTATTATTAGTTATTCCCAAATTCATCAAGTCGATACAATTCAAATTATATCAAAACACCATTATTAGCCCGAATTTGTTGCACAGTATTATTCCCATTTTCGCTTGGTCGGGTGAGTGAGAACGGGTTCATAGTGCTTCCGGTGAGTTGACAATTGCTAAATGGCTTTGTTTGCTGAGCATTTTTTCATTAATTTTCGCGGTTTTCACGCTAGCATGCTTTTTGCTATTGCTAACTAACTAAGCAAACAGTTAATGAAAAGCCAAAATTGATTGGTCCTCATTAAGAAGTAACACCTTTGGCAAATTGCTTTAATAACTGTGTTATTACCAGCACCAACCACGCCAAGAGGCGGAATAACATGGCTTAAATTTCTACCATGTTTTCATTTCTAATGTCCAAAATTGACTTCTTTATTCGAATCATTCTTTTATGAATAGCTGCTTGGTTATATCATGTCTATTTATTTGGAGAGCAGCGTTGTATCCTACAATTATACTGCCAGTCATCGGAATTGAGAATTGAACTCGAGGTAGCTATTAGCCAGTTTTTTAAGCAAAAAAATCATGGCGTTCCAAAAAGCTAAAAGGACTTAAGACCACTAAAACAGTCCGGATATTTTATGTTTCTCTAGAAAAAAAAACGTTTCGCAGGAATTTTCCGGGGCTTTTTTACACTTTGCAATGAGTTATCGTGCAATAACGCTCTTAAATATCAAATGCCATAGAGAACAAATATGATCAGACTTATTTTTTGCCCCCCTTTTCACTTCCTCCTTTTGCTACTGGCTTTTGACAGTAATTATTGGTCGTCAAACAGCAATTATCGATCATTGCAAGTTTCACTATTTAAACCCTTAGCCAAAGCAAGCCAGCACTTGCGAAACCCTTTGTGTTATTTACTTATTTCCTCGTAGTAAAAGAAAGCATCGCATCGTTTGCGTTTATGAATGGAGCTGTATCTGCATGCCATTTTCATTAAGAAATATGCACTAATGATGGCGGACTCATTCATAAAATGCTTTCTCCATTCCTCGGTTTCCATTCATAAAAACAAGGGTACCAGGAGAAGAGAAGTCAAGGTTAAGAAAAGATTTATTGCTGTCGATTACATTAAGCAAATTCTTAGCCCGTTAATTACGACGAGCCCTCTATCTAATCATCTACCCTACCTGTCAAATAATAAGCAGACATGTACGTCATCCCAACCTCAACCAGAAAAGATACACCTCAACAGTGTGACAATACTTATACCATTATTTAAATATCCGGAACGCAGGATTGATAAATAAGATTCGTGAAGCATGCTCCTTTTTGACCTCAAACGTCCATTAAAACAGAAAAAAGAGAAAAATAAGTCGCCAATGAGTCAATGGGGGTTTATTCCGAAGATTGGTCAAAAGTTTCTTTGATTCCTTTGCCCGAAATCGTTCATGGCCGAGGCAGATTTTGGTGCCATCTCGTGGAAGATATCGAAACTAATTTTGCATTGGCGTTAAAATGAAAATGATGGATTCCGATATTGTGTAGACTTGATTACTGTCCTAAGGAAATACAGGGCGTGCACTATATGACAGTATACTGCCTGCCTGTTATTTAGAAAGCGGGGAGCTTCACTAAATACATTTTATTCAATACTGGGGAATTATTATAATACATTTAGGGGCGTGTAGATTGAGATGGAAAATCACCAGCTCAATGCCAATCTTTTGTAATTCATTTGGTCAAGATGCCAAATCAAGTATCAACACTGACTGATATCTTACCACACAGTATTTATTTTCCTTCATGACAGGGTGTCTCAGATCAGTTGAGATTTCCAAATTGTGCTTGACAAGGAAGTACGAAAAAAGAGGCAAAAATATTTCTTTTGATAACACAACACCCAAAATGTAACACCCAGCGAGGAGGTATAAGTGAATCAGAACAATAAACAACCACCACAATGGATATTACAAATCAATCTTACCGAGATGTCCTCCTCCTCACATAGCTCTATTTATATTACTGTTATTATGCAGCTCTTGACCTTAATAACAGCCAAGTCTATTTATAAAGTAACATTTTCTTTTCGTTAGCCGCTGTAACAATTTTCTTTAGTCTGGTGTCATTTGCTTTTAATGACTTCAAATTAGTCACACTATATTTATTTATTCTTTGTTGCTCTTACAAAAATCTCAGTTTCAAGGCCAAGTTTTATTTGAAGAAGGAGAGACCGAAAAAAGGAAGCGGCAATTAAATTAAACTGTTTGAAAATTAATCTTTTAATTAGGGCAATTAACCATAGAGATACAAAGTTCTTTTTGAAAGGAAAAAAATCAAATAAATGAAATTGTTGGAGCTGAGAATTTTAAGGCGCACAATTAACCCTTGGAATAATTGTTTTATGACGTGCCAGTCTCAAAATCGTGCCGACACTCGAGACTTTAAAACAAGACAGAAAATGCTTACCAAGATATTTTAGAAAAGTTAAATAAAAGTTCCATTTTTTGAGAAAAAACAATCCTCGACAATCAAAACTTTATTTTAGAAATGCAAACACAGACGAGATATTATTTACCACTCGTTTTTAGAGCAGCCATTTTATACTCCGTCCTTTTCTCACACAATTCTACATATCCACTATGTGGCAAAATAAAATTCCATTTGGACAAAAATCATTTTCACAATTATTTTTGGTCATTTCAAAACTGATCCACACCCAAGTTGATTACGCTTAACTTTTTTGGGAAATGAATAGATGACTAATTTTAGTTTGGGCTGGGTTTCCCAAAATTCAGAGTTATTTAGAAAATGCTGGATTGTACGATAATGTTGTAATTAGGCGTAATAAATACGAAAATAGCCAAAAAATTACTGATTTTTGTTGCATTGGGTGGGTCAAGTTTGATTTAATATTTCAACAAAAATATAGATATAGAAGATACAAGAAAAACCTGCTTTTAAAATGAAAATTGCGATGGCGCGCGATATTATTTTGATCCCTAATCTGATAACAACCAAAACCACATTTTTTACCGTCCAAAACTTAGTTCTAGATTTTGCTTAGAGTTCCGGAAATTCGCCAATCAAATAAAAAAACACGGATTGCGAAACCCTAGTTAATTCTGCATTAACTGCAGAGACATCTCCGAGCCTTTTAAGTACCAGAGGAATGGGCTACTGTTCTTCTACCAACTAAAACTTGTATACCCAGCTAATGGAATGATCAAGTTTTAGCTAATCCCTAAAGTCGTTTCCAATTAAGAAAGATACAGACACGGCTAGGCTGAAATGTTAAGAGCTGTATATCTAAAGCAAAAAAGTCTGTAGGCTCTACTTAAAAACCTACTCAGGTTGCTTAATGAGGGTGGAACGAACCGAGAGAGCCTCTTTTCCAATTTGGTCAACTGAGAATTTTTTCTCTTCAAACTTGAATTAAGTTTCGGAGATGCGATCCAGAGATTATAAGGAGGGAGGCCTGATTAATGCACTCACCAGCAAAAATAACAAGATCGAAAAGAAAATATTTAGTTTAGCCCAGTTTAAAATTACCATTGTATCAAATTAATATTAATATCAAATTGTCGTGTTAAATGATAAGTTATGCCCTGCTTTTGTGGGAAATTTTTGCTAGATAATCAAATAACCTTTTGTATTTTAAAAGTAAAGTTGTAATCTGACCTGAATTCTAGCACCAGATTTTTTTTTCTTTGGTGCCCCTCCAAGTTAAATTAAATTAAGTTCCATTTGCTCTAATCGAGATTGACGAGTTAGATTTTGCACTGTGGAAATCTAAGGTCACCTGAAACCATTTTAAGAATATCAATTTCTATGGGTCACACGATTAGGGTCGACCAAAAGTTACAATTCTCCCCCTATTCGAGAGCTTTTTCAGCCTCCAATTTGGGACTTCAGTCAACCCTTAAGTGATGTTTTAACTTAACTCGACTAAGAGCAAATTTCATCAGTTTAGCTCTGCTAATGGTTTAAGATCATTTTAGATTTTCATCAACCCTATTTACTAAATATTTAGAAGATTTACTTGATTTTTCTTGAATCCAAACAAATGCTGGTGGTGGTGGGAAGGAAGAAATTAATTATTTGAGAGCTGGGTTGCTGTATTTAATGTTGGTCCATAAGTAACCGAACCGCACTTTTTAGGGCTACAGACTAATAATTTAGTTTTCACTAAAGGCGCTCCTGCCACATAAATTTTACCGTCTAATTGCCTCATGGCGCGAAGATGATTTTTGGTTTGTTGTTGTTTTTATATCAGACCTGCTATTGTCCATTAAACATAAAGACTACCAAGGCAAAAACTACATCTGCAGTATGGAGAGTTGATGTAATTTACGCAAAATTTATCAAGAAAAGGATTGCTGTTAATAGTCAATAGGGCTTACCATTTTTACAACACTTACATTTGTTTACACTGGGCTAAGGGGGCGTGTAAAGAGTGACACCTTGATTTATAACAGATCTACATCAATTTGTGTTGCTGGTTGGAGTTGTTCCTTGTGTACTAAAGATGTGGTAAATTATCAGATCCATTAAAATGATTTGACAAGGCATAACTTTTGACAACTGTGACTGATTCTGCAAAACTTGGACAGTGTGTATTCTCTACGCATGGTATGGCAAAAAATCTGTTATCTTCGTGTACGAGATTTGAAGCCGTCTTTAGCCAGTGCCGTAATTCCAGTGCCTTACCTGCATGTGAACCCTTTCTACGAGGCAGTCATTAACTCTAATTGTTTTTCGCAGGTTTTTACGGCGCAAAAAACGACAGTAGTGCACATTGGTGAAATAAAATTCCATTAATTTTAGCCTTGTTACTGGAAAAACAGTACGTTGACATATACGCTATGATTTTTCACCCGCGAGCAGAAGTTTTTTCGGCCTTCCGCTGGATCAACAATTGTGATAGGAGGGAATGAATGAAAGAAAGGCTAATCACTTTCGTCCGTTCAATGTAATTATACATTTCATGCGCAAAAATGGGGTTTAATTGCTTAGTCACAAAATGAGTATAAATGTGTATCTATGTATGGTAAGAAGAAGGTAGAATGGTATGGAAAGATTTCAGGTAAAAACAGAAGGATTCCTTTTTTAGACTCCAGCAGCGAGATTTACGATATTCGGGAGAGGAGATTTCGTTAATATCCAACCTTGGGTTTCCTTCCATCCCTGCTAAAAAAGTGTGTATTTAGAAAGTAGCCAGCAGCAGCCGAGCTTTCGGAAAATTGTCTTTTCAAGTTAAGACATCTGG
>JAAUYL010011478.1_pt1 | contig 19291 bp, 24 predicted proteins | sample 7278011 | NCBI WGS metagenome assembly JAAUYL01 (sample SAMN14350225, study PRJNA611818) | marine sediment metagenome | isolation source: surface marine sediment (1.8m) | place: French Polynesia: Moorea | collected 2018-08
GAAAACGGCTTCTTTCCGTCATGATTGTCATCATTGGTGTTGTCAAAGTACTCGACTTTGAGGTTGTCGGCGATGGTGTACTTGTTGTTCTCGCTGTCCTCGACGACATACTCGACTTTCAAGAAGTCGTGGGGGTTGGATCCGAGGCCGGAGTAGATTGACGGTGGTGATGGTGTTGTGGTTGCGGGTGCCGGAGGAACTGGCGGGGGCGGCGGGATTTTATTTCTTGGCGGAAGTGGTGGTGGAGGCGGTGGTCGCCGTTTTTTTCCTGGTTTGATCTTGTTGAACTTTTTGTAGTAGAGCCGGATGTGCGACGGCTTGACCTTCTTGGACTTGTCCGACACGGGGTGGATCACGATGGGGTTGTGATGTTCAATCTGGAAGGGCGGGATGCGGTCCTTCGGCTTCACCGGGACCGCGATCAACTTGGGCAATTTGGGCGGCTTCGGCTTGTTCTTCCGTTTCCGCCTTGAAGGCCCGAACAGCCTAAGGCTCCTGGGCATGGCCTGCTGTGTCGTCTCCTCGATGCCGATGTCGTCGGTCGGCGAGAAGAGGTCTTTCGCCGCGGCCTCCGTCGTCGAGCCAACTCGAGGCTGCTCCTTTTTTACCTCTAGTGGAACGCTGGGAAAGATTCCATAGAACGGCTCGCCTCCGATTAGAGGGACGGGGGTCGGCAAGTGCTCGAACCTCAGCGTCGTCTCCTCCGCCGTCATGATGTCGGTATCCAGATCCTCCTTGATGAAATCGAACAAATCAGTCTTTGGTGTGGTGGCCGGAGTCGTCTCGGCATTGTACTTCGAGGTCGACCGCGTCACCCGAGTCGATCTTTCTGTTGTCGTTGTCGAGGCTGTCGACGTTCCCGAACTCGACGACGAGGACGCCGCTGTAGTTGTCGTCCTCGGTCTTGGATCGATGGAGTTGATCAGCTTCTTGATCTTCTCTTTTAAAAGATCTTTTTCCGACTTGGACATTGTTGTCTTTGCCTCGGCTGTACTACTGATTGTCGGTAGCCAGATTCTCGTCGATGTCGACGATGCTGTTGTTGTCGTTGGTTTAGAAGTAGTGGTTGAAGTATGTAACTTTTCGAAATCTTTAAACACTTTGCGCTTCTTTTTGATCACATACACATTGGTCTTGTCGTCCTTCTTCTGCTTCTTTATGCTGACAACAACACCGGCGTCGTCGACCTCGTTCTTGACAAGAGCCTCCTTGGTCGGCTGAGGCTGCTCCTCCATGACGACCTCGTCCACGTTGGACTTGGGGATCTTTTTGATCACGAAATCGGCGGCAGCCTCGACAGCCTCCTCTTCCTGTTCTTCAGCTTCATGTTCGTCAAGAACAACCTCATTCTGTCGCTGTTCAAGATCCCGATCGCCGGTTGGAAAATTGAGAAACGGTTTCGTCGACTTCTTCGGAGCGGAGGATACCTCCGTGATCTTGCTCGACACGCTGTAGTCCGTCCTGACAACGGTGCGGTCGCCAGCGTTCATCTCGATGCTGTCTGCCCGAGAGAGGAAACCCAAGGGCGGCGCGACCCTGACCTCAATGATGCTGGACCCGTCCGAGGTCATGAGGTCGCCGATAGCCTCGGCCTCGTCGAAGCCGCCGGCGCCGAGGTCGAGCTTGCGCGGCTGAAATCGGCGACCTCGCCTGATTTCTCGAAAATAGGGGTCTATGTAGAGGGCGTTGCATAATTCGAGGAGAAGCAATAGGATGAATGTTAATGACCAAGGGCAAGTGCTTGAACGTGATGACGTTGGCATCTTGGAAAATTCTGCAAAAAAAAAGATTGTGAAATCAGCCTGTACCAAAAAGAAATCAAAGGGGTTTTTGTCCACTAGCTGCTTCTTTGAAATTGTCTCTCTCTGTGGTGAGGGGTGACAATGCTTGACAAATGTCTGATCAAGTCTATTATAGGTTTTTCTTGCAAATGGTAGAGCTTTTTTCCAACCAAATATTATAACATAATTTGAAAACGTGCGCATACTACAGCAATTAGTATCGCTACGTGTCATCTCATTGCAGAAGTTCTTGCAACCAAACCTTAACCAAAAAATATGTGAAATTACAAGTTTAATAATATTTTGTACGAGAGAGAGACAGATAGGTGATAATGACAATGAAAATTAACAAGTTTTGGCCATTTTTCATATTTTTTTGGTGGGAAAATGTGAGGTCATGATGATGGTTAATTTTGCACTTTTAATCCGCTAAGTGGAATAGCAAAACTAGGTTTAATTAAAAAAAAAATTTAAAAAACTCGTGAAATCGGAAAAGGCGAAAAATATTGATATTGTAAAAAAAATCAGGTCACGCACAATTATGAAAAGATGTAACATTCGAATTAAAATGTCTTCCATTTTGATTTGCAAAAAATATCTGACATCAATATCATTTGACAGACGAAGCAAATTGCAAAATGCTTTAGACCTTTTTGAATCTAAATCACGTACAATTACCAAAAAGAACTGCATTTTTTGCTTAACTGGAAAATTGTCCAGCTTCAACCACATTTTGTTAAAAAAGAAATGTTTTTCTTACCAATTTTCACCCGGTGATAAATAGTTTCAATTTCTTTGACGATCGTCAATCAGCATTTTACGGCCAAGATTTTCTCCCGGTCATCTTAATTATGGCACAGGCGCGGGCTTTGTCAGACAACCGTCTTGCTTTATTGTTTTCACTCCATTTCACAAACCTTCCTTGGCGACGCTCTTAGCTCGACTGATTCTGATAGAACTCGATGCGTCGCGACGCCGCGCGCAAAAAAAAACATTCAATGATTTCTTGATTGTCTACAAGGTGTTGTACGATCAAACACTATGATTTGATTTGCAAGGCTGAGAGAATTTCTTTTCGAATCAAATTAGAGGTCAGAACATGAAATATGCTTTTCACGATGCCACGAAACTGACTGAGGTATTTTCAAGCGGTCCCTCCTTCTCTTGCCAATGTTTTAAATAGAAACTATTGCTTTATAACCTTCCTAACCAACCACATCAAGTTTTAGATGAAATAGACAATACAATAGTAATGTTTTGGTGCAGACCTAAGTACTTAATAACAGGCAATTCAGGATACAGGTAGTGTATCTACGTGGTTTGGTTTTGACCCCAGTGGCAGGGATCTAATGATCTTGAAATCTTCTATGAGATGAGATGTGAAATTCTTGTGAAATCATTCGAAAACTTCTATTTTTGATAGAGTGGCCAGTCTCGATTGGGGGATGCTCATTTAAGGCCGACACACTACCATCACTCTATTATTATTTATATCTTAGGTCTTAACCCCCAGACAATCAAAAGTTTTCATCCGTTTGCGCAATGCGTTTTCCTATGATTTGATTTAAAAATTGTGTCTGACCAGTTTGATTTGCCAAGAAAAAAATATAAATAGGTTGTATTGAAAAACTCGTGAAACTGCCATAACATTTTAGGCTCTGGTGAAAGTAGGATTTTGCATAAATTTCCTTTCGTTTGGTCTTGAATCTTGCCCTCATTTAAATGTATCCAAGAGCATGACTTGCCTCCAGCAAATTGAAGCATCATCATCTTGGAAAATTCTGGCTTCCTGAAGTTTGTGACCAAGTATTATTGCAACTATAAACAGAAAACACGGAAACTCGGTTTCACAGACTTTTTTCAGTTGGAGGCTAAAAAAATCGTGAATTTCCCAGGAAATGTCAAGCAAACGACGAGAAGCACCAGACTGAATTTTCTCTGTTACAAGTTAATTTCCTTTTATGAAACGCAAAACAAACATTGACTTTGAAGGATTTTTCAAAAAAAATAATCCATTGAGAGGGTGTGACAGCATTAATTAAAAAAGTTGCTCCCGTTTTTCACGAGTTTTTTTGTCGCCATCTGCAGCAAAACAAATTTTTTTAAAGGTTACAAAAATGAATTCAAGTTCAAAATGCAAGTTTTCTATAAACCAAACGTTAAAAGTGATTTTCCTGCGCAAAAATTATATGGACCCCCTCTGACATAAGTTAGAGGTAAATGAGGCAATTTAGAAGACATTTAAAACTGAGAAATTATACCAACTTGCTTGAGGACTCAAAATGCCGAGCCGTAAAACTTAACAAGAAGGAGAACCTCTGCATCCTTTGTAAGTATTTAGTTGCAGAGCAATTACTTAAAGGGTAAAGCTAAATAATTGGATAATTACTAACGAGTTTTCTTTAATTTCGGGCAGCGCATTGCAAAGTCACTTTTGATAATGACAAATGAACGGAATTGTGCAAAATACATTAGATTGGGTGTGGTCTTTTTAGTTTTATTTATCGACTTCTTTCAGAAAATGCAAAACTTTTACTTGACCACATGATTAAAAACGATTTTTCTTGCATCAATCTATATAAAAAGGTTCCATTTTTAATTTCTCTCCATATTCTATTTCTTTGGCTACTCAAAATGGAAAGAATTGGTATAAATACTGCCCTCTGGAAACCAGGGACAAGGGGTCTAGCAACAGGGTTGTCATTGTTCTTGTCGTTCACTTTGCTCGCGGGTAATGACTTGGTGATGCGTTTCAGTCTTGTCGGATTGACTTTTGAACCGATTCTATTCTACATATACGAGCTATGGAAAATTTTATGGTCATGCAGAGGCCCTAACCTAAAACTAAGACGTGGTGAAAGTTGCCTATATCTTTCGTTTTCTCCACCGCTAACCGCTCTGAACCCGAATCTTTCTTACAATTATCGCCCTCGAATAGCGGTACATTAATAGTTATTGATGCCTTCAAAGAAAAACTCCTATAAACCACAAACTAGGTCCACCTTGGGCCCTTACTCAAATTAAAATTATTTCAAAATCTATAAAATCGACCCAATTTCACATATTTTTTATTATTTTTATTTATTTATTTATTTTATTTTTTATTTTTATTATTTATTAATTTTTTTTATTTTCAGCTGATTCCCATCATTTGAGAAATTATCTTGTTCCAATCTAATCCAGGATGCATTTTTTTCAGAAGAACAAAACATGAATCGGTGTGATGATGGTGCCGACCAAAGGCAAAGTACTTCCCCTTTTCCCAACAAATTGGCCATAAATTATATTATTATTCTATAATATTTTAATGACGACTGCCAAAAAAATTCAAAAATCATTTCCAGTTTGAGAAAATCGGAGGCGGAAGTGAGGCATTGGAAACGCTTTCTTTTGGATTTAGGAAAATCCGCTATAGTTTTCCGCAATTTTAGCTCACGTAGTCTCTACTTACTTTGGCCAAAAATGCAAAGAAACAAAGAGCTTGTAACTCTTGTCACGATTTTTAACAAAAAGGAGGGAATTTTCATTTTGACCAACCCTAAGTCTTGAGAAAATAGGACCGTCGTGCATGTAATTGGCTAGCATTAGAATTGCATTTTAGTTTGCTAAAAATATTCTTATAATTTTCTTAGTTGTCAAACATGAGCATCTGGATGACATGTGCTAATATTTTGCTTTGTACACTACACAGTTTAAAGCAAGACGAGTTGCTTTATATAAACTCGTTCGAGACTTGTATGTTACTCAGCAATATTTTCGACCCTGCGGTTGCCGTTTTGCCTTCTTCTTATTTGACACAATTATTAAAATCAAGTCATCAACATGAAGTTCAGACATCCCTACACTGAGAATCTCTTCGTCGAGGTCTCCCTGTTCACGTTCGTCCTGTTGTGGACCATGGCACAGTTGCCAATGTGTCGAGGACAAGAGGCTGCTCAACCTCAGCTCCAGGATGTCTTGGTCAAGACCATCAAGGAGTCCAAGAACTGCGCCAGCAAGGCCGAGGCCGGCGACCACCTCAAAGTCCACTACGTCGGCAGATTGACCGACGAAAACGGCAAGATCTTCGACGAATCCCGACCCCGTGGGCGGCCATTTCCTTTCCAGCTCGGAGCGGGACAGGTAATTGGCTTGATTTATAATGGGATAATTACTTAATCAATGTGTTAATGATAGGTTATCCAAGGCTACGAGAGGGGGGTTCCGGGTATGTGTCTGGGAGAGACGAGAACTTTAACAGTTCCATCACATCTGGCCTATGGCGACAACGGGATCCCGCAGGCGGGTATACCTGGGGGCGCCACCCTCCACTTCACGGTCGAGTTGATCGAGATCAAGAAGGGCAAGCTGGAGTCCCTACACCCCAATTTAAGAATGGATCTGTAAAATATACAATGTCTTTCCGGTATCTTGACCATGATCTGAAATGCAGCGGAACGAAGATTTGACTCAGCAATAATATCGTCAATTGCACTAGGATCCTTTGTCAGACTAAACGAAACCTTAAGACTGATTTTGATCAGGATGAAGTTCTTGATCCTACTTTTGATTGTTGCTCAATGCCAAAGTCAGTCTCAACAAAATGGAGCTGAATATCACCAACGGATTCCGCTGGAAGATCTTAAAGTCAAAGTCATGTACGAGGCGCCAACTTGTGGAGAGACTGCTGAGCCCGGAGACCTTTTAACCGTCCACTACATTGCTAAAGTCAACGACGAATTCGGAAGGACCATAGAGCATACCCGCGATCGAGGAAGTCCTCTAGTATTCCAACTTGGAGCTGGACAGGTAATTAAAATGTAATTTAGTAAAGTTAAGTACATAATGACCATAGGACCTATTTTAGGTTCCCAAAGGTATCGAACAAGGAGTGGTGGGCATGTGCGAGAAGGAGATCAGGCAACTGGACACTCCGGCCAGACTTTCATTTGGCGATGTCGGGGTACCCCATTTGGGTGTACCTGGGGGCAGCGACATCTACTTCCTCGTCGAGGTGATCGAGATCAAGAAGGGCTCCTTGGACGAGAACGTGGCAAAGAATCAAGAGCTCTGATTTTATTCAATAATACTGTTGCTATGACTTTTTGACACGAATCCACTTCTTTTGGTTGTCTGAAAACGCGTACGCCCGCGGGTTGGACCCCAGGAACACGGTCTTCATCGCGTCCTGGTTCTCGATCACGAAGTTGGCGGCCGCCCGGATGTTGTCGCAGAAGTGCTTCGGCTCGACCTTGGGGCTGGTGGACATGTTCTCCAAGATGAACTTGTCGGAGGCCTTGCAAATGCGCCCGAGCTCAGGACCTCGAACCGGGATAAAATGGAAAGGCTGGATCACAAACTGCTCGGTGTTGTCGTCGTAATCCTCGTAGAATGACTCTCTGGATTCTTCGTATTCTTGATACGTTTGAAACTGGCGAAAAGACAATCGGACATGCCTTAAAACGGCGTCCGGCCTCTGGTCTGGAAATCGAGCCGGGAAAATTCGTCCGCTGTCGACTTCAGCCGCAACTCCGTAGATTTTCGGCCTCGGAAATCTTGATTGATCACCGTCGTTGCCGAAGCCCGTGTTATACTCGCCAATCACAGACATGTTGAGCAGAAACTTAGCTCGACTTCTGACAAGGTAATCCAAGAGTTCTAAGGACAACTCTTCGGATGTTCCCCGTTCATCGTCGTAGCCGCCAAATATGCTTATCACAATTTCATCTTGCTCTTGGGAGGAGGTCGACAGTCTTTGAACAACCTTGTCCAGAGCCGGTTTGCTCACTTGATCCAGATGTGCGATGGCAGTCGTTCCGTTAACTCTGTGTCTCAAAACTACAATGTGGCACGTCGTCGCGTCCTCGGAGCCCAAAATTTTGATGGCCTTGTCCTCGGCCGGCCTCGAAATGGCGACTTCTTTCTGGGCAACATACACTAATCCTAAAACAAGACGAAAATGAGTAAGACTTTGAATCTTTTCTAGGAAAAACTCGAGTCTTGCCTTGGTCCGGAAGAACTGTTTGACACTCTTGATCGGCAAACGCCTGGCTCTTTTTGGCGTCGACATATTGCCGCAAGAACTGACTTAGAGTCTTCGGCACCGTTGTAACTTGACGCGAGTCCGATTCCAAGACGAAAAGCACCATTATTCAACTTCAAAATCTAGAAGCTTTTCCCACTTTTCAAAGTTCTGTCATTTTGTTTTGATTTTTTGACGTTTATTTTCGGATTCTTGCGCTGCATGCCGATAAGAGAAAAAGCGCGCGAAAATTCAAAACAAAACTTTAGAAATTGTGTTTCTGAAGGTCTGAAAGTACAAAAAAACGACGACGACAGAGACAGGATTTCCCATATATTTCACTGGTCGAGCAGCATTATCAACCATTCTCTTATCGCCAGAGTGACGGCCTCGACTCGCAGCCTCGGCGTCCTCCTTTTCTGAGGATCTTTGTTTACTACATAAATTCTAGCTTGGAACTGCCTCTGCTCGGTTCGATAATGATATGATATTCGTCGGCTGGACCATATCTTTTCTTTTGTGCGTTCCTCTGTCCTCCCCTTCTTGGTCATGATAAAAATGCTCATACCGAAATGTCTGGCCGAGAAAAAAACTCGTGAAAATGGATGAAACATTTATTCACATCATTCACACGAGAGCGCCAAGCATTTTCGTATGAATTATTAAAGAGACTAGAAGAGTAGAGGCAGGTGTATTAAGTCTCTCTTCGGATGCACTTATTTTAGATGACTTGGATTCCGTTCATACTGAATTCCAAAAACAGGGCGACAGTAAAACTGTCACGGGGGATTTTGAAGGCAAATCCAGGCGCAATTTCGTCCCGTCCTCGGCGAGGCTGCGAGGCTGCCAGAGGCTCTGGCAAATTACCTATTTTTTATTACAACCCCAAGGGAGCCCGAGAAAGAAAGAGAGCCACCATTTTTTTCTAGTCGATAGATCATATTTTGTATTCCCAACGCGCCGTCTGGCCTTTTGGCCTTCATAATAATGCTTATGTCGTGCTATGCACTAAATGCATTCTTGTTATAGGATAGAGTTCTCACTCACTTCGCTCGCTCCACCTCCGAATCTGAATCTGGGCAGGAGGAAAAAATGGATCTATCTGAGTGGAAACCCTCGTAGACGTCACGTCATCAAAACAAATGAAAACTCGGCCCGGGACACCGATCTTGATATACTTACGAAGCAGGTCCATTTGCCTAAACATGACAGCATATTCCTAGGTATATCAACAATAGTGCATTAAGGAAATTAATTTCAGCTTCATCGAGTACAGGTCCGGTCACACCATTTTTTGGCAGCTGGGTCAATATTCATTTGTCTTGTATTTTCGAGGTCAAAGCCTAACTACATTTAGGTTTCTCCTCTGATCTTTTTCTCACCTCATTTAATGCTGTGTAGAGTATCGTAATTGAGTTTTTTCAGATCCTGTGAGAAAATATTTTCACGGAAAAAAACTTGCCGCAGCACCTTTTTCTTTACAGTTTTCTCCGGCCCATAGAAAGTCTGTTTACACAAGGAAATACTTATTATGAGTGTTAGTATGCTATGGACGATAATTAAGTGCTGGCATGCATTTTCGCCACATTGTTACATTGGTAAGACCACGTGTAGTACTGTAATTAAGTATAATGCATAAAAAACTCGTGAAATAGTCACGTACGATAATGTTTGTGGTAAGATTTTCTGCGGATCAACATCAATCATGACGCACCCTCTGTACAACGCCGACGACCTCGGCGGCCTCGGCAACCTCGAAAAAATGCATAAACAGATCGCGAGCTTGTTTCCAAATGCAATTTCGTAAACTTTTTTGGATGAAGGGAGGGGGGTTCAAAATCTAGTGAAAGCTCTCGTTCTTGAGAAGGATCCACTTAGATGGAGGAAACATACTTACACTTTGTTGTACTTCAAAACTTAATTTAATCAGCTTGCTCTACAATCTACAAGAAGCTTGGTTGCTCTGCCAAAAAGCAGGCCGTCTTTGGTGTGATACAAAGATAAATTACCTCATAGCACCAACACTTTGTTCCTATAGAGCATATTTTCCTTATGAAAATCTCTGTGAAATTGGACGATTCAAATATTCAAATATGCTTTCCGGTTTCATCAATGTCTTTCAGGTTTGGAAATTGCCTGAATATTTTAAGGTTGGTTGGGGGAGGTTACAAAAACGTCTCGTTGATTTTCGTGAACGACGACAGCCTCTATTCAAAGCTCGAGGCTGCCGAGGCTGGCGAGGTCGCCGTCACTAAATTTCCCCAAAATCGCTGCATTTTGTCCGCTCTTTTTTCACGGATTTTTTTGGTGGGTGTGAAATGTGGTAGCATATTTGCGGTCGATTGCCCTTTGTAACTCTTTTTGACTTTTTCCTTCGTGAATGCGAACCGTCGTCAAAAATAGAAAAAAAGTGCACCACACACCGTAATTTTTTGGGGGTGGCCACTCTGAAATTATGAAAAATAGGAGCAAAAAGCATTGCAGTGCAATGTAACAATGATTTCTTGGATACAATTTCAGTCAGGTCAGCTTGCTTTTACAGTGGTTTTAATGGCCGGAAAATCCGTGAAACTGTGTACTTTGTTCTGCTTTTAAATGGCCATTTTGCCAGCGGGGAACCAACTATTTAGCTATCCTTTTAAAGACTGATGAAAGGATTTAACATAAATTTCCCAGCAAAACAAGACAGACATCATGGAAAAAAAACCTGAAAAACTCTGCCCAACTTTTTTCGCGAATCGAATTAAACTTGTTTGTTGTTGCTCTGCCTCACTGTAGGAGGCAAAAGTTAGTACCATCCTCTCCTACTGTTTATTTATTTCCGGAAGGCCTCTCCTTTTCAGCAAACAATGACCGAAAAAAAATGGCAATTGCGAAAATGTTGCAGTACCCTCATCCAAAAAAAAACTTGCTCAAACAATACAATTGCTATAATAGACGACAGGAGAAGAATGAACAACAACTAACCTTACAAGAAGGTGCTTCTGGGATTTATTCATTTAATCCCAGGGCATTAATATGCCAACCTGTACGTAGGTAAGTCTACCATAAGCAGCTTTTCCGTTCTCCATTTTCTTGTTCTTGTTGAAGATAGCCAAAATTGAGAGCCTGAAATGTCCGTAGCAGAAGAGGTTGAGGAGATGTTCCTCTGGAGCGCTATTAAAGCTAACAACTTCTTTGCAGTTGAAACAAACTTTGTTTCACCAAGAACAATTTGCTTCTAGCCACCAGGTTTTTAAATACTTGCATTCATTTTTGTGCCAAAAACTAAGTAAATATCTAGTGAAATTTGTCAGCCATGAAATTGGATTTAGTCTAGTTTGGTTTTATTGCCATTGCCATTAACTGACCAGATCAGATCAGCATTGCATTGAAAAACAGAGATTTTACTGTATCCTCAGGATTTCTCTACCTGTAACAATAACATCCATTCCCATGCTGTAGAGCAAGTAGCATTTTTTTAATCCAGGACAATGTTACTTGAGTAAAGTCGGTGGTGCGCGCTCGCATTAAACCTGTACCTAGATACATACCAATTTCTTTGAGGTGTACATACCAAAAGTATCGAAAACGGCCGCTGCCGCGCACAACTCTCATCTATGTCCATGTAGACGTCAGTCGTTGGAGAAAATCTGTGAAAACAGACAGAACAGAAATGATGGTGTGAACTTCCAAAAAAATACTAAATTATAGGGTTGTGTTTGAAAAAACTCGTGAAAGTGTTATGATCTGAATAGCGCTCTTTTGAATCTGGTTTTGGGTGGGGTGTGATCAAGAAAAAAAAAAGAGTTCAAGGTTGAAAAACAAACTGTGAAATACTAAAACGTGTTTGTTATTGTCATGAAGTGGTTTGGGTGCCTGTTGATAATTCTCGGCCTCGGCGGCCTCCAAGTTGTTCGAGGTCAATGGGTAGATCCTCCGCCCAAATATGACTGCCCAAAAAGACAATTGTACCCCTGCAAGTGCCTCCGGGGGTCCGAGGATGGCGTGTACATTGAGTGCGACAACACCAACATCGCCAGCCTCGCGGTCGGCCTCCGCCAGATCAAAACCCTGATCCATACGCTGACCATCCGGAGCTGCAACATGGAGAAGATCTACGGTGACCTCTTCGAGGCCTTGACCGTCAAAGTCTTGGAAATCGAGGATACCCCCATTAAAGACATTAGCGACCATACGTTTGACGGAATCATTGCCGAGAGTCTGGAGGTAAAAAGGATTTTCATGAATTTTTCGTGAAAACTGTCTTGATTTTGGCAGTGAAAATATAGCAATGCGTTGGCGTCCGACAATGCCTTTCTCAAAGTAAAACAACGGCGCATTTAAATTGGATATTTTATGTGTTTCACATATTTTTCTTCCAAGGTCAACCTTTTGGTGATATAAAGCATATTTTTGGCAGTTCACAATTTATTTAATTTCCCCTTAATTGAAGTGTCACTCGTTTAAAATGAAGAGAGTACGGTCTCGGTGGCTCAGTTTTTTTTGGCACAAAATGGAACATTTATTTTAGGTCCCCTTTTAAAACTACAAGCCAACAAAACACAATTGGCCTCTGGGCGTTTACAAGACGGGAGTTGAATGCATTAAGTCATTATTTAGAAGCTTCTGCCAGCAATGAAAAGAAAAAAAGAAATATATCCTTGGATTCTGGATCCAGAATCAGGAAGCAGCAAAGACATTCACAGAAAGCAGAGCATTGTGTCTCAGTCTGTCTTTCCGCTAGATTCCCTTACCCAGAGCTTTTGTCAAAAGCTTTGTCTAGTCGACCATTTCATGCATTTTGTATGTAGTGCAATTAAAGCAATTATTTTCTAATTGCAGTGCCTGAGCCTGTCTAGTAGAGTTTTATGGCTTTTTCTCACCTCCCCTAAAGGCCTCAGATTTATTGATAACCGATTGCAGAACGGGCATTTTTTCAATGGATTTGGTGAGAAGACGGAAGAGAGAGGGGCTTAAAGCTGGATATACAACTGCACCCTTCAAAAATATGCTCTGATGCTTTTATCGAAAATAATATTTTATCCGAAAATGGCAAATATTACATTAAAACCTGTGTTATTCACCCGCGAGCAGGACCTCCACAATGGAGTCTCTGTGAACCCTTTGCTATCAATAGAATTCGTTCGCCTTTGACGAAACGATTCTTCACTTTCAACTAAGCCTTTAAGGCGCATCATACATGAATAGATGGCGGTATCACCTAGAAATCCAAGGCACAAATTGGCAAATTCTCCAGCGGAAACACTCTGCTCGCTCCGCTCGAGAGCCTCCTTCCTTCCTGTTGAGACATCATGTCTTTGATATGAAAAACTGTCGTCGCCATATGTTATGTAGGCAACAAAGTCAAAGTAAGTGATGGATCCAGCTAGGCTCTCTCGAAAATTAAATCAGCAAAACGTCAACGACAGAGTGGTAACATATATTTTCATCTTTTCAGGAGCTCCATATAAGAAACAGTTGGCTGACGAGGTTGCCGCCCAGCGTCAGGAACTTGACCAACCTGAGGATCTTGGACGTTGAGCAGAGCAGGATCACCTTCTTGCCCGCGGGCGTCTTGTCCGGCATGAACAAGTTGGTCGACCTCAAGATCGCGGACTCCAGGGTCGAGGTCGTCCCCACCACCATGTTCACCGGCCTCCGGAAGTTGAAGAGGATCAGCCTCTACAAGAACAACATCACCAGCCTCGCCAGGGTAAAAAAATCCATAGCTATTTCCCGTATTTTTTCGGATGCATCAAAGTTTTGCAGATGGAAATATTTATAACATATAAAAAAGTTCTACAGATCTCAACACAATCACGGTGATACAGGAGAAAGCTGAGTGAAAAATTTACATTTTTGCGCTGCGAAGGCCCGGCAAAAATGGTGCATTTTTGAAAATCCTTCGAAATTCAACCATGGAAACATAGGTTGATATTACCCTAGTAAATGAAAAAAAGTTCTATTGGCATCTTTTTGGGAAAGAGCGGAAAAAAGTTGGGAAAAAATTCTTTGTTGAACAAAAGAAGATAGAAAAGTTTAGTTAAGAGCTTCTTCTCCTACTTTCTTCACCCCCTAGAAGTCAGACGCACACAAACACATCGTGACCCTACCCGACCAGACAAATGAAAAGTGTCGATTTCACAGAAAAAACTCCATTTGGGAGTGGGGGAATTAAAATGGAAAATGAAAGCCATATATCAGTCACAGAGTCACAGGAAACGAAAATGCAAAACTGCAACACAGAACATAGAGCCGCAGTGTGGTGCTCTTTGTCCCGAGACTTCGACTTTCTAATATATTTAGTACAAGTTCTTATCAGGGGAATTTCAAGAATGCCTCCGTAAAACCGAAAATTAATTGTATTTCCAGAACACATTCAAGTCCCAAACGCAGCTGGAATATCTGGATATTTCCCACAACGGATTTAGCAAACTGCAGCCGTACTTTTTCTCGGACATGGGAAGGCTTCTCTGGCTGAACATATCGCACAATGACATCGGAGAGGCAAGTTTAAGACTAAAAAGACTAACTCTGATATTAGTCTAATTTAGACTCGATTTTCAGATGTCTGGCCGGGTGTTTGCTCGTAACAGCGTGCTGAGAGTGCTTCATTTGAATGGGAACAGAATCACCCGACTGGACGCGAATTCGTTTCGGGGGATGCGATTCATGCGACGACTTTACTTTTCTGACAACCAAATCACACAAGTTGGAAGAGGAACGTTCAGAGCTGTCTCCAGGTAATCGTAAAATCCAAAGCCACAAAATATGGCTCGACATGACATCATTGTGTATTTAGTGTTGGTTTATTACTGCCCGACACGCGAGAATCATACAAAATCTGAGAAAGCAAAAAACCTTGTGAAATCGGAAAACAAGATTTTTTAATTATTTTTTTTTCCGTGAAACTCGGGAGGCCTCATTTAGTTAGACAAAAGACAATGGATGTCAAGCCATTCACCTTAAATGAGAATTTTCGTTCCGTCGCGGATTTTCCGATTAAAAAACCTGACTCAGGCTAGAAAATTAATCTCCTTTGACTTTCATTTAAGAATCGGAACCGTGGACCTGGCGAGAAACCAGTTGACGAAGGTCGAGTTCCAGATGTTCGCCGACCTGAGGTTCATCGACACGATCGACCTCGCGGAGAACCAGATCTCCGAGGTCCAGCGGGAGGCCTTCAAGAACATCTACCTGACCAAGATCAACATGAGTCACAACTTTATAGAGGACATGGGCGAGGACGTCTTTCGAAACTGCGACAACATGACCGTAATGCCAATACTATTGTCACTCACTTCCGGTTGCGCCATCAAAGTCCAATCTTAATTTTAGGTCCTGGACTTGTCACACAACTACATCTACGGGATCCTGCCGACGACGTTCGGCGACAGCAGCTACACGAGCGAGTTGAGGCTAGAGTACAACTACTTGACCTCCATGGCGGGAGTTCCTATGGAAGGACAGAAGGGCATCCGAGTGCTTAATGTCAGCCATAACCAGGTGAGAGAGCAGAGCTACCACTTCAAAATATGACAGCCGAGTAGATAGATAGAAACATCACATCTAGAATGACTCGAGGCCGCGAGGCCGTCGACATCAAGTGCGACCTCTCGCGAAAGTAGAGTCCTCAAAAAAGTTTTAGCTTTCCTTCTGCTTTTTCTATATCTCCTGCCCATTGTGTTTTTATGTGGGCAATATTTTTCCTCCCCTATGCTATGGAGTCACGGCTGAGTTGACCAATAATATCGAATTTCAGTAATGTTCGTCAGGAGGCCACACAGCAGAGTTTAAACCTGAAAATCCATTTATTTCAGATCGAGGATATCCCGAAGAAAACGTTCCCGAAGTTGTACGAGCTCCATACGATCGACTTTTCCCACAACAACATTTCCAAAATCGACCGGAGTGTTTTCGTGAACCTGCTCTCCCTCAGACATTTGAATTTCACGCACAATCATTTGGTCGAGATCGAATCGTCGACGTTCGGAAGCTTGCCGACGCTGCTCAGGATGGACTTGAGTCACAACAGGCTGGTCAAGATCAAGCGGGGGGCCTTCGGGCGGTTGCCGTCCTTGAGGTCGGTCCAGTTGAACGACAACCACCTGAGGGAGATCCCGACCCCCGCCATCTCCATGACCCACTTGTACATGGCGAACAACAACGTGAGCCAGATCAAGGGCCGGGCCCCCTGGCCCGTCATGAACTCCTTGCTCCATCTCGACTTGGACAACAACAACCTCGGCGACAGCCTCGTCGGCGGGAGGTTCGTCAATCTCAACACGCTGAACACGTTGCGGTTGTGCGGGAACAACATTACGAGGCCGCCCAAAGAGGCCCTGGGCACTCTCCAGAGCCTGACCAACCTCTACTTGAACGACAACGGGATGACCACCCTGACCAAGGACGCCTTCGGGGTCCTGCCCGTCCTGTCGAGGTTGGCCATCGCCAACAACAGCCTGTATAACGTCACCTACGAGGCCTTCGGCAGCCTGAGACAACTGACTTGGCTGGACCTCCATAACAACAACCTAACCTGGTTGCCACCAGGAGCATTTTTGGGTAAGTCGTATTCAATGGAAAACCAGGCATTGAAGCTGAAGATAATGCTTTTATCAGAAGGCCACGTGCTCGAATGTTTTTATCAATACAACATACAAGGAAAGCTATAAATAAATGCTTAATACACAGAGATGGTATGTCCTTCACTCATATCATCCTCTAATACTCGAATGCTTTTCAGGTCTGGTTGCTCTGCGAGATATCGACCTTTCGTACAACCGTCTCCGCACACTACAAAACAGAACACACGGCCTCTTCGAGGACTGTCTATCCATTAAATCGGTAAGGGAGCCCGAATTGCTTTTAATTTCCGCGACCTCGAGAACCTTTCTAAAATGCAAATAGACTTAGGCAGTAGATAGGTTAAAACCCCCACCCACAAATTTGGGCTTGACTGAAATCGAACTTGGCAACACCGTTATATCTTGATGCGTCAGGCTGGCGTCGGTGAGAACGAACCGTCCCGAGGCCGCCGGGGTGGCCTTGGCGGCGGCCGCCAGGTCGTCCTTCAACTTGGTGTACTTCTTGGACATGTCTAGGAGCTTTCGTTTGATCGTGTGCAACTCTTCGGACATGGTCTCCACCTTGTCCCTGGCCTGCTCGCTCTCCGTCATGTACATGTTCTTCTCGGCAGCCAAGCCCTGGATGATCTTGGTCTTCTTGGCCAGCTCCAACTTGAGCGTCCTGGCTTCATCCACAACATCAGCTCCAGGCTGCCTTGCCAAATTGGCTCTTAACTCAGCCAATGTCTTGTCCTTTTCTAAAATAAAAGGTGCATTGCTTTATCCAGGATCACCTCCAGAATCTTAGACTCACCTTGAATAGATAGTTCCCTGTCCACAATGTCCTCCTTACGAGCGATGAGTCGCTTTTGCAAAGACTGAATCTTCTGGATCAGCTCAAGCATGGTTGGATCCTTGCCCTCAAGCATCCTCCATCGGTGAATGTTGAGCGGGTTCTCCATCTCGGACTTGAGCGTCTTGACCCTGGTTTTCTCCTGCAAAAGGTCTTTTTGCAAGGACAGGACTTCTTTCTTCAGTTCTTCAATGTTTTGAGAGCTTTTCCTCAGATAAGTTTCATCATGCCTCAACCTCTTGATTTCCATCTTTAGAACCCGTATGTCCTCTTCTCTTTCCTACAATCAATCAACATTTTCAATAACAAGCAGATCAACAACTTTACAAGTACCTTGTATTGAGCTTCACCCCTGGCTAGAACTCTTTCTTGGACAACAGCCTTCTTCTTCAACTGATGCAATTCCTCAGTTGATTTGCCCATTTTCTGATCGAGTTGAGCCCGTTCGTGCAGCGCTTTTTCCAGGAGCTTCTTGTTTTTGTCCAACTCGTCCTCGGTCGCCTTCAGCCTCTCCTTGACCATTTGATGGCTGCGCTCGGCCTCGGCGGCAGCCTTCTTCATTTCCTTGACATCAGACTTGACCTTATCCATCTGAGCGACAACCTCGTCCTTCTCCTTTTGCAACTGGAATTGCAACTGGCTCTCCTTCACCAGGGCGGCCTCCTTGGCCTCCACCTCCTCCTTAAGCTGGTCGAACTGGTGGCTCAGCACCCTCAACTTGCCCTTCAAGTCGGCGATCTCGTCGTTGGCCTCGGTCAAGCTCTTGGACAACCCAGTCCTGTCGTTCCTGACGGCCGAATAGAGATTCTGCTGCTGCCTCAACTGGGTCTCCATGTCCTTCATATCCTTGCGATAGGTGTAGACAAGACTCTCGGCGTCTCTAACTTCATCCAGAAGAGCTTCAACTCTCTTGGCCTAAACAAAGAAATTAACATATTGAACATGAATTGGTCCTGGAGAATGATAAAAATCTACTTGTTCAGTGGCTTCATGCAGGTAGTGATCCCTTTCTTCTTCAATTTGAGATATGGCTTTCCTTTGTTTGTCCAGCTTATTTTCCAGATTCTTGATGGTGTTTCTCAATGTCACCGCTGTGTCAAGAGCCTTTTGAACTTCTTTTTGCTGTTTGTTGCTTGAGGTATTGCTTCTCCTAAGATTGTGCTCCAAGACAGTCACGGACTGCTTGGTTTGGTCCATCTTTTTCTTGTCCACCAGTGCCTGAAACAATTCCATTAGAAAAGCTGTAAAAATATAGATTAACTAGTCTTGAACCTGGTGTTTCAAGTCGCCAATCTCCTTCTTGAGGTCGACCACTTCAGTCTTGAGCTTGGTCTTGTCAATGATAAGAGAGTCCTTGGCCTTTTCAGTGGCAGCCATTTTCTTCTTGAGGTCCTCCAGCTCCCTGGCGGATCTGGTGATCTCCATCCTGGCCTTGGATATTTCTTCCTCTTTCATGCTAAAACCAAACATTTTCACAAGTTTTTTGTCAAGTAAAGAATAGCATACTTTATGGACAAGGTCTTCTGTGAGACTTCCTGCTCAAGTTGCTGCATGGAGACTCCCTGGGATTCATATTGTTTCTGTAAGTCTGCAGCAGAATTGTTTGAAGCATCCAATTGCTTGGACAGGCCATCATTCTCCACTTTTTGCTCATTTAGGGCGACTTCAAGCTTCTCAACAGAGGACTGGAGTTAAAGACAATGACAAAAATCAGCATCATCAAAGCTTTCATTGGAATTTATATCCATACTTGAATTTTGGAAATTTCGTTTTTATTGTTGTTGATCTCCTTGTTCTTCTCCTCCACGTCGTTCTTGAGCTGCTTGACCTCGCGCTCCGTCCTCTCCTTGCGCCTGATTTCACGATTCATTTCATTTGTCCTCGATTGCAAGTCCTGGGTGATCATGCTGATCTTTGCCTCCAGGCTGCCATTTTCCTTCCTTAAATCTAAGACAACCAAGACAGTAAAACCATTGATTAATGCATTTTTCCATACCCGCTAAAACTTGAGAAGACTCTTCCTGCTTGGTTTTCAGAGTGGCCACCTCGCTCTTAAGGTTGTCCCTTTGACTGGTCAATTCGTCCCTGAGTTTCCTCAGCTCGTTCA
>JAAUYL010094244.1_pt1 | contig 19275 bp, 24 predicted proteins | sample 7278011 | NCBI WGS metagenome assembly JAAUYL01 (sample SAMN14350225, study PRJNA611818) | marine sediment metagenome | isolation source: surface marine sediment (1.8m) | place: French Polynesia: Moorea | collected 2018-08
GCGTCAAAACAAACCTAGCTCACTGCGTGCACTGGATGAGCTGTGTGATGGACCCTAGGCCAAAGTTATTTTACAAGGACAATAGAATTAGAATAACAAATCCACCACCTAGCTCTCTTTTCTGCCAAACTTTGATCCAAAACATGACACTCTGTTCGCTCTGTAATAGCCGACTTTGTCAATGGTTTGACATGATGAGGGTCTGGCTCTAATGTAAATATACGTGAAAAGGACCAGATGTCCCATAGGTCCAGAGGCTTGAGTACTTTTCCAGAGAAGGGATGGCGGAACTCAAAAAGTATTCCCTCTTTCATTTTGCGTCGCAGAACTATCCCCATATCCACATTCCTTGCTATCCCAGAAAGGACCTGATCATCTGCAAGCAAACATTGTTCAATGTATGTCTTAAAACATGGTAGAAAAACATGAAAACTACCCCAACTCACTCCCCGTGTGGCGTGTACACTCATAGAAGAGGAGAGACTGGAAAGCAATGTCAAAAGTTTGCCACACACACCATCACTGGTATCCACCCTTTTCTCTCGGCAGTAGCTTCACCACCACTTCTTTTGAAAAGGAAACCAAAACTAAGCCGCCAGCTCTTGCAGTCACCCTCGATGTAATTAAAGAGAATAAAAGCAGTTCAGTTAATCACTTTTCAATGCAACTCTAGTCGCCCACAAGATGGTGGGACCACTTTTCGTCGAAAAACGTGACGCTGTTTGGAGCTTTCTATTTTTTTGTGCGTTCTTCAAAATAATCCACTTGTTTGATTCTATGTCATTGTCTCTACATTTTCTACGCTTTTAATGATTGAATGGAGAGGTTTTGTTTTGTGAGCAAAAAATGCTTACTTTTAATTAGCGGGAGGCATCATTAATTCTGGGTTTTGACTTGTCAAGAGAAAGAGAGGGAGGGTTTTTGTATTGTTACCCTCCTCCTCCAGCCTGGCTTTTCGTAATATTTTGGAACAAAAACAGTTTGCAACACATGGTGCTTCAAAAGTATCCCTCTGTAAAGACAACTTCATTTCAGAGAAAAAAGCCGGAGGTGAATTTTCTGCTTTTAATGCAAGAAACTTCTGAATTGAAAGCATCTTTTGCCATTCAGTGTTTGTCACATAGCCAAAAGAAAAACGTTATTGTCGCGCCAAGGCGTAAGATTGGTCGGTGATATGAAATTTTTTTTTCATTTTTTGGTTTCCCCAAAAAGTCCATAAATATTCAAAAACTGCACTCTTTTGACGTTTTTAACAGCCCTATTTTGTTCTTCTTTTTGCAGCAGACTGGAAAAACTCTTTCAAATCAAGTCATTCCAGCTCCAGAGTTTCATTTCTTTTTTCCAGCTAATTTTAGGCATAGACCCATAAACTTTAAAGGGGTGCTGCTAACCTATTTATTTACTTTTCCAAAAATTAATGATTTCAAAATATCCATGTATAGGTTAGTTGCACTCCTTTTTGGGGAGTTTTCAAAGAAAATGAAGCCATGGTGCGTTACTTCAAAAAGAGAAAAGAAAAGTGTAAGGCATGAAAAGAGAGCTAACGAACAAAACAAGAAACTCAATAGTCTTTGTCCATAGACCCGCGAGCTTTTCGGATAATGGTAGAAACAACAAAGTCGCTGTTAGACCGAGGAAGCTGGGATGTTAAAAAAGTGCCCAGAAAGTTTTCTCATTGCGCAGTGAAACTGCAGAACCTCATTGGATTAAACAGAGCGCAAAATTTCCTTTTTTTAATGGCTACTCAAGACTGAATACAGCCCATGATTACAGTTTAATTACCTACTAAAATGTATTGAAAGCAGTAAGGTCTAGAACATCTTGTTTAACGTGAGAGGGTGTATGTGACAATTCTCGATCAGTGTTCAGTCTTGGTTCATAAAACTTCTGGGATGGTTTAGATTGCCCAGCAGGGTGCGGTTTGTCTCAAGAAGAAGTGGGGAATTTACTGTTCTTTTTCTAGAATTTTACTGCCATGTTCTGGTTAGAAATACACAGATTGCACACATTTTTGTTGGGATAACATGCCTTCTAGACCTGCCAGCTTGCCAAAAATGCCCGAGGGTGGGTAGAAGAAAAGTTTCTCACTGTAAAACTTTCAGCACTTTCAAGTTCTGGGCGCTCTTATCACGTGCAGACTTTTGAGAAAAAAGGCCTAAGAACAAAGACAAACCCAATGTTAGACCCTCGTAACTGGTTTATTCTTGTTCATTTCAGTCTTGTCGTCGGATGGTGACATCGTCAAGTCGCTGGTCCTGTCGAACATTGTAAGATCTAGACCTCGCAGCCTCAGCCGACCGCCACGTGTTTCCGGTGCATCCGAGGCCACCACCACTTCCGGTCTAGACTCGCTCAAGGAGAACATAACGGTTTCTAGACCCAGAGGTCGGGAGCGGTACAAACAACAACGACAACCAAACAGTGTTCTAGACGCTCATTCACCCCCGCTGACCTCTCCCAGGATTGTCAGACAACAGCAGAGGTCGGCGTCAGCTGATTGTGCAGTGAAATCCACAGGAAGTGAAACTGCTTCCGTTAAGCCCTTCACCGGAAATCCCCTGTTGCCTTGCAGCCTCGAGACAGTGCATTTTGACGAGACTGCAGTGAAGAAACAGGTGACATTTGTCCCAGGCAAAGAACCATCTCAAACCGGTTCATACCTAGTGAAACCGGAAGTCGTCTGGTCAGCAGAACCGGAAGTGAGCTCGGCGGAAAAGGCTCAGCTGACCGTCACGCACCCTCGTCGATCATCCTTGCCTATTGTCGTGAAGCTCCCATCTTATAAAGATCACCTCGAGAAAAAGCAGAGGTAACGGGATATTTTTGGCATTTTCCAATAATTTGAAGCCTATTTCATCCCCTTTTTCCTTGTAAAACGTATGTACTCATCTGCAAGATATATAGAAGTATAGGATTTAGTATAAAACTTTACACATGAGAGTGGCAAGCAGTTCCTTAACCTTTCTGCTCCCCCCACCACCTTGTACTAAAATGAAGAATGTATTTTCCAAATTCTCGACATGACAGCCGTGACGTCTTGCTCCTTGCCCTCCCCATCCCCAGCTAAAAACATGTTTTTCAATTTTTCATCCCGGAAAATCCCCCATCCAATATGTTCATGTTTTATATTTTTTTTCAGCTCCGAGACCAGAGAGGTCAAAGTTCAACCGGAAGTCCAAGGTGTTCCACAAGTGAAAGACTTTAAACAATTGGAAGAAACTAGAAGTGCCATAAGAAAAGAGACAAGACGTTGTCTCAGTGAGATTCTCAGTGAAATTGCCCCTCCAAAACAATCCCAGTCAACTTCCGGTTTCGACAAGACAAGTGTAAGGAGGGAGTCTAACGAGAGTGATTGTTCAAGTGACAGTAATAATTTTATAGTGGGCAAAAAGAAAGCACTCCCACCATTAGATTACGAGCTCGGGCCGCCGAAGGCGCCCAAGTCTTCCCCACCTCCACTTGAAATCCTGCAGCAGGTAAGCCTTTTCGAATTTATTATACAAAGTCATCTCTGCATAATTGGGTTATTAGTATAATTGGACCTTGAAAGGTCTTCAATAAGAATTGCTTTCTAAAACAGAGTATCCCCTCTATATGACAATGTCCTAATTTTAATGTGCCATATTATTGACACTTTAGGCTACAACGGAAGTTACAAGAAGCCGCAAAGTTTGCTCAGAAGAAGGAGAAGTCACGAATACTTCGACGGTGTTTCCAAAAGAGAAAGCAATTCCTGCTTCAGAGGTGGAAAACAAGCAAACCATGTCATTGTGGGACTCACGGACTGCTCAGGTAACTCTTTTTTACCCGCTTAATCAATTTTTAATGGCAGCTCTTGCAAAAAAAAACTTTGCGAAAAAACTTTTTGGTTAATAATATGCCATTTGCTTTTTGCCAAGGACAGAATCCATCCTGTCATACACCCGCTAGCAACCACGTGGTCTTTAACAACAACAAAGTAAAGCATAGACCCAAGAGAACTAGAGGGGGTTGTCTCAGAATTGGCAGGTTTCCTTTTCCCCCGAAAAAAATGAACCTGGCAATTTTGGCGCGGCCTTTTTTCTAACTTCAAATATTTTATTGCAAAAAAGAATCACTGTCTGACGCAAAATCAATGAAATTGTCCAGATTTTCCGTAAAAAATGCACTGTTCAGTTTGCAAAAACAGCCAAATTCTCGGTTAGATAGTCCTTTTCTATTAATAACAATATCATTGTAATATTGCGTTTTGTGGTCCTAATCATTTGCAAAATAAAACCACTAAACCAGTATTATTAAATAAAGGAAGAAAAGATGACGAGTCACTCAGAATGCGGACATGCAGCCATGTCTATGTTACAGATTCATTCCTTTGCAAGCGCAAGTTTGGCAGCAAAATACGAGCAAAAACGCCATTTCTTTGAGAGATAGATAGAACAACAATATGACAATATTCACCTTCAGTATTTTTCACCCCCGATCCTTTGCCTGTCCACAGGTTCAAGTCACAGCTTTTTCCCCGTGACCTCGATAGAAATATCGGCTGTTACGTTGGCCTCAGTTTTGCTCAAATATTCCTTTTTCAGGTCGAGCCACTGCCGCAAAAACCTCCTCGCACGTTCACAAACAACAACAACAACGGCAACGCCAGCAGCATGATGTATCACGGCAGTAACGGGAACACGGTCACCGAGGGCAGTAACGTCCCGACCTCGACGCAAGCCAGAACCGCCACGTCGACAACGAGCGCAAATTCGGGCTCATCATCATCATCGCGCCCGAATTCCTCCATCTTGAGCCCGGAATCCTCGGGCTCCACTATGGCGACCTCGAGCTCGAGCTCGACCCTGCAGAGCCCGCTCAACAATAATGCGGGCTCCTCTTCCGCCTCTGGCATGAGTGTCATGAGCTCGAGTTGGAGCCCGAGTTCTGACTCGACGACCTCGCCAATCGCAAGTTCGAGCTCGAATGCAGGCCCACAAGCAGTGGTGAACAACAAGAACAACAGTGCAGTAAACAACAAACATGTGACCGGAAGTGCTAGCAATAACAACAGCAAATTGTTGACCGCACAGCAGCTTCTAGAAGCCAACAGTCGCCTATTGAAACGGTAAGCACACCACCATGACCTTTGCCATTTCTAAAGGGAGGGGAATCTTGTTATCTGTAGCCTTATCATCAAGGTGCACAAAGTCCTGGGTAGGCCACAAGTAGTCAGCTGTCGAGCATCATTCAATCATGGAGGTCCTTTTGCCCTTCTTCTTAATTCTATTTGGTCTCAACTTGACCTCGGCAGCGTCCTCTCCTTCTGTAAGGTCGAAAATGTAATCCACTTGATAAATATAGAGAATTGCACATCATTCAGCCAAGGGAACGATTGCTAAGCCTTAAGGCCCAGAAAAAATCGCAGCCTCTGCTGGAAACATACTGGGAATCATATCTGGCCTTCCCCTACAACTATTCTACCTGTTACAATCCAGAGGATGCTGCTGACATTGACCCAACCAATTATGGAATTGATTTGGCCACCTGGCCTACTGATAAGGTCAACATTGTAAACATAGCCTTTGCTAAGGCCGACGACGAGAGGTATATTTTAACTTCCGGTTTCCGGTTTGAAAAGGTTGGCTTATTTTTTCTAAGATGTCGATATGTTGGTAACGGTTGTCAGCCGTTTATTTGTGGCCTCCATTTATTTGGTAGTGAGGGCCTCGGTGGCGAGGAGAGGCTGGCCAAATTAAAGGAAGACATTGCGGCCTTAAAAGCTAAAGGCACCATTGTCAAACTGGCTTTTGGCGGGGAAGAGTGGGGTAACACTGTTGGCAAACAGCACAAGGTATAAGGGTCTAGAACTTACCACTGGCCTTTTTGTTATTCTTGTCATTTGTAGACCACCTTTTATACCGAGAGCCTAGCAAAGGCCATGGTTCAGGATGTCCTAGAACTCGGTGTTGACGGGATTGATCTTGTCCAAGATGAGGGATATGGATCTGCAAATATGAATGCCAATGATGAGACCAGCCTTCAGCTTTACCTCATCAAGTAATTACCACATTAATTGGTGGTTTAAGTATTTAATGACCGATTAATGATTTAGCAAATTGAGGGAGCTGCTGCCGGATCACATAATCACTTATACTTTCCCGGATTATAACGGAATGACGTTTCCGTTCCGAGATGTCGTTCAATATGGCTATGCATACCTTGATGGCGTCAATGTCTTCAGGGCGACAGAGGAAACCGCGGCTGAGATTGTATATGACTTTAACATTCCACCGGAAAAGGCACGTGTTTTTGTTTACATTTCTGTGTCAGCTGATTGTTTACATTTCTGTCTGTATTCGTCAGCTGACTTGGGGAATTGCGATTGGTTGCAATCAAGCGCCTTTTCCTAGCGTGTCGGTCACTGACGCAAGATGGCAAGCCACAGTGGCAAAAGAAATGGGATTCAGCGGAGTCATGACCTGGTCTATTAACAGGGACACTGATCACAGGTTTTTTTGAAAAATCACCCAACCTTTCCTAGTCTAGTCGCAATTCCAGGGTTTATATTCACGCAACCTCTCTTATTATCTTAGGACTCCCTACCCAGACTGCAACCCTCTGCAAACGGGTGAACCTGATGGGAGCTACATAAATGCCATTCATGAAGTGTTGACTGGTTAAAATCGAAGTAACAATAAACCGGAAGTTTGATAACATAAGCTGTTTCTTTGTCGTGAAATGTTATTCTGGCTTTACAATGGCAAAAGTTAAAAAGGGAAAAAAGAATCATTTATTTTTCTTCACAACAGGGGGTTGAGAGGAAGTCAACAAGTACAGCAGAAAAATTTCCACCTTCATTCTTTGAACCAAAATGGTTTTGATAAAAATGTAGATGATAAGGGAATTTATGTATTATTCAGTGCCAAATACCAAACACACTCTTTTCCTGCTTCCCCAGAATTGAATGTAAACATTCGAGGAGTCGCCCGTCAGCAGGTCCCCGTGGAGCACTTGTTACATAAAGTGCCTTCTGTCACCCTCGCTGGGGCTTTCTCGAAAAAAAATCCCATTTTCTCCGGATTTTCCCGCATTTCCAGGAACTCTCAGATATCTCGGGATTTTCCGGGAAAACCAGGTTTCCTGAACTTTCACATTCGTCCATATGGTGTGATACTTGGTCGTTTATTGTTCTTTCTTTCTTGGGTCGAGGAGGGTGTTGCAAAAGCATTATAGGGGATACACGTCAATTCACTCTTACTCTCGAAAAAGTAGGGTAGAAAATATGCTGTATGATAGTAAATTAAGTATAGCATAACGTATTTTAAGAGCAATGTGCTCGTCCAGTCTCATGACAGATGCAACCATCACCAGAGCACCAATTGCAGAGTGCCTCTTTTATACAGCAGTCGCCTCCATCAAAGCCACAACTCACAATATTCATTGACTCATCGCATTCACCATCGTCATAAATATTATAGGAATTGAACTCGGGGCAATCCTCTTCATAGTATATAAAGAATGAATGGCTTTCTGCAACAACCATTTACCATTTTACCTTCATATATTTTGCAATGTATCAAGCCCGTGTCGCTGCAAATGCACTCAGTTCCCGAGCAATAATAGCATATATTGCTCAATGATTCTGGCTGACAACAATCGCCACCATCAAAGTCGCAGTCTTTGTTGTTGTATGCACCATCACAATTGTTATCGCCAACATTGTCATAATACGTTGAACTTGGAACAGGACAAGGTTTGCTGCCATTTGGATCTACATATAACAAGTATAACAGTCGAGTCGACGTGTGAAACTGGAACTTTATACAAATACCTAGATTTTCTTCAGGGGAGAATATTCCTGTTCGAGGCGGAATTATAAGAGCGACTGGAGACTGTCTTGGTACCTCGACACTTTCTGTGTTCCACCAACAATATCCTGCAGATTTGCATCTGAAGCTGAATACAGACCCTGACAATGACAGATCGCCATTCAATCCTCCAGCTAGGAATATCACACTTTGATCATCTTTAATAGCGCTCGCCGCTCGGCTAAGTGGAGTTGGCATTTTAGGTCCATAGCTCCAGCTGTTTTTGATGTCAACAATCTGGCCATCAGTTTTATCCTCTTTCACTTTGAGAATCTCCACACTGTCAATAGGTTCTCCATTGTTGTCTTCACCACCTGCCACTATATATTTCATACCATTGTAAACTTTGATGACTCCACAACCATGCCTCTCGCGCGGATCTGTTGATGCTAGGCTCTTCCGCCAATATGATGTTTTAGTTGTTGTTGATTCAGAAAATAGTTTGGTTAGGTTACCAATCGTCCAGACATCACCAAGCGGAGGATGGTAAATGCTACTACTGATCCAACTTGAAACGCCAGAAACAATAACAGTATCACTATTGATCATGGCCAGACAGTGACGAGTCAGTCTAGCTGGCAAGGAGATTCCTTGAGCTAGGGTTGGCAGCAATGGTTTGCTGTGATAATTCAGGGATGACAAAACAGTTGTCACATTGATCCACTCCGTTGTGTCTAAAACATTGACATACGACTGACCTCCTGTTATCCACAAGATTGTCCCGTTCAAGATGGAAATGGAAGCTGCATCATGCCTCAGCTCCCTCATTATGCCAACAGCTTCTCCTCCTTCAGTGTGAAAGCATTTATCATTGTATTCAGTGTTAGGCGTTCGTCCGCCACAGACGATTGGTATGTGCTGAGTTTCGTTGTCAGTTTCTTTACTTAAAACCCCTCCAGTGGCTGATTCGAGCGCATGCATAGATTGCACAGGATGTGGCAATGGTTGGCAATCAATAAGTTGACTTCCGTATTCTGATGTTACTGATGATCCAACAAAGAATCTCTCCGTATCGCCAAGAGCATAGTACTCATTCAAACCGGTTGTAACCAGGAGAATCGTTCCATTAGCAATAATGTTTTCTATGTAAAAATATGTTTTACAGTAGATGATTGCATGTCATATTAAAGTATTACCTTCAGAACATTCAATCAGATTGGGGTCTTTCATTGGAATTGCCATAGAGATTCGAGGCAATGACAACGCTAAACCTTTGGCGCTTGACGATTTCAGTTCAAAATCAGCCTTGGTCCAAGAACAGTCCTGGAGAATGTCGTCCAAACTTTGACAGGACAAAATAAAGACAGAGCGGCTAGTCGCAATCTTTGAGGTGCCTCCAATTATGTACAGAGCTTGCTGATCGGGGGTTGTGATGGCAGCAGCATCACTCAATTCCGTTGGCAATCTTGGTCCAAGCAGCCATTCACCTTGGAATAAATGTGCATGCTTTTCAACCTGCAGTATCTCGACAGTGCTGAGATAATTGTCTTCATAATCAATGCCACCGGCCACGACAAGCGCCATCGTTAAATGCCCAACTCTTAGTACCCCACACGCGTGTTTTGTTCGTGCGTATCTAAGATTAGCTTGCCTGTCCCATTCAGTGGGTGTTCTTAAATCTATTGACCATGTTTCCTCACTTGGACTTGCTAAAAAGAAAAAAGAAGCTTATTTAAGTTTAGCCAATCCAATAGGGACTTTAACTTGTACCTTGTCCATTTGATATGTACATTCCACCAACCAGAATGGCAACTTCAGCATCCACCATCTCCAGACAGTGATGAGCAATCATTTGTTCTGTCCTTGGTCCTGCAGCATTCCTGGGGAAGATGTTGCTCTTGCTGGAATTTTTCCTTGAAAGTGACACAAACTCAGAGTCCCTGACTGCCTGATCCATGCTTTCGAAGAAGCCTCCTATCACCCAGAGAGTGCTACCATTGTCTTTAACAACGGAAGCAGCTCCCACCCTTTCAATGTTAAGACTGCCATATCCAGAGATGGAGATATCCTTGCTTTTAAGGTGGTTCTCCGTAAGAATGGTGCACATTTTGTTGGGCATGTTGGACTTGGAGTCATTGTCCATTAATTCACCCCCACAAAGAACAGCAAGAGGCTCATCAGAGTCTTCGGTTGTCAGTATTCCGCCAGTGGCAAGAGTCAGTTTACTATTAGTGTCAAACGGTGGCAAAATGGAGTGGGCACATTCAACTACATTACTGCCCTCTTCCACTTTTAACACCACAACTGTATTCTCCACAACATATATGACAAAGCTTGAAGTATCTCCTTTAATATGTGTTATGTGTTATTATATTAAAAAGAAGTGAACTCATTTATGATAAAAAAGTCTCACCTGATGGTTCTGCATTTATGGTTGACTGTCCAACCACTGGAAATGTTTTGTCATGCGGACAAATAAAGTTGTAATAGCCGCCAATTGTAAAATACCCTGCAAAAATCGAAGGAAAGAGCTGCCACTTTGTTTTATGCTTTTGTTTTTGTTTTTGTTGACTTTCAAAGTGTCCTCCGATTGTGGCACAATCTTTGCTAGAAGACACCCAATTTGGATCAATTGTGTGATGAGAAGATACGGCTGTAGTCTCTGGTAACACTTGCAACATTCTGCAGTCGCCACCATCTACAAAAAAGTTATCTTAGAACTTGATCAAATAATCTGGCAGGGCAAACCAATGTTCCATGAAATCCATTCACAATCCAAGTATAGTTTACATAGCTCTCGACAGTGCCACAAACTTGTTACTTTAGGATTAGAATCTCCATACTCAACTTGGGCATCCCTGCTCGCCTCACCAGTTATCAAAAATCCATCAGCCAAGCAATCTGTTGATAAATGAAAAAAAATGCAGTGTCATCAAGTCCTTTAATAAACAACTTACTACAAGGCACTGTTTTCTTGAGCTGAATGAAGGCATTGTCCTCAATAATAGTGTCATTAGAAAAGTAATTTGAATTGGCTTCCCAAGTCCATTTCTTCTTTGTAAGTTTCTCAGCACAATTTGAAGAATGAACTTGACCACATCGGCAGATTTTCTGGTTGGCAATGTAGTGCCAGGCATTGAGCTCATCTGCTTTTTCATGCTCAAAGCAAAGGACAGTGCAAACTTGCATTGAAACAACATGCTCCACTTCAACTGTCCAACCATCGTTGCTGTCTCTGATTGCATGAAAAAGACCGTCTAGATCTTGGACTGGCTTAACTTGGGACTCTTGAAACTGTGCTCTAACATCATCATGGTCAACGCTCAAGATACACTTGCAGTCTCGACAGAGTACTTTGTCCTTGTTTTCCTCGCAGCAGTCGCCTCCATCATATAGACATTTTGCTGTGTTGGCCGTCTCATCGCAGACACCGTCGCGAAGCATAAAGCTGTCTGCGCCACAAGTTTTGTTGTCCTGCTTGAAAGCTGGCCTTGTTGTTACCCCTGCAAAAAAAAAACAATTAACAGGTGGCAGAAATATCTATGTAATTAACATACCCTGACTGTTCTTGTTGTTTTCATTGAAGACTTGAATGATCAGACCAAGGCCAGAATAGAACGCGACAACGACCATGATACTCAAAGCAATCTTTAATTTCATCGACATGATAGTCTTCTCTTTGGGATTCCTTTCCAGAGGCTCTTTTGACTCTTTTTCCTCATCTGAACTGCAAGACTTGTTATCATTTTGGCGGTTCTTTTCACCCTCTTCCTGTTTGTTTTCATAGTCAACCTCCTCCTTGACCTCCTTCTCGTCAGTATCATCATCTTCTTGGCGCTCAAGTTGTCGCTTGATCTTTCGCATGAGCATTTCAAGATTGGTTTGAATATCGAAGGAAGCGCTAAGGTTCTTTGCCGCGGCCTTCCAAGCTTCAGTGGTCTCCTCAAAATGTTTTGTGGCAAAGCTGGCGTTGAAAGACTCCAGCATTGTCTCGTATTCTTGCCGAAGAGTTGTTAAGTTTTCCAGTTCAGTCTGGATTATATTGCAGTCCTTTTGAGAGGCCTCAGAGTGAAACAAGGCATCTTTGATGGAGTGCTTCAAAGCTTTCAGCGCGTTGATCTTCAGATAAAACTTTAACTGCAAGTGCTGCAGATTGGCCAATGCCTGTTTGAACTCGTCCTCCGTACCATTTTTTTCCTTTATGTTTTCCATCACTGTCAATGGAGAAAAGAGTGAACTAACAAGCCACGTAGATAGTCTCCTTGAGAGCAATTATCGTTAGAAGTTAAAGCAAGACGGGTGCCCCGTCCGATCCTCAGCCAGAAATAATGGCCGAAAATTGATCTGTTTGAGGTAACCATATTACAGTTTACTGCTTAGAATTCAGGAAGTTTTACTGCATATTAATTAGACTTATTTATTTATACCCTTTGGTCATTTTGCAATTTTGCCAGAGGCAAAAAGGAAAGCAAGCTCAGGTCGGCACAATCTATACAATTGCTGAAACAATTCTGTTTCTTTACTCATAGCATAATAAGTAATATGCTCGCAATTGAGTCATTTACATTTCATCAATGGTATGAGCTCCGGATGACAAAAATAATCTATACCCTTGTTTGTTTTAGAATTTTATTGATCTGCAGGTGGTGTATCTTTTCCATCTCTGGCCTCTGTGTCAACAAAGGAAACTGTAGATTGTCATCAGGAGTAGTTGTTTTTCGACTTCAGTAAAAGTAAAATGAAGAGGTTTTTTGGCAGGCAGCATTGCTTGATTGTAATTTTTAGTTTGATCGGTGTCATTGGAATAGGTATCAGCGCTTATATCCTTCTGACAGAATTGTTTAGTGTCAAGTCACGAACAGTAAATGTCGCCAAAGAAGCATGGATAAAACCAGTATGGCGTTTTGATGGCTTTAATAATCTGACAGATCTTATTGGTGAGCATTCATGTAACATTGAGTTGCATTCATTTCTATCCATTTTTATACCAACAAGGCAAGAAGAATCCCACTACCGTCGTGGTTTGTTCAACGGGAAAATGTTTAGATGAAAACCAGTTGATTGTTGGAGATGGAACATGTGATAATGTGAATGGAGATTTTTGTTGCTTTGATGGAGGAGACTGCTCAGAGTCACCAGATGATTGTAGCTCCGTATCTGGATTCAACAGTTACAATGACATGATCTGTGAGAGCAAGGAGCAGGCTCTTTGTAAAGATACCAGCAATGATTGCCAGGACCTTGACCAGTTTTTGATGGGTCAACTCTGTTCTGGATGCAACCTTTCCTCCCCGGTTGTTGTGGGCGATCGCAGTTGCAATTTCAACATTGCTGAACATACTGAATGCTGCTTTGATGGCGGGGATTGCCTTTTGGATCAGCACTCTTCTGATCCAAGCAAATGTTTTGAGGAAGATGACGTGATATGCGACAGAAAAGATTGCTCTCCTCTAACATATTCCAGTGATTGCAAGTCCAGTGAACAAGCGATCTGTTCAACATGTCCGTCTGGCCACAATCAAACTCTCTTGGATGGAGTTTGCTGGGACAATGTTATAGACGATCCAACATGCTGTTTTGATGCACTAGATTGCCATGATTGCTTCACTTGTCCAAGGCCTGAATCAGTTGCAGACCACTTCTGTGACGCTGATCTCTTGACAGAGTCCTGTTGCTTAGACGGGGGTGATTGTAGTCTAACTTCAATCAAAGTGTCAGTGTTGTGCCAAGATTGTCACTTTGCAAAGTACCTGCATTCAATAGGAGACGGATTTTGCCAACTGGAACTGGCAAACCTTAAGTGCTGTTTTGATGGGGGTGACTGCTCAGCAACTTTGAAAAACAGTCACAACTGGTGCTCCAGCTGTACCTCAAACAGGAACAATGTTCACTATGATCTCTACTTGCAAAATGGCATTTGTGAAGACCAGTACAACAGGTCTGAGTGCTGTTATGATGGCGGTGATTGTATTTTTATTGATCAGCATATGGAGCTATGTCCAAGCTGTATACTGGATCACTATGTGACATACGTGACCAATCAAAGATGTGACAATCTCTTCAACAATCATGATTGTTGTTTTGACGGTGGCTATTGTCACTTGGATGTTTGTTCAACTTGCAAAGATCAGAAGCTCAAGCTCAAAATCAATGATGGGATCTGTGACTCGGTGCTGATGCAATTCCCGAAATGCTGCAATGATGGTGACGATTGCTTAGGGACAATTGGTTTCATTGAAACGGCATGCGCCACTTGTCAAGTGAGTGGAGCCAATGCCTTTCTTGGAACAGGCCAGTGTGACGAATTTATGAACAATCATGTTTGCTGCTTTGATGGCGGTGATTGCGATGCTGACACAGTATTGTCTTGCAATGATTGTGACAACCCTTCACTTCCCTTGACAGCAGGTATTTAGATAAAAACTATAATAGTAGTTCTCTGGTAAAATAATTATGTTCAGACGATGGAATTTGTGATTTGGCTGCTGGCGTTCACCACCTTTGCTGCTATGATGGAGGGGACTGCTTGAAATGGGGGCTCTTTTTGGATTACTATTTAGGTTCGAGAACTTCAGCCGATCCCATGAAGAAATATTGCCCCTACTGCTCCTCAAGTATGTATACAGGAATTTTGCAATTTTAAAGCCAATTTGCCATTTCGTTTCAAGATACGGATGACATTGCTAATGGCGTTTGTGACGAACACCTCAACAATGAGCAGTGCTGTTTTGATGGCTCCGATTGCCTTCTCGATCTAGGAAATTGTAATGTTGTTATTGGTAGGCTTACGAAAATTGTAGATACGTACCTAGATATCTATCTTTCAAAGCCTTTCACAGTTGTTGGTATTGGAGATGGGCTCTGCGATTCCACTCTCAACAATCCAGGGTGCAAATTCGACCTTGGTGATTGTAGTTGGAGTAACGTTTGCAAGCACTCGTGTGGCAAGCATGTTGGATCCAGATTTGCCAACCTTGGAATCCATGATGGAATCTGCCATGAAGAGCTTGACAACGAGCATTGCTGCTATGATGGAGGCGATTGCTCTCCCAATGTGAACAGATGTCCGACATGTCCTCCTCAATTGAGTGCTGTTCATAATTGGCTCGGTGATGGATTGTGTGACGAACATCTGGATAGGCCAGATTGCTGTTTCGATCTGGGAGATTGTCAAGATTGTCAAGATTGTTACAATCATGACATTGCTGACCATCAATGTCTCACATGCCCAGTTGTCCATTTTGGCCTCTTGGACGATGGATTTTGTGACGTCCATCTTTTCAATGCTGATTGTTGCTTGGATGGATCCGATTGTGATGGAACAAGATTGCGATGCCCAACCTGCTCCAAAGATCGTTACCCCGATCTTGGGAACAGAGCATGCGACAATGACTTGGACAATTTTGATTGCTGTTTTGACGAGGGCGATTGTCAAAATAAAATATGTCCAACCTGCCCTGAACACGAAAGAACTTTCAATTATGATGTAAACTTTTTTGGCGACGACGTTTGCGATTGGGGATACAATACTGAGGAGTGCTGTTATGACAACAATGATTGTTTTGTGCCCAGCATCTGTCCAACGTGCAACTTTGGCATTCTTTTAAGAAATCCATTCAATGGCCAATGTGATCTTGCTGTAGATTGACATAGTTTGTTTTACGTTGATAACATATTTGTAAACCAACCGTTAACCTCTTTCCTAGTACAACACTTCTGAATGCTGCTTTGATGGAGGAGATTGCTTTGTTGTCAACCACAATCGTGATGGGTGTGTTCGAACCTGCATCGAATTCAGCAAACATTCAAATCCTCTAGAACTTTTTGGAAACTTTGTCTGTGACCCCAGTATGAATAGGGAAGAATGCTGCTTTGACCTCGGCGATTGCAACCTAGTTCAAGCTTCCATTTGTCCCACCTGCGACAATGTGTTGCCTTCCCATTTGAAAAACTTCTATTGCAATCCCGAACTGAACAACATCCAATGCTGCTTTGACTCCGGAGACTGCTACCATGACAGATTCCAATGCGACACCTGCTTGGACAAGGACTTGTCCTGGTTCAGGGATTCCGTCTGTGACAAAGAGCTAAACAGCCTTGAATGCTGCTATGATGGAGGGGACTGCTCCTGTCCAAGTTGCTCTCTACTGGATACTAGCAATGATTTTGAGCCTAACAGAAGATGGATCTGGGGCGGAGTTCCTTTGTATTTAATGGCTCTGGGCAATTGGCAATGTGACAGGCTCTTAGACACTCCTGAATGCTGCTTTGATGGTTTCGACTGTCGATTGAACTACAACAGGATCTGTCCAACATGCGGAAAAGAGCATGGCATCGTCCAATCTCTGCTCGGGGATGGGCATTGTCAGCCGGAGTGGTTTTACAACATGGCCTGCTGTTTTGACGCAGGTGATTGCGACTTGACAATCAGCGGACTCTGCAACACCTGTCAGCATCCAAAAGTGGCATGGTTGGGAGATGGTTACTGTGACATTGACTTGTTTTCTGTAGGCATTGATTGCTGCTGGGATTTGGATGACTGCCAGCATTGTTCCCCTGATGTCTTTGTTGGAAAAGAGCCGATTAGTTTACATCAAACGTTTGGCTCACAAGCAATGTCAGCTTGCAACGACGTGGACAATATAGGGTCTGTCTACACGAATTCTGTATCAAGGGAATTCCTTAGATCACAGGTCTGTGTTGTCTGTCCTTCCGTTGGGGGTGATAAGATAAAATGTGAACGGCTAGGGGACGGGATCTGCCATCAAGAACTTTTGAATGCTGCCAGCTGCTTTGATTTAGGAGACTGCTGGTGTCAATTTTGCAGTGACAAAGATTGGCGCCCAAGAGTTGGTAATGCCAAATACTTTGCCTTGCTATGTTTTACCAAATTTTCGTAGGGGATGGAATCTGCAACAAGGAGCTTATGACAAGCCGCTGTTGCTTTGACAAGGGAGACTGCAGCCATCAATCGAACGTGTCCACAGTCTGTCCGACTTGCGGACAAATGGACAATGATGACATGATTGCCAATGGACAGTGCGACAACTTTCTCCTTCATATGTCATGCTGCTATGATGGCGGGGATTGTGGTTGTCCAACTTGCAGTGGCAATGTCAATGACGTTGGCAATGGTAGGTGTGACCGTCAGCTGGAGAGCGAAGAATGCTGCTATGATGGAGGCGACTGTCGCTGTCTCGAAGTGACACTGGCATTCGACGAATGCTGTCCAGAGTCTGGATCAGGTTGGTGTTTTCCACCGAACACAATTTGTCCAACTTGCAGTTTGAGTTTGATGGACAATCTCAATAATGGGCAGTGTGACGAATCGTTACGAAATGACCCAACGTGTTGTTTAGACGGTCAGGACTGTGTAGACGTGAGATTCGAGTCATTCTATTTTATTAACGGCACCAAATATGCCATAACTTTTAATTTAAACTGAATAAAATGTTTCATTGTGTTCCTTGGAAATGTTTGCTAATGCTGTCAAGGTAAGATCCATCTGGTCGGGCGACGGTTGAGCAATCGCCATTCTTGTCGATAGAAGCGGCATTGTTGAGCGACCAAATTCTGATCCCGGCCAAACCCAAATCGATGACAGTTTTTGCAACCTCCTCCGCTTCGTCCGGTCGGGTGGTGGCGCTGCGATCGCAGCCCTTTGAAATTCCCGATTTTATCTAGAGAGAGAACATTCAATTTCTATTGGAATTTGCTGAAAAAAAGGAAAGTCACCCCCCGCAAAAAATAAGATAGTTCCGTTCTTTTCTGACTTTCAAATGTATAAGATATGACTGGAAATGAAATTTTTGTCCTGATTCAAAGAAAAAGCAATTTCATAACACAGAAAAAAATATATAGAATACCTTGGATTTCGGGACTCCCAAATTCAGCAGAGAAACCACTGCATTTTTCACGGAATCCACTCGTCCAAACGGTACAATGGAGTTCAAATAACCGCTGCCATATTTGACCACGTCGACGAACGGAAAATCGAGACCGGATCCGTGATTTGCCGCCGGAAAAGCGTAGGAAATCAATTTGACCGGCCCGAGTTTGGCACGCAATTGCTCGAGGACGTACAGCTGAATCGAGGTTGCGTCGCCGCAGCGCATGTTGCGCTGACCGCAGCCGTTGACCTGCATGAAATCGACCCCGCTAACACCTAAAATTTCCACGTCTCGCGCGATCCGCTCAACTATTCTATCAGCCATCCCGGTCATCTAAAATGAAAAAAAAACGTGAAATTAAGCCATTTTTGGTTAACCAAATATTGCTCACCTTTTTGTGGACCTGCAGGTTACCAAACCTGATCCCTCCATAAGAGATTTTGACCGAGATTCCCTTCGCAATCGCCTGTTTCACAGAATTTTTTAGGCTGGCAAAAGCAGCCTCGTCCAATCCTTCAATAAGCCCGAGGCCACAAATGATTTCTCTGCATCTGGTCGGCCTCTCGAACCTGCAAACAACAGAAAATAATTTTGACCCCATTAACCCGCTCGCAAAACCATTATTACCTGTCAATGTCATAGTCCGCGAAGGCGATGGCGACGGAGGACAACTTGCTCACGGCGTCCTCCTTGATGGAGGTCAGGATCTCGAGGTCGCTGATTTTGCTCACGTTGGTCATGTTTGAGCTGCATCTTTCATGCAGAGGAGGGATTAAGTAGGAGGCATCCCAATAAGCTTCTACTAATGCTTTTTTGGCGCTATCCGAGGCCGCGAGGCCGAAACTGAGAATGCATGAAAATGCCAGGCACGTCTGGATTTTGCCCACCACAACCATTCTTGCATGCATTTGATCTAGCCTTCACGCTTGTAGTTGTAAGTGGTTTTCTCTCTCCCTCTTGGTTTATCTTTGAAATTGATGCTCTTCCTTGGCAATCTGGTATTCAACTGGCGGCGTCACGCAAACGTTTTTGCATTTTCTGAGACCACAGCAAATCCTGATCCAAAAATGTTTATGTTTTTCAGGTATGAACATTTCAATCCGTTCTCCTCGAGCTTGATGAGAACACCTAGGCAAAGCTACACGCCACAAAACAGTCCACATATGGGATACAGGGGCGTGCGAGGGCCTCTTGGAGGGGGCGGGGCCTTGACCAACTTGAACTTGAGCCACTCCCAAAACAAGAACAACAACAACAACAACAACCAAAACAGTTTCCATAACCTCAAACCTCAGCCCCAATTAAATCCACTTAACCATCACAATCGAAGCCACTCCCCTCTCAGCTCCTTTGGCAACGGCAATAATAAGCAGGCCACGCCCCCTTACGCAAATGTGGGCGTGGCATCCAAAGGCTCTCCTAACGTCACGCCCAAGGGCACACCCGTTAGAAGCCGGCAAACAGCTGTTCTTCTTGCAAGTCTGGACAAGTCCATACTGCAAATTCGAGACTGGCTTGCTCTCCTGGAAGATATGATGAAGAAGGAAAAGGTCGACATTTCGGACCTGGGTCATATTTGTCACATGCTGGAGCGCCAAAGGGTGAGTAAAAAA
>JAAUYL010034395.1_pt1 | contig 19161 bp, 4 predicted proteins | sample 7278011 | NCBI WGS metagenome assembly JAAUYL01 (sample SAMN14350225, study PRJNA611818) | marine sediment metagenome | isolation source: surface marine sediment (1.8m) | place: French Polynesia: Moorea | collected 2018-08
CTTTTGTGGTAGCATTTACAGCAGATGAGACAACTGAGGTCAACCCTGATAATCTTGTTTATCCCTTTACTAAGAACCCACTCGACGCTGGGGATGAAGTAACTTTTACTGGAGAATTGACATTTATTAATGATTCCTTATTAGGTGAAGAAATTTCTTTAGTTGCCACTGCTGATAGTACAGCAGGAGATGAATTTATTCCTGAGTCTGGTCGTGTAGAAGAAAGTAATGAGGATAATAATACTTCGGAAATTTCTGAAGTGATTCTAGATGTTACAGACGATGATGCAGCACCAGATTTAATCGTTAATTCCTTTGAAATTACGGGGGAACCATTTATCAGTGGTGATCATCTGAAATTACCGATAGAAGTTGTTGTCGAAAATCAAGGTGATGCGACGGCGGAGGATTTGTTCAAGGTTGATGTCAAGTATACTCAAGAAGGTAATCCACCTTTTGTGGTAGCATTTACAGCAGATGAGACAACTGAGGTAAATCCTGATAATCTTGTTTATCCCTTTACTAAGAACCCACTGGAAGCTGGGGATGAAGTTACCTTCACTGGAGAATTGACATTTATTAATGATTCCTTATTAGGTCAAGAAATTTCTTTGGTGGCGACTGCTGATAGTACAGCAGGAGATGAATTTATTCCTGAGTCTGGTCGTGTCGAAGAAAGTAATGAGGATAATAATACTTCTGAAATTACTGAGGTGACTCTAGACGATGATGTTGAGACACAGGAAATTATCTCTAATTTCGAGATAGATGGTCCTAACTCAGTACCATATCAACTATTTAATGTATTGGTTCCCGGAACTATAGAAGTAGAAGTTGACTGGGAGGGTGAAGGTGAAGATTTGACTGTTTCCTTAGAAGGTCGCCGTGGTTTTGCCAAAGAGGACCCAAGTCCTCAACCTTCTATTCAAGTTACAGACTCTTCTCCCCTAAAATTAACCTATGATGTCACAGAAGAAGATATTGCTAGGGGTGTCGGTTGGCGCTTAGTAATTCGGGGTGAAGACGGAACCAATATTCAGGGGGATGTTAAAATCACCACACCCTTTGACTCAGAAGTTAATGAGCGTTTTCAACAACAGAAAATTAGTCTGCGTAGTGGTGACTTGCTTCCAACTTCCGCTTTAGAGGGAGACTTTTTTGAGGAACTTACTGAAGACCAAAGTTCAGAAGGATTGCATGGTATTATTACCCTTTATCGAACACCGGAACATGATGAACTGTTAAAACTGGAAAAAGCTGGAATAGATCGTCAGAGTTTTCTGCCAAACAAACACGCTTATGGATTAGTTGAGGAAGATTTCGATATCTCTGACCCTAATCTTCCACCTCGGTTAGTTCGCAGTATTACACCATTAACACCCGAAGATAAAATCGTACCTGATATTTTGGTGGGAAATTATCAGGAATACTTTATCCCAGAAATAGAAGAGAACTATGTTCTCAATGATGATGGTACTCTCCGATTATCTGTGCTATTCGCACGAGATACTTCTCTGGAAACTATTGAATCAATTTTAAGGCAAGAAGCTATTTCTTTTTCTCCCATTACCGATAATCTTTGGGAAATTGAGATTGAAGCAGAAAGTATCATTAATCTAGCAACTTACGATCAAGTTGAATGGATAGATCCTGGTTCAGTTCCAGATTTACCAGAAAATGATAATACTCGTCCAGTTGTTAACGTTGATGATGTTCAAGATGCTCAAACTGATGGCATGGGCAACCTGATTTTATCGGGTGGTTTTCCAGTGTATGACGGATTATCCGGTGATGGTATTACTGTGGGAGTAGATGATAATGGAATTGATGCTTCTCATCCAGACTTAAATGTGGTGGCAGATCAACCTGCAAATGGTTCTCATGGAACTCATGTTGCGGGTATTATTGCAGCAAACGGTGTTCAAAGTAATTCTAATAGTGGTACACCTTTTCAATGGCGTGGTGTTGCCCCCAATGCAGGGTTAATTGACTCAGGGAACCTAAACACATCAGCTAATCTCTTAGATGCAATTCAAAATAGTTCTTTAGATGTTTCCAATCAATCACAAACAATTAGCGTTGATGGCAATTATAGTAGCGTAAATCAGGCGATCGACCAATTAATTTCTGGTGGTGCTACTTCAGGTGGAGTAAATGTTCCTCAACGACCCAAGGTTGTCTCGGCGGGGAATAATGGTAGTACAGGGAAAAATGGAAGCAATCAAGTCGGATACTTTTCAGTCAGCAAGCAAGTAAAAAATGCTGTTGTTGTTGGGAATTGGAATTCTTCTGATGGAGATGGAAACATTAATAATGATTCTCTCAGTACAGGTAGCAGTTTAGGACCTGCTTATGATGGGCGGATTAAACCAGATGTCTTAGCACCAGGAACTTCCATCAGATCGACAAATACCTCTAATGGTTACACATTTCTCTCAGGAACTTCGATGGCTTCACCTGTGGTTGCAGGTATTGAAGCATTAATGTTGGAAGGTTGGCAAAATACCTACAGTACCCCTCTAGGAACCACCATTGACGATCGCCCTCCTCTACCATCCACCCTCAGAGCATTATTAATTCAAACAGCAGTTGACATTGTTGATAATGATATTCGGAACTCAACACTGATTGAAATTGATTCTGATAGCGACCCAATTAACGGTAATGACGGTAATGGACGAGCTACAGCAACGGTTGGTCCTGACTTTGCCACAGGTTGGGGATTAGTCGATGCGGAAGCTGCGGTAGAAGTCATGCAGGATTTTCGTCTAGAAGGAGGCGTCCCCATTCCTAATCGCATTATTCAAGATGCGGTGATGCACAATGGAACCATTGAATATGACTTTGTTGTGGATCAAGATTTTATCGATTCTGGCAACCCACTCAAGGTGACATTAGGTTGGGATGATTTTGAAGCAGCTATTCAAAATCCTGCCATTAACCCAATGTTGGTAAATGACTTAGATTTAGAATTAATCGCTCCAGATGGTACAATTTTCTACCCTTGGCAGTTAGGTCATACCATTGAAGATGCAATGGGAAATCCCTTACCAAATGATGCTCAAACACCAGGTACGGCAATTTCTATTAATCAAGCGATTACCCCAACACTTACTCCCGCATTGAATAATGACTACATTCCTGCTAATGCTTTAACAGGAAATGGAGCGTGGGTAGCAACACGGGGTAAAGACCACCTCAATAATGTTGAACAGGTGTTAGTCGATAGTGCTGATTTAGAAGAGGGTCACTGGAAAGCTCGTGTAATTGGTTTTGATGTGCAAGCAGGTATTGCTCAGGATTATTCCTTGGTAGGTTTCCCCTATCCAGACCTACCAGAATTAGTTACTTTCAGTGATGATAAAGTTACTCTACCTTCTGGAGGAGGAACCGTCGAATTTGATTGGACAGTTAGTAACATTGGAACCCTACCAACAGGAATTGACTTTGAATATGAGGTTTTACTTTCTACAGATTTCTTTGCTGATGCAGGTGATGTTGTCTTGACTGATACTAACCAGACATCGCTTGGACCATTGAATGTAGGAGCTTCGGTAAATCATACCAGTGAAGTAACAATTAACGATTCCCATGCACAAGACCTACTTGGTAATCCTGCTGCTACCATTGACGATTTAATAGATCAAGATGCTTTCTTACTGGTTCGAGCAGACTCCGATGACGAAATTCTAGAACATAACGAAGAAAATACTGCTGTCATCCAACTTGCTCGTACAGTTGATGTGGTCTTAGTTATGGACCGTAGTGGCAGTATGGCTTCAGAGGTTCCAGTTTCTAGCGGTTTCCGACCAAAAATTGAACTGCTGCAAGACTCGGCAAACTTATTCCTAGATTTGATTCGTATTGATGCAGGCGATCGCTTAGGAGAAGTTAGTTTTGCAGGTAGCGTCAGCACAGATTTCGGACCAGGAGAAATGTTAACTGAGATTACTTCAGGCAATATTGATGATGCCAAAGATGAAGTTAATAACCTCAGTCCTGGTGGTAGTACCAATATTCGTGGAGCGTTGGAGTCAGGACTAGATTTATTGACAACTGCTCCTGGTGGCGAAGATCACCGTCGTGTAATTGTCTTCCTTTCTGATGGAATGCCAACAACAGGTGGCGACCCCACTGAACCTGGTTTCTTAGAACAATTTAATAATGAAGATGTTAAAGTATTTTCTGTTGGGTTTGGTACTGAAGGTGCAAGTGGCAATGCTGGAATTGATAAAGATTTACTACAAACGTTAACCAACGTCAGCGAAGGTTTCTACCATGTAACGGAAAGTGCATTAGAACTTGATAAATTCTTTGTCAATGCGGTAGCAGGTGCCATAGGTTCTGATGTGATTGTAGACCCAATTGATGATATTGCTCCTGGTGAAACCCATACTGTTAATATCACATTAGGTCAACAAGATTCAGTTGCTTCCTTTATTCTCACCAGTGATAATCCAGAATTCCCCTTAGATTTAGCTTTGCGTAGTCCATCAGGATTAGAAATCAATGCCAATAACTTTAATTTATTTGGCGATCAGATTTCCTATATTGATGCTCCTACCCACGATATCTTCCAAGTACATCTTCCCATAGCAGCACAAGCAAATATCGACCATGCAGAAACCTGGGAAATGGTGATTAGTAACCCGAACGATGCTACTGTCACTTACTCTGCTTCTGCTATTGCTGAGTCTACCGTTCATTTAGACTTCATACCTCCCCAATCTATTGATGGCATATTTAATCCAGGTGAAGCAATTCCACTGCAAGTTATATTAGAGGAAAATAATCAAGTTCCTATCCGTGAAGCTTCGGTAACTGTATCTGTCACAGCTCCAACTGTAGATTTAGGGAATGTGCTTGCATCAGGAATTGTGACTGAGGAAGATTTAGCCAAAGTTCCCGTGGAAATCGAAGGTGAGCGTCTGGGTTTGCAAGAGCGGATGGCGATCGCCTTACAAAATAAATTGGGTGAAAATCCTCTATCTACTGTTGAATTTGACCCTATTGAATTAACAGAATCAGATAATGGTGGATTCTACTCTGGTCGATTTGGAGAGACTAGAATTCCGGGAACGTATACTTTTGTCATCAATGTTGAAGGGTTTACTTCTGATTGGCAACCTTTCCAACGAGAGACAACTTATACGGTTAACGTTTCTGATGAAGTCGATCCGAATCAGACAGATATCGATGTTACTATACCAGAACGTGATACTGGTGTAGTCACGATTACTCCTAAGACTACTAATGGTAACTTTGTGGGACCAGGATTTGCGGATGATATCAAATTAGAAGCTCAAGGTTTAAATCCAACAACACCTGTTATTGATAATCTAGATGGCACTTATACACAAGAGTTTGAGCTAGAAGGTAATATTGAGGAAACAGAACTGAGGATTCAAGTTCTGGATATTGAATTGTCACCTGTTGTCGTCGATACTGAAATTCCTGACGATAATATAGGGGTTACTGTTAGCTCTACTAATTTAACTACGAATGAGGATGGTACTACGGCAACATTCGACGTAGTATTAGATAGTAAGTCTAATGCTGATGTCTTAGTAGAATTTACTAGCAGCGATCTTAGTGAAGGTGTTTTAGACAAAGAGAGTCTCACCTTTACTACGGAAAATTGGAATATTCCCCAAGTTGTGACAGTAACAAGTGTAGACGATGCTGAAGTAGATGGGGATATTAGTTTAACAATATCGGGCAAGGTAAGTAGTAATGATATCAATTACAATGGCATAGCACTAGCAGATATCGCTGTTGTTAACGTTGATAACGATATAGAGCCAGAACCAGAGCCTGAATCTGAACCTGAATCTGAACCTGAATCTGAACCTGAACCAGAACCAGAACCAGAACCAGAAGCAGAAGCAGAAGCAGAAGCAGAACCTGAACCTGAGCCTGAATCTGAACCTGAACCTGAGCCTGAATCTGAACCTGAACCTGAACCAGAATCTGAACCTGAACCTGAACCTGAATCTGAAAACCAAACTATTATTGGAGATAGTGGCGCCAATATTCTCAATGGTGGAGAAGGTAACGATGAACTAAACGGTAGAAGAGGTAATGACAAACTCCGAGGTAATAGTGGCGATGACAACTTAAATGGTGGTCTTGGTCAAGACACTGTTGTTGGTGGTAGTGGTAATGATATTGTTAATGGAGGTCGTGGTGACGATAAACTCCTTGGTACATCTGGCAACGATCTGTTGTTAGGTCGCTCCGGTAACGATATCTTGTTAGGAGGTGCTGGTGACGATACCCTAGAAGGAGGTATTGGTCGCGATCGCCTCAACGGCGGACCAGGAAACGATAAACTCACAGGTGGTGGTAGTATTGACCGCTTTATCTTTAACACTAATGAGGAATTTCAGACAGAGGATATAGGTATAGATGAAATCACTGATTTTTCCCAAACACAGGGAGACATGATTCTCCTAGACCGCACAACTTTCACTGCTATCAACAGTGAGTCGGGAACTGGGTTCAGCATTGCTGATGAATTTGCTACAGTTACTAATGACCAACTGGCAGAAACATCAAATGCAGTAATCGTCTATAATAGTCAAAATGGTAATTTGTTCTATAATCCTAATGGCAGTGACCCAGGTTTCGGTACTGGCGGTCAGTTGGCAACTTTGACAAATACTCCATTGTTAGAAGGAGAAGATTTCTTCCTCAGAAATTAAATAGGACTTACGCACCTGCAACGTATTTCCGTCATTGCGACCGACAGGGAAGCAATCTCAAATCCTAGTTTTTCGTACCTCATGCGTAAGTCCTGTTAAATATGAAATTTGTAGGGGCAATCCCCCCGTGGTTGCCCCAAATCAGTAATATGAAATCCGGTAGTAAGTAGGTAGGTGAAAAAATTTACAAGTACGTCATTGCGACTGGAGCGGAGCGGAAGGAAGCAATCTCAAGGGTTTCAACTGCTTTAACATTTCGTTACATAGTGACGTTTATTCGCGCCTACCTACTTATCGGTATAAAACAGTATAGAAACCGGGTTTGTATTAAATTCCCCACCATACTAACATTGACCTCCCACAAACCCAGTTTCTTATAACACTCCGAAGCAAGCAGATTTGATATAAGTTTGAGATAGTTTGACGGGTACAACATTCTATGATACCCTGTCCGGATAATTAGTGATGAAAACACTTTTTTCCCTATCTCCTGCCTTCTATCTCCTGTCTCCTATCTCCTGTCTCCTGTCTCCTGTCTTCTATCTCCTGTCTCCTGTCTCCTGTCTCCTGTCTAATTATTTATAACTGTTCAACCGGACATGATATTAAATGTAGTTAAAAATACTTTTTTTCCAAATTTAAGCTCAAGATAGGTTTTAGCAAATTGTAGGGGTTCAGTAACCAAACCATACTCATACCTTGATATGAGTAAGTTTGAGATAGTTTGATGGGTACAACATTGCATAACCACAAAATTAACAGAAATATAATGGTTGAAAAATTTCACATTTATTAGGTGCATCTCCATCAACCATGAAAACCGTTCAGTTAGGCCATCCTTTCTCCCTATTAATGTCCCTGCTGACAATAGTAGTGGCATCCCCCGCCAACTCTCAACCCATTACTCCAGCAAATGATGGGACAGGTACAACTGTCACTCCACAGGGCAACCAATTTAATATCGAAGGTGGTACCCGCAGTGGAGCTAACCTCTTCCACAGCTTCGACCAATTCAACGTTCCCATCAACCAAACCGCAAATTTCCTGACGACCCCAGACACTAGCAATATTCTCGGTAGAGTCACAGGAGGAAATGCCTCATATATCAACGGTCTTATCCAAGTCATCGGAGGTAACTCTAATCTCTTCCTAATCAACCCTGCCGGAATTATGTTTGGCCCTAACGCCAGTCTCAATATACCTGCTTCATTCAGCGTTACTACCGCCACAGGTATAGGTTTTGACAATAACAATTTCTGGTTTAAAGCAATGGGAACTAACGACTACTCAAATTTAGTCGGGAACCCCAGTGGCTATAGATTTAACGTATCTAACCCAGGCGCTATAGTTAATGAAGGAAATTTAACATTAAACCCTGGAGAAAACCTCACATTATTAGGTGGCACAGTCATTAATACTGGGCAACTCTCTACAGCAGGGGGAAATATTACCATCGCAGCAGTAGAAGGTGGTAGTGTCTTGAGAATATCTCAACCAGGACATTTATTAAGTTTAGAAGTAGGGACGTTGGATGCAACGTCCCTAGAGAATGGGGAAAATATTTTTAGTATAACCCCCTTATCTTTAGCAACACTTTTAACAGGTGGAGAAATTGCTCAGGCCACATCTGTCATAGTTAATGAGAATGGTCAAATAGTATTGACAGATTCAAATACTCTAGTTGCCGATACTCCAGGAACTGCTATTACTTCTGGCCCAATTGATGTATCGACCCCCCCTAACCCCCCCTACGAAGGGGGGGACATAAATAGTCTCCCCCTTTTTAAGGGGGACAGAAGGGGGATCGGGGGTCAAGTTAACGTATTGGGCGATCGCGTAGCTCTCATTAATACCAACATTAATGCTGATGGTTTAAATGGTGGAGGAACTGTATTAATTGGAGGCGACTTTCAAGGTAACGGAATTGTTCCTAATTCTCGGCAAACTTTTGTTAATCAAAACTCTATTATTTCTGCGGATGCTACCACAAAAGGTGACGGAGGTCAAGTCATAATTTGGTCTGATGGAATTACTAATTTTGGGGGAAATATTAGTGCTAAAGGTGGAGAAGTTTCTGGAGATGGAGGGTTGGTTGAAGTTTCGGGAAAACAAGAATTAATATTTAATGGAAATGTGGATGTTAGTGCTGCATTAGGAAATTCAGGCACAATTTTATTAGACCCTGAAAATGTGACGGTGGGAGAGGAGAATTCAGAAACATTAGGGGATAATTCGGAAGTCTCAGCTACAGAAAATTCTGATTCAGAAACAGAAACTGTAGAGAATAATTCGGAAGTTTTATCGACAGAAAATACAGATTCTCAGACAACAGAAATTGCGGATAATTCAGAAACAGAAACTGTAGAGAATAATTCGGAAGTTTTATCGACAGAAAATACAGATTCTCAGACAACAGAAATTGCGGATAATTCAGAAACTACAGAAACAGAAACTCCTATCGACCCTTTTGCTCAAGATGAAAATGCTGATGTAACAATTTCGGCAGAAAATTTAGGGGAATTATCGGGGGATGTGATTCTGCAAGCTGACAATGATATAACAATCAATGAAAAGATAGAAACTGATTCGTCTGTGGAATTAAAAGCAGGTCGAAGTATTAATATAAATGCTGATATTGATACATCAGTTGGAAATGGAAATATTGATTTGTTTGGTAATAATGATGAGATGAATTTTGTTAACCGTTCTGACGGGAAAGCTTCGATAAATCAATTAGATGGAACAACATTAAATGCTGGTAGTGGCAGGATTAATATTCAGTTAGGAAATTTAGGAGAAGTAGGTGATATAAATCTGGCAAACTTAACTACGACAGGGCAGGTTTTAGTTAATGCTAATGGTGGAAATATTGTTAGAGTTTCTGAGAATTCTTTGATAAATGCGGGCAGTGTTTTATTTCAAACGAATGCCAGTGGAGGAATAGGTTTAACAGATGCACCTTTGCGGTTGAATGTAGAAAATTTAGAGGCGGTTTCTGGTAGTGGTGGAGTATTTTTTGATGTAGGAAATGTGAATGTTGGTGGTGTGAACGAGGATGTAAATGGTATTTCGACTGGTGCAGGGGGTGATATTAGACTTGATAGTATAGGAGATGTGACTGTTACTGAAGACATTTCTGCTCATGTTGTTACTGATGGTGAAACAGGAGGTGATATCAATATTAATGCTAAAAACCTTTCTTTTATTTATGGTGGTTCTATATCTGTCCTTACCTTTGCTAAAGGAGATACAGGAAGTGTGGAGATTCATGCTGCTGATACTGTAGTCTTTGATGGAGGAAACTCAGGATCTTTAACTGGAATACATAGCTCAGTGGAACTAGGAGCAGAAGGGAATGCAGGGGGTGTAACTATTACCACCGGGTCTCTGGAACTTAAAAATGGTGCTACGATACTTACCGGTACTTCTGGCAAAGGGGATGCAGGAAGTGTAAAGATTGATGCTGCTGATACTGTAGTCTTTGATAGAGGAGACTCAGAAATTCCGACTGGAGTAATTAGCTCAGTGATACCAGGAGCAAAAGGGTATGCGGGGGATGTAACTATTACCACCAGGTCTCTATTCGTTAAAAATGGTGCTCAAATATCTGCCAGCACCCTTGGCAATGGAGACGCAGGCAGTATATTCATCACAACAGAAACCCAACTTACCCTCAACGAAAATGCCCAAATATCAGCCTTCACCGAAAGCACAGGAGACGGAGGCAACATCATCCTATTAGCCCCAGAAACCCTCAACATCGAAGGAAACGGAAAAATCACAACCCGCACCAGCGGAGAAGGGAAAACCGGCCAAATTGACATCCTCAGCCCCAACATCACCCTCTCCGACGGCATAGACATCACCGCCTTCACAGAAAGCACAGGCAAAGCTGGCAACATCAACCTAGAAGGCAACCAAATCAACATCCAACCCAACACCCAAATACTAGCCTTCACCGAAAGCACAGGAGACGGAGGCAACATCACAGTTAGAGCCACAGAAACCCTCAACTTACAAGCAGACACCCAACTATCAGTCGAAACTAACAGAAGCGGAAAAGCCGGAGATATAGAAATAACCACCCCCAAACTCACCATCGGCGAAAACGCCCAAATAACTGCTACAGTCAACATCGGAGCAACAACAACAGAAGCAGGAGGCAACATCACCATCAACACCAACCAACTCGACATCGCAGGAGAACTCGGAATATTTGCCGAAACCGAAGCCACAGCAGACGCAGTCATCCTCACCCTCACCCCTTACAAAACCAACCCTAACCTAGACATCAACTTCACCAACCAAGGCTTCATCTCAGCCTCCACAAGTTCCACAGGAAACGGAGGTAACATCAACATATCCGCTCCAGAAAGCATCAACATTAAAGGAGACGGCAACATCTCAGTCCAAACCACAGATAAAGGAAACGCAGGAGCTATCAACATTGACACCCAAAACCTGACACTCTCAGATGGAGTAGCAATATCAGCCTCCACAGAAGACAAAGGCAACGCCGGAGCCATCAAAATCAACACTCGTGACCTCACCCTAGAAACAGGAACAAGTTTAACCACAGAAACGAACGATGCTGGAAAAGCTGGAGACATAGAAATTAATACCAGACAACTAACCATAGGAGAAGATGCTCAAATAAGTGCCACAGCAAAAAAAGGAGCCACTAACACAGAAGCAGGAGGCAACATCACCATCAACGCTAACGACCTATTCATATCAGGGAGACTCGGAATATTTGCTGAAACAGCAGGAGAAACCCCCGCTGGGACCCTTACCCTCAACCCATACAGAAACAACCCCAACCTCAACATCACCTTTACAGAAAACGGCTTCATATCCGCCCGCACCACAGCAAGTGGAGACGGAGGTAACATTAATATATTCGCTCCCGAAAACATAAATATTTCAGGCGAAGGCAGAATAACAGTCGAAACCGAAGGAGCAGGCAACGCAGGCATCATCAACATAGAAACAGAAAACCTCACCATAGCCGAAAACACAACAATATCAGCAGCTACATCAGACACGGGAGATGGAGGCAGCATCAATATTACTCCTAGCCAAACATTCCAACTAGAAGGTCAAATAATCACAGAAACCACAGGAGAAGGAAACGGCGGCACCATAAGTATTAACACAGGAGAAATGACAGCCCCAAATAGCACCATTTCCGCCAAAAGCACCAATGCAGGAAACGCAGGAGAAATAAACATCCAAGCTGAAAACAACATAACCACAGGCATCATCACCTCAGAAGCCAACAACACAACCGAAACCGCCGACGGAGGCAATATTACCATTACCAGCGAACAAGGAGAAATCAACGCCACTCAAGCAATTCAATCATTTTCAGACCAAGGAAACGCAGGAGACGTCACACTAACAGCCAAAAACAACATAACCACCAACACCATAAGTTCCCACGGACAACAACAAGGAGGTCAAATAACCATAAAATCAGAAACTGGAAACATAGACACCAGCAACAGCGAATTTCTAGCCAACTATTCAGGAGGAGGCGACGGAGGCAACGTCACCATAGAAGCACCCCAAGGAGACATTACCACAAATGATATCTACTCATTCGCCGACGCAGACGGAGGTCAAATAACTCTCAAAGCAGGAGGCGATATCAACATTACTCCAGACAGCAACATCATCTCCGCCTCCGAACCCCCAGAAAAAGAAGGGGAGAGGGGGAGATGGGGAGATGGGGAGATGGGGAGAGGTAAAGGAGGAGATATTATTCTCGAAGCGGGCAACAATATTAACACTAGGACTGCCAGAATATTTTCTGGTGCAGATATTGGCGACACAGGAAAAATAGATATTATTGCGTTATTCGCAATAGAAGCAGGTCAAATAGACCTAGCATCAGGTTTTGTTAGACAAGAAAGACCAGTCAATAACAACTTTACCCTAATTCCCGTACCCCAAGGAGAAGCCACCCAAGGAATTGCCGGAAACATCACCCTCCGCAGCAACAACAGCACAATAGACACCACCGCTGGAACCATAAATTCCCGTTCCCCAGATGGCACCGGAAATATTACCCTCAACGCTAGAGAAAACATCACCACAGGCAAACTAGAAGCAAGCGCTCTCAACGAAAGCCAACCCACCAGAGGTGGAGATGTTGAAATTATCAGTCAACAGGGAGAAATTAACGCCACCCAAGAAATAGAAACATTCTCCCAACAAGGAACAGCAGGAAACGTAAATATTATAGCCGAAGGTTCAGTCAACATAGAAAACATACTCTCCCAGGGAACACAACGAGGAGGAGACATTACCATAGACAGTCGCAGTGAAAACAGCATCAACGTCCAAGGAGCATTAAACACATTTTCTACAACAGGAATAGCAGGAGATGTAAACCTCACATCCCCAGGAAATATAACCATTAGCGGTATTCGCTCAGAAGGAATGGAACAGGGAGGTGAGATTAGAGTAGAGAGTGAAATTGGAGAAATCACCTCAACAGAAAACATAGACTCATTCTCAGACCAAGGAATAGGAGGAGATGTCAAACTTAATGCTTCTGAAAGCGTAAATCTAGCCAATGTATCATCATTTGGAGCAACAGAAAGTGGTGATTTAATCATTCAAATTCGCACAGCAACAGTGAATACAGGCAACGTGACCACACAAGCACCATCAGGAAGTAGTGGCAGTATTATCATCAACGGAACAGAAGTAGGTACAGGAGACTTAAATTCCATCCGTACAACCAGTGCAGGTGAAATTAATGTGGAAGCAACAGACGGCTCCATTACAACTTACCATATCGAAATTAGCTCAGATGGCACAATAGGAGATTTAATACTCAAATCAGGAGAAAACCCAACCACAGGAGATATTAATCAAACTCCCGAGAATGATACTAATGTTAATCCAACCCCACCAGCAGATATTAATACACCAGTTATTAATCAAACTCCCGAGAATGATACTAATGTTAATCAAACCCCACAAGGAGATATTAATACGCCAGTTATTAATCAAACTCCCGAGAATGATACTAATGTTAATCAAACCCCACAAGGAGATATTAATACACCAGTTATTAATCAAACTCCCGAGAATGATACTAATGTTAATCAAACCCCACCAGCAGATATTAATACACCAGTTATTAATCAAACTCCCGAGAATGATACTACAACTATTCAAAATCCACAAACGAATCAAAATATAGATATTCCTTCAATAAATTCTAATAATAATAATAATAATAGTAATTCAATTATTAACCCGATTATCAATCAAAATAATCCCCAAAATAATCAGACAAATACCCTAAACAATCCTACAAATAATACCACCACAAATTTCGGAGAAACCAATACTTTCTCAACAACCACAACCTCCGAGATAATTTCAACCGCTACCCCCAGTAATAATAACCAAACAAAAAATACAGCCACTGCTAAAGAAAAAACAGAATCATCTATCAACAATACCACCGACACTCAAGAAATCTTAAATAGAATTGATACTGTTAATACTAATCCTCTCACAGTGGCTACAGGTTCAGACCAAATAGTAACTATGTTAGAACAAAACCGGAACAAAGAATATTCTGATTATTTTGGAGAAGACTTAAGCGAAAAATTAGTCAATACAAAAAACGTCCGAGATATTTTGACAGACATGGCTGCTAAAACCGGAAAAGAATCAGCCGTTGTTTATATTAATGCTTATTCAGACCAAATACAAATCATATTATTTACCAAAGATGGTCAGCCAATTCTCAAAACAATTCCGACAGTGAATCAGAAAAAACTGTTGCAAAATGCGATTATTTTTAGTGGAGAAATTACTGACTTTAGAAGTCATCATACTACCAGTTATTTGCCATTAGCTCAAAAATTATATAACTGGTTAATTTCACCAATTGCAGCCGAATTAGAAGCAGCTAATATTGATACTATTTTATTCAGTATGGATGATGGTTTTCGTTTGTTACCTATGGCTGCTTTACATGATGGAGAACAATTTTTGATTGAGAAATATAGTATTAGTTTAATTCCGAGTGTGAGTTTAATCGATAGTCGTTATAATTCTGTTCAGAATACAAAATTATTAGGAATGGGTGCTAGTCAATTTACTAATAAACCTTCTTTGCCTGCTGTAACAATAGAATTGCAAACTATTTCTGAGAAATTATGGCGAGGAAATATTTTCTTGAATGAAGAATTTACTAAAAATAATCTGATTAATGAATTAGAAAATCGTTTATATCCTATTGTTCATTTGGCGACTCATGCAGAATTTAGAGCGGGAAATGCAAATGATTCTTATATTCAGTTATGGGATGATAAATTAGGTTTAGATGAACTCCGAAAATTGAGATGGAATAGTGACAAGGCAGAATTGTTGGTATTATCTGCTTGTCGTACTGCTGTGGGAGATCGTAATGCCGAATTAGGTTTTGCCGGGTTAGCAATAGCAACGGGAGTTAAATCTGCTTTGGGTAGTTTTTGGTTCGTGAGTGATGAGGGTACTTTAGGGTTGATGACAGAGTTTTATGCTCATTTGAGTAATGTTAAGATTAAAGCCGAAGCATTACGAGAAGCACAACTAGCCATGTTGAGGGGTGAAGTTGTGATAGCAGATGGTACGTTAAGGGGTTCGGGTAGTCGTGGGGAGGTGAGTTTGCCACCGGAGTTGGCAAATATTCAAAATAAGAATTTTGCTCATCCGTATTATTGGGCAGGGTTTACTATGGTTGGTAGTCCTTGGTAAATAATAATGGATAATGGATAATTGATAATTGATAATTAGGGTTTGCTCAAAAAAACCAGAGTGTCGAGAGTATGGGGAGTGTGAGGATACAGAGAAAGTAGAAGGAATAATTTTCCCTTGATTTTTCTGTACCTGTCTGCCTTTTATCCTAAATTTTTGAGGGTTTTCAACTGAGAAGTTGTTTGAGAAGTGTTGGATGAAACCGATGAATCCGCGCAAACCTAACCCCCCTGCCCCCCTGCCCTACAAGGGAATGGGGGTTGCCGGAGCCTCTCTCCTCGTAGGAGAGAGGTTTGGAGAGAGGTTTTTATGAGTTTACAAACAGTTTCTTACAGATTTAATATCAGCAAGCCGTTCTGCTGAACTTACCCAAACTTACCCAAACTGATGTTTGAGCTTTGGAGACAAGCTTCCTGCTTCAATGAAGACCACTGCCCCATAGGCTGTAACTTATCTTCTCCACAGGCTTAAAATCGGTGGGAACTCCACCTAATAATTTAAGTATAACATAAGCTTTGCCATTTACGACTAAAAATTTACCAAAAAAGCAAGTTTAAGTATATTTAAGTAATATTTCAGCTTCTGTTTTTACCCCTACTTAAAATGGCTACGATACCATTGCGCTAATCTCTTTGGAGAGACTCCAAATAAGTAAGCAATGATTACTACCTGATTAATTAGAGTAGTTTTAAATATTCCTAATTTTTGCCACCGACGACCAGAAGTTAATACTGGTTTTGATACAATTCCAATTTCCCCTCTTTTCCTTAACTTTCGGATCAATTCAAAATCTTCCATAATTGGTATTTCTGGGAAACCACCAATTTCTTCAAATATTTTAGCTGGGAGAAAAATTCCTTGGTCTCCATAAGGCATTTGTAAATAACGCGATCGCCAATTTACCATTTTCTCAACTATTCGTAAATTTCTTTTTCTTCCCCTAATACCTAATTCAAACGCACCAGCAATAATGTTCGGTTTGGCTAGAATTTCTTTCAATAATTCGTCAAATTTTAATGGTAAAAATGTATCTCCATGAAGAAATAAAAGAATATTTCCTGTTGCTGCTTTGGCTCCACAATTCATTTGAATACTACGACCAGCAAGAGAATAAATAAGTTTAATATCCAAAGATTTAACAAGTTCAGTTGTACCATCATTACTGCCACCATCAACTACTATTATTTCTATATCTTTTCCTATTTGAGCTGTGGAAATAGTTTGGGCGATTGTACTAACTTCATTTAACACGGGAATAATAATTGAAATACCGCTCATCAATTTTTTGGTAAGGGATGGAAAATTTATATTTTTTCCCATTGAATAGGATGAAATTTAAAAGCAGATTAAAATTAGATATGTATCAGACTTCTTGCAGAAGTCAGGGAATAGGGAATAGGGAATAGGGAATAGGGAATTAAATTGTTTATTTCATGTCTTGAATTGATTTTATTTTTGATTTTTGGAGATGTCTATTGATTAATTTAAAATTGTAATTTTTCCAAGTCTTCTGGACGGTCAATATCAGAAAGTTCGGGTAAATAGTCAATAGCTAAATTAATATTTTGAGCGATCGCTACAGTTTGTGACAAGACAACAGAAGTTCCCCAATTAATTCCTTGAAATAATTCTGGGATAATTTTTTTGAGACCAATTAGATAATAACCTCCATCTATTGCTGGACCAATTATCAGATCGGATTGAGTTAGTTTAGCAAAAGCTTGTAACATAATTTCAGGAGTTAAACTGAGGCAATCTGTACCAATAATTACTACAGATTTCATCTCCCGATCAAAAGCGGATTCAAATGCTCTTGTTATACGTTCACCTAAATCTCCCGCACCTTGTTCTTGATATTTTAAATCAGAACCTAACCAGTTTTTCATTAATTGCAAATCTCCACCAGCAAATCTAATTTCAATAGATAATGACATCATATTAGCTAATTTATTAGCTTTTGTGATTGTTGTTTCAGTCATCTGAAATTGTAGATTTGCTGCACCTTCTGCCCCCAAAGCAGGTATTAATCGTGTTTTAGTTTTTCCTGGTTCTGGATAGCGAGTAAAAATAATTAGCTGTTGATTATTCATTATGATATAGTGTATAGTATGCTTAACTCTAATATACTAATTTAGGTGCTTAAAATAAAATATTAATTAGATGGTTTTCTTTGAGATAAAGCCTTAAAAATTGCAAATAATTTGATTAAATCATAAGATTTAGTATACTGAATATTTGTAATTAATAATAAATAAGTCGAAAACAATTTTAGGAAAAAAAAGTAAATATGACAGTAAACATGACCAATAATCAAGATAAATTGATTAAAATTGCCGTTATCGGAGATGTTCACGGTCAGTGGGAATTGGAAGATGAAATAGCCCTCAAGCATCTGGGAGTTGATTTGGTACTATTTGTGGGAGACTTTGGTAATGAAGCAGTAGAAGTGGTTCGAGCGATCGCCACTCTTGATATACCTAAAGCGGCAGTTTTTGGTAATCACGATGCATGGTATACAGCTACAGACTGGGGAAGAAGCAAATGTCCTTATGACCGAACTCAAGAAGATAGAGTCCAGCAACAAATAGACTTACTTGGAGAGGCTCATGTAGGTTATAGTAGTCTGGACTTCCCAGAGTTGGCCTTGACAGTTGTGGGGACTCGCCCTTTTAGTTGGGGCGGTCCAGAATGGAAACATGACAATTTTTATCGGGAACGGTTTGGGGTCAATAGTTTTGAGGAATCTACTGATTTAATGATGCAAGCTGTAGAGAATGCAAGATATGAAAATGTGATTTTTCTTGGCCATAATGGGCCAACTGGTTTGGGAGATGCTCCTGAAGACCCGGTGGGGCGAGACTGGAAACCTATAGGCGGGGATTTTGGCGATCCAGACTTTACTAATGCAATAATACAATCTCGTAAGTTGGGTAAGAAAATTTCTCTAGTTACTTTTGGCCACATGCACCATAGGTTGCGACATACTCAGGAGCGGTTGCGTAAATGTATTGATGTGGACAGTGAAGGGACTTTATATTTTAATGCAGCAAGAGTGCCACGCATTATTGAAACAGAAGGTCAGAAAAAGCGCAATTTCTCTATTGTTTCCATGAAAGCAGGTTTTGTTTCTCAAGTTGCGTTGGTTTGGTTGGGCCAAAATTTGCAGATAATTTCTGAAGAATTTTTATATTCCCAACAAAAACTTGTTTTTGAGTCTGCATAGGTGCTATAATAAATAATTGTCAAAACATTACAAGCGTCCCAGCTTGTTTGGTCAAAACTCCAAAATCACTTTTGACTTTTGAATTTTGAATTTTGACTTATTAGGGAGAGGTGGCAGAGTGGTCGAATGCGCTCGACTTGAAATCGAGTGAGGTGAAAGTCTCCGTGGGTTCGAATCCCACCCTCTCCGTTCACTAGCAAGGGGTTTCAGCCAATTAACGGCCATTAAAACCCAGCATACAGAATTAAGTTTTTGAAGCTGTTTGACTATTGTTTGACTACTATAGTCAAGGATAGTCAAAAGTAGTCAAAGCTTATAGAATGCTGGAGTCTGTCACCAGCCTCTAGAGCATCTTTCCCAACTTTGATGTCGGTAAGGGGTCTCCCGTTATACGAATGTTAACGGGAGGGGAATTGCCGACCAACAAATAAACCGCGTAGCGTCCACTTAGTTTCTTGCATTGTGTGC
>JAAUYL010039215.1_pt1 | contig 19145 bp, 15 predicted proteins | sample 7278011 | NCBI WGS metagenome assembly JAAUYL01 (sample SAMN14350225, study PRJNA611818) | marine sediment metagenome | isolation source: surface marine sediment (1.8m) | place: French Polynesia: Moorea | collected 2018-08
ACGCGATGTGCAACTTTCTATGGAATAATCAGCGTTTCTGGGTCAAGAGCAGAAAGTCTGGTTCTCACAACTCCCTAAATTTCGTCGGTTGGAAAAAGTTGCACACGGCGTTATGTTGTAAAATCATACTTACAACGAAACAATTGAAGCCACTGCTGTATTAAATGTTGTATTGGAGGGATTAGGAGAAGTTTGGCCAGTGCGTAGTAAAATCTCAGGAATTAACTTAGGAGATGTTTGGCTTCATTCGGGCCTTCAAACTAACAATTCAGGGGATGAATATATACCCTTTCATAAATTATCTCAATGTTTGACCTATTCACTACTCGAAACATTACAAGAATTGGGTTGAAAAATATATCGGATTAGACGATCTAACTGGGTTGGCAGAATATAGGAATGGCGGTTTATTTATAGATATGAAATCAATAAAAGTGAAAAATTCCTTAATTTTACAGCGGCAACATTTGCCTAGTTCCGAAATCATTGTACAATATATATATTTTTTAACTATTAGTCTTTTAGATAAAATTGCTATAGTTATTCGAGAAAAACTTAACTTAACAGCCTTAAAATTACCACTGGTAAAAGTTTTACAAGGTGGTGCCTGGATAGCAGGAAGAAAAATACCAAAAGAATTAAGAAAAGATGGTACGCCTCCGATTAAGATAAAAAGTGATGGAACTATTTTTTAATTAGTCATTATGGACTCAATCTCAATTACTGGAATTCGCTGCTACGGATACATCGGATTTTTTCCAGAAGAGAAAGTATTAGGTCAATGGTTTGAAGTAGATTTAATTTTAGGGTTAGATTTGACTGCTGCTAGCAAAAGTGATGCCTTAGAAGACACGGTTGATTATGGCAGTATAGTTAATACTGTCCAAGAACTGGTAAAAAATTCTAAGTTTGCTTTATTAGAAAAAGTAGCAGATGCGATCGCTACAGCTATTTTAGAACAGCCATTAGTACAAGATGTCAAGGTTAGTTTAACTAAATTAGCCGCCCCTATCCCTGATTTTAGTGGCAAAGTTACTATTGAAATAACTAGAGGAAAGGAGGCATTAGTATATAACTAAATTGCTGATAATTTTGAATTTATAGCATTTTTCAATATGGTTAAATACAGAGTTTTTCGATTATTCAATAAAATTTTGGAGAGGCTATTTATCAATAAAATATTAAGTTGATATATTCTAGCTTTAAAAATCTGAATTAATCGCAAAATTTTTGGTAGCTTGTTGTTACTATACCCTACAGATAATTGATACAGATATTAATTAGGGTTTGCTGAAAAAGTCTTATGGGTGAGGGTAGGAGAACCGAGTCAGGAGTCAACCCACCCCTAACCCAACCCACCCCCACCCCTCCCAGGAGGGGAGCCAGGAGGGGAAGTCAGGAGGAATAGGGAATTTAGAGGAGGCAGGAGGAAAAATCATCCCTTAATTTTTCTGCCTCGCGTAACCCAAAATCCTAACTTTTTGAGATCCCTAGAACGAAAATTTCGTACTTTTTCAAGACCTAAGAAGTCTAAAACCTTTATATGTCAATGCTTTTAGATTTAATCAGCAAGCCCTAATTAATCTGTGGGGTTATACCAATTTTAAAAAAGAATGTTACGAATAATAAATACGATTAAAAGACTGTAGAGAAAATGTCTATTTGACGAAAAAGATAAGTTACGACATAAAAAATGGTATCAAACCTATTCATTCTGACTCCTGATACCAAATCCGGGTATAAAAGCAGGCTTGTCCCATCGGCCAATCTTTGTATATAGCAAAGGCTGTAACTTGAAAAAATACCCTCTCATACCATTTCTCAAAAAGAATGCTATACCCGATCGGGTGGGGAAGTGTGGGGAGTAGTAGGGACGTTGCATGCAACGTCCGTACGGGAGAGATTAAAAGTAGGAAAAATATATACTAACCGACTAATAATTGTCAAAAACAGACTTTGAATCTTGGTAACTATTTAACTTTTGAAGTATATCTGAAGTATAGCCTAAGTATAGCGTTACTTTATGGTAATTGGTATCACTAAGTCGGAAGAGTAAATGTATTTATAAAATATGTTTTTTTCCTGCAAGCCGTAATTTGGCGCTTACTCTCCCCCCAAACCCCCATCTCCCTATCAAAAAAGGGTTTTAGGAGTTCCCGATCGGTGATAGGGTTTAGCCATACGTACTGATAACTGATAACTGATAACTGAAATGACAAATAATACTTCTATTAAACAAACATTTTTTGACCGTTGGGCACCAACTTATGATTGGTTATTTCCATCTGTAGTTTATCAAGCTATACATAAAAGGTTGCTGGAATATGTAAATTTACCAACTTCGGCAAATGTACTTGATTTAGGTTGTGGTACGGGAAAACTTCTCCATCGTCTTGCCATTAATTTTCCTAATCTTCAAGGTACTGGTTTAGACTTATCTCCGGAAATGATTAGTCAAGCAAATAGTCGTAATTGTTATCCACAGCGTTTAAGATTTTTATTAGGAAATGCTGAAGAAATGCCTTTTGGTGAAGAACAATTTGATGCTGTTTTTAATACGATTAGTTTTTTACATTATCCTCACCCTCAGCAAGTATTTAATGAAGTGAGTCGAGTATTACGCCCTGGTGGATATTTTTATTTAGTTGATTCTTATTTTAAATGGCAAGATGAATTTCAGTATTTGAGTATTTCTCCAGGTGGTTTAAACCTTTACAGTCCAGAAGCTCGTGAAAAATTAGGTCAAGAAGCTGGCTTAAATTTACAAGCTAATTATTACTTATTAGGAGCAGTATTACTAACAATATTTACTAAATAATTGTCAGATTATATTTTTCTAATTTTATACATAGAATATTGTTTTGGTGAGTTGACCAAATTCATTAGACTTCTCCAAAAATAAAAAATAAAATCAATTCTTATCCATAAATTATCAATTACTCCCCCCTGTTCCCAGTTAAGTGTTCCCAGTTAAGTGTTCCCTCTTTTCTGGAGAGGTCTATTGTAGATAAATTGGGTAGTATAGTTGAGAATAGTCGTATGTGACTTTGACAGCCTTATTCGTGCCACTTACCATCTGGAGTAACTATAGCATAAGGTATAAATTCAGGAATTTCTTTAACTGTAAGTTTAATAGGAATAGATATACCTGATGCAGTAGTTTCCACATCTAAAAATCTGTACCAGTCAAATTTGCCATCTGAATTAAGAGTTATCATTTTGTATTCTCCGTTTTCATCTATTCCATCTATTAATTCACCAAACCAGTCTAATTCAAATTTAGCTAATATTTCTAAATTGTTAAGTTCCAGTCTGTATCCTTTTGCTATTTTGTTAATTTCTTCTTCATAAAACCTCTTAAGATAATTTATTTTGTCAACTAATTCTTCTGGATATAAATACTCCTTGTATTGCTCTACTTATGTTTGAAAATTGTAAAGTAGTAAAAGTTATTCTACCTTGCTTTTGACATTGACAGTAGATGGGTTCATTAATGGATAATGGATAATGGATAATGGATAATTACCTCAAGGAAAACCGCAACCCAATTGAATATTAGGAAATTCAAGAGCACTTTTCTCTTTTGGGAGATTGGATATGGTTAAGTAACCCATCCATCCCATCCTTACGGAAAGCTCCGAAGATCGACCGCTTTTTCCCTATGGGGGTCAGCTTTTAACCAAAGTATTTAATTAATAATTAATAATTATTAATTATTAATTATTCGGTAATTATAATTAAAAGTGTAAAACAAGTCATTTTATACAGCACAAGTCTAGAAAAAATAAATAATATTTATGAATTATACCTTTGTGAAGATCCCAAGAAGTAAATATATGACTGAAATTATTTTTTACTTTGAAACAATTATTCAAAATCTGCTGGAAATACCAGTCGCAACTTTTTCCAACAAGTGCGATCCCCTTTCTCCACATTTCCATTTACCCTAATTGCTTAAAAACTTAACTTAGATAGAATTGGATAAAAAGATTTTTTTTCTTTTTTATCCCTGAAAGCAGAGGCTTTAAACCTTGACTGTTTTTCAGAATAAAAAAGGCTGATAGCTGATAGTATAGTCCTAATTATTATCAATTACTAATAGCTAATTAAGATTATATCAAAGAAATAATATTAGTCATTAGTTATGAGAATTTTCAATCCCACCAAGCCCGTAAATAGTTAGGCTCTATCTCTAATTCATCTGGTTCATTAACAAATTCTTGAAAGTCAAAAATTAATTCTGTAGAGCAAATTCCCCGATAAAATAAACCATCAATACTAACTCGATAATCTGGACGTTCTGGACTAATTACATAACCTTCAAAAATAAACTCAAAACCTTTATTCCCTTGTCTTTGTGCAAAGTCAAAAAAATCGCCAACTGTTGGAGAAAAATTCTGTGCATCTGCAGGATTTGCAAAACCTTGACTAATAAGTTGTTGTAAATTTTCTCTACTCAAATTATGGAAACGTCGCGCTCCACCCATTGAGTCTTCCCACACTATAGAAGTACCAAAAATAATTCTGTCCCTAGTCTCACCATCAAAATTATAGGTAAAACTAGAACTGTATAAACAGGAATAATAATCAGGATTGTTGTCTTGGGTAGATCCCCCATTAATTCTGATATCTTCTGGCTTAATTCCTTGATTCAGGAAATAAAGTCTAATTGCTTCTCTTCTATTTAACGGAGAGTTATCTAGACATTCTGACAGGTTAGGGCAATTATAAATTACTCCTGTCATAGCCTGGCAATCGAGTTGCATTGGACAGAACATAGCTTTTTTGGAGGGTGATAGATTATTTTTAATTCTATCATTAGAAAAGAGGGAGTAGGGAGTAGGGAGTGGGGAGTAGAGAGTAAGGGGAAATAATCGAGCGTTTCTGTAGGATAATTGATTTGATTTTTTCTTATTGGAGATGTCTCATGCAGAGAAATTTCCTAGAATATCTCTACATTCTTTTTATGAAAGGGAGTGGGGAGTAGGGGGAAATAATCGAGCGTTTCTGTAGGATAATTGATTTGATTTTTTCTTATTGGAGATGTCTGATGTAAAGAAATTCCCTAGAATATCTCTACATTATTTTTATGAAAAAGATTAATTTTGGGAGATATTTATATTGTTAAAAAAGCGGTCAGCGATTGGCAGTTAGCAAGATTATTTTTCTCAAGTGAACGTTTGCGGAGCATTCCGGAACGGAAAGGGGATTTCAACCCCTTCAAAACAATCGTACGCAACAGTTGTAGGGGATTTTAACCCAGTAGGGACGAATGGCCATTCGCCCCTATAAGCTAATAGCAAGGGCTAAAAGCTGATAGCTAGTTAAAATTAACGCAATTTGAGAATTTCAGCAGTTATAGCTAAACTCTCCTCATACAAAACCTCTCGTCCCCAACGTTGTAATTGTTGAGCCATCAAATATTCCGCCTTCTGATCGCTTAAAGCACTGACTTGCTCTGTATGACAAGACTGGGCACTACCACCTGCCTCTAATCGCATACAACCAGTAGTTTCAGAACACAAAATAGTACAACAATCTGCATTGGGATTACTCGAACCTAAACGCAGACCCACTAAATCTCCAGGAATTTCACCATAGTCAGCAGTAGGAATTGCTGCCAACTCTGCTAGAATCTCCCTATCGTTAGGAGTAGTAAACTTAATATGGATGATGTCATAATCACCACCAATTTCAGTATAAGTTGTAGGTTGCCAATCAAGACGACTAGCGAACCAACCTAAGAACATTAATGCTTGAGATACATTACCTTTTTCATAGTCAAGAGTAATTGTGTCAATTTCACCCAGAGCAGCACGACGCTCTGGCGGGTCAAAAGTAGCAGCAGTTAACTCTTGCCATGCAGAGAGACGATGCCAATTTAAGTCAGCGATATAGGTTTGATCCTCAATCAACTCCTGCATTTTGAGAAATTCAGATTCTGGATCGCTAAAATAAGATGAATCTACAATAATGCAATTGCTAGTTTTGCATAGGCGACGGAAAAGTTCCTGTTCTGGGTTGGGGGTAGCTTTCCACCAAACAAACTTGGGTAGGTCAGGAATCATTAATGATGTAACTATATCACTCACCCGTTCCAGTGCTTCCTTTGTCCCTCGTAGGGTAATGTATTCACAACAAATTAGTGAAGACTGCTTTTTCTGAACTGGGCAATAAGCAGAAACTTGAGCTGTTACCCCTGTATCTTCTCCGAAGGTAGGACACATAGTAATCACCCGACAGGGATTTTGAGCTGCGATAACTTCACTCATACTAAATCCCCGAACATCAAAATTCGAGAATTGCTTATCTTCTGGTGATTTAGCTGCCCACTCTGAGCGTAATTTGGCAAGAGTTTCCGAGTCTACTCTACCTGTTATTGGTAATCCATAAGTTTTTTGAGCTTCCTTAATAGCTTCACGAGCTGCTGTGCCATTAATACCATCTATTTCACCCTGATAGAATCCCAAACCAGCCAAAAGTTGCTGGAATTCTTCAGGTTCGTATACGACCATACTGAAAGTAGCTGCCCTGGTAGCAATTGGAGTTGCCTTGCCTCCACTTTGACTGAGCCAAATTTTATTCAATTCTGCCTCAATTTCACCCAGAGAGATATCTTTTGGTTGTTGTAAGGCAACAAGTGTTGTACTCATTTTTTGTAAATGCTTAGTTCTTTAGTGATGCTTGCGTTAAACCTGGTAGTTATTAAGTAGGCTTCTTTGTTCCTAAAAAAATTTCTACTTAATTAGAAATCTATATAGTCAAAAGTTGAACCCGTAATAACACTATTTAATCTAATGTAACTTATTAGTCATCAGTTAACAGTTGGCTGTAATACTTGCCAAAGGACATTAGCGATCGCTAACCAGTCATGGCTTGTCAGTTTAATTTGAGGAAATTACTTGTTTTCTGACCGAAGAAATAAGGTCAATAGCCTCTCCTTTCAAGGGGATAAAAAGCGGTTGAGAGATGGCGAGGTCTCCCGAAGAGTGCAGAGGAGCTGCCTCCTGCGGAGGAGCTGCGCTAACGCTTTTCATGTCGGCGACAGCCGAAACGCAATTCAAGTCGCTCCGCGAAACGCCATATCTAATCGACCAAGAGAAGAAAATTTCCCATTTCAAGCCTCCCTATTACTGGAGGTACTGCTGATAACTGATAACTGATAACTGATAACTGAAATAACCCTAGATAGGCAAACCTATCTGACATTACTGTAAAAAGCTGATAACTGATAACTGATAACTGAATTTAAAGTCGGCGCCAACGACGACCATCTCGGTTGAGCAACAGTTCTGCCTCAACTGGTCCCCAACTACCTGCTTCATACAAAGGTATTACTTCTGGTGGAGCGGGAGCATCCCAGATACCTAGTATTGGTGTTAATGCTCGCCAAGATGCTTCTACTTCATCGCCATGAGTAAACAGGGTTTGGTCTCCTAACATACAGTCAACCAACAAACGACTGTAAGCATCTGTACTAGGCTTACCAAAAGCAGTATCGTAACGGAAATCCATATCTACTGAGCGAGTTCGCAGGGAACTACCTGGTGTTTTGACTTCAAACCGCATCGATATCCCTTCATTGGGTTGGATGCGCAAAGCCAATACATTAGGATTAGCTTGTTTAGCTGCGGACTGGAACATCAAATATGGCACTTCTTTAAACTGAATTGCAATTTCTGAGACTTTTTTAGGCATTCGCTTGCCAGTCCGCAAATAAAAAGGTACTCCTTTCCAACGCCAGTTATCAATATTAAGTTTCAGTGCTGCATAAGTAGGTGTTGTAGAGTTGGGGTCTGCTCCTCCTTCTTCCCGATAAGCTGGAACATTTTTACCTTTCATCCAACCCTGTGTATACTGACCTCGAATTGCTGAATATTCTAGGTGCTCTAAATCTGCTAGACGGGTTGCCTGAACTACTTTTACTTTTTCGTTGCGAATACTATCAGCATCTAAGGAGTTAGGAGGTTCCATTGCTGTTAGGGAGAATAGCTGCATCAGGTGGTTTTGTACCATGTCCCGCAGAGCACCTGATGTTTCATAATATCCAGCACGTCCTTCTAATCCTACTGTTTCCGCAACAGTAATTTGCACATTATCGACAAATTGACGATTCCATAGGGGTTCAAAGATGGCATTGGCAAATCTAAATACCATTAAGTTTTGAACAGTTTCTTTCCCTAGATAGTGGTCTATACGGTATATTTGCTCTTCGGGGCAAACTTGACGCACAACTTTATTCAGTACCTGAGCTGAACTAAGGTCTTTACCAAAAGGTTTCTCAATTACTAATCTTTGCTTTTTGGGATCGGGTAACATTCCTGCTGCCCCTAATTGTTGGGTAGCTTCTCCAAAATATCGGGGAGCTACAGACAAGTAAAATACGCGATTACCTCGCGTACCCCTCTCTTCATCCAGTTGACTCAAAAGTTCTTTGAGTCTTTGATAATCTTCTGGTTTATCTATATTACCAGGGCAGTAAAAAATCCCCTTAGCAAAATCATTCCAGAGTTCTTCAGATTGTAAACCACCACCAAACTCTTCTACACCTGTCCGCATTTGTTCGCGGAAGTAATCATGGCTCCATTCTCTGCGTGCTACTCCCACTATTGTTAGTTCGGGGGGGAGTTTCCGTTCTAGCTTCATTTGATATAATGCTGGAACGAGCTTTCTCTGGGTTAAATCGCCAGATGCACCGAAAATTACTAAAATCTGTGGTTCGGGAATCCGGTCTTGTTGTAATCCAATCCGCAGAGGATTTTCTAATAATGCTACCATCCTAATTTTAACTCCTTCTAATTAATTACTATAGAAGCTCTTTTGTTTTTGCTGAAGTGTTTGATTTTTTGATTACGATTTATTTGCTATGACTTTTCTATAGTTCATAAAAATATAGTCACATAAGACATATCCTTATTTTGCAGGTGTTACTCTGACTGGGTGAACTACAACACCCTCTATCCCATGGTCAAAGACATTTGGGACTGCTTTTCTCATAATGTTCAAAGAAGCATTAACATCAGCATTGATTAATCCTTTGCTGGCACTGCGATACAAACCTCTTTTTACTCTTTTTCCTGAAAAGGTGACTTTATTTTTTTGGTCTTTCTTGTACACAGGAATCAAATCATTATCTATAAAACTTGCTTTTGATGTATAAGATTCTTCTGTAAGAATTACATTTATCCCTACCATCTTGGCTTTATAAGATAACATTTCTATTAACCTTTTATAGGGAACACAGACAAAATTTTGATTATTTCTTTTTCCTAAATTTATCTTCTGCTTCCAGTCTTCATTGTGCCCTATTATCAATATTCCTATTTTTTGATTTATTAGGGTATCAATAATCAAACGAGATGTTTTATGGAGATAATCATTGATTTTAAATTCTCTTTTATTACAAAGCTTTTTGAGTCGTCGGCTTGATTGATTTTCCCGGAGTTTAGACTGTAGGAAGCTTTTAATTTTGTTATAGTATTGATTGATAGATTTTAACGGTCTGCCATTGATCAAGAGCGGTTTGATTCCGGCTTGATTAAAAGTTAATGTAGCTAAGTTGTTTAATCCTATATCAATACTAGCCCAATGATTTTCCTCTAGCTCGTATTGTTTTTCGCATTTCTCATAAATGACCTCAATTACATAATGGTTAAGTCTAGGGACGAGACGAACTTGTTTAATTTGTGAAGTAGGTACTAATGTTTTGAGATAAATCCCTGTTTTACTTGGATTAATAATTCCTTGCTTAAGTTGCTTATTACTGATGGCTTGTTTTGTATAAACTACAATATTTCTGCCCGTTATTTTATTTTTATATCCAGGAAGACGAGGACGAGATTTAAACTTTGATGGGTTCTGTTTATAAACTTCGTTTGCTGCTAAAAAGCTTTTCCAATTTCTATCTAGTATCATCAATATTTGTTGAGATACTTTAACTGGCATTGCTTGGTAGTCTGCTTGAGTAAAAAGTGTTTTTTGTAGGTCATAATAGGAATTATTTGTCTTTTCAAATATAAAAGATTGACGAACTAAATAATTAGCATAGTTATAGAGATTTTTCGACAAGAAACACAGTCGGTCAATTTCTGGATAAAACCGATGTGTTGGTTGAATAATATGTCTCTCAACTAATCTCATAAATCAAGGGGTTAAAATTATATTAGGATTCGAGCATTTCGGAATTTTTCTGATTATTTAGTCTGGAATTCTTAGCCAATTTCATTACACTATTAAACCTCTGCTCGAGAGTTATTAAATTTTGTCAAATATTTAGTAGATATTTTGTACAAATCAACGAAGATATTTGACGTCACTTGACTACATAAGACTATATTTATGTATAACTTTTATTATACCAAATTATTCAATAATTCAGTGTCTTTAACTACATTAATTATTATTGTTAGGTCATCAGTCAAAACCTACTTGTTTCACATTTCGGTTGTCACCGAAATGAAAATGACTGATGACGTCAGATATTAGTTAGCCTCAAACAGGTGCTAATTTTTTAACTTTTTCTTCTAGGGAGTTGATTAGGGACGTAAAGGGTTTGATAAATTTGTCTATCCCTTCTGCTAGGAGTTCGTCCATTACTTGGTCAATGTTAATATTAATCTCAGGGTCTTTGAGACTTTCCATTAACTGCATTGCTGCCTCAATGTTGGTCTCAACTCGGCTTTCAACATGACAATGGTCAGCACAAGCATCTATGGTTTGGGGAGGCAAGGTATTAACTGTATCAGGTCCCATCAATTCATCAACATACATTACATCACTATATGCTGGATTTTTGGTGCTAGTGCTTGCCCATAAAAGTCTTTGTACTTTTGCACCTTTTGCTGATAAAGCTTTCCAGCGATCGCCTTGAATGATTTTTTTGTATTCTTGATAGGCAATTTTGGCATTGGCGATCGCTACTTTTCCTTTTACTGTTTCTAGTTTTGCCTTGACTGTTTCATCTGCTACATTCTTAAGTTTGGTATCAATCGTACCATCAATATTACTATCAATCCGACTCAGAAAGAAACTTGCCACAGAAGCTATCTTACTAATATCCTCTCCTTTAGCAGCTCTAGCTTCTAAACCTTCGATATATGCCAAGGCTGTATTTACATAGCTTTCTACGGAGAACAACAAAGTGACGTTTACATTTATCCCTTCACTAATAACTCGCGTCACTGCTGGTAAACCTTCTGGCGTACCTGGAATCTTAATCATTAGGTTTTCGCGACCTATAGCAGTGTAATAACGAATTGCTTCGCTAATGGTACTTTCTGTATCTTTAGCAATAGTTGGTGGTACTTCTATACTAATATAACCATCTAACCCATTGGTCTGTTCATACACTGGCATAAAGATATCGCAAGCATCACGAATATCCTTAAAAACCAGAGATTCGTAGATATCCATTACTGACTTACCAGCACTGATACCAGCTTCAATATCTGCATCATAGATAGCATTACCAGCGATCGCCTTTTCAAAGATTGCGGGATTAGAAGTAATACCACGAATCCCTTTCTGGGCAATCATGCTCTTAAGTTCCCCAGACTCAATGATATTGCGACTCAGATTATCCATCCAGATACTCTGGCCTAGGTTTTCGATTTCCAGCAAATGATTAGTTGTCATAGCTATTACCTTAATTCCTACTATGTTTTGTTGGAGTTTTTTGTGCCTTGAGATACTTCTAAAGGATAACTAAGCTGTTATGTGCTACTACAGGTATTAAAAATTTCTTTACTATTGCTCTGTTGCAACAGTAAAGTCTATAGCGCTGTGCGCAAGGCAAAAGTCCAAAATGCAAAAGTCAAAAATAATCTATGACTGAGTTTGAGCATTTATAAATATCCTAACCTCTGCTTTGATTACTTAATGCAATCTTTATTCTGCTTAAAACAACTTTAACTATACAACCTGATTTAAGTTGTTAAGGAACACAAATTCAATAAGACCGGAAATTTTTGGTTTATACCTAGGAGACTTCTTGAGCGTAATTAATTTTCTCCGGCTTTATTTTCTTCTCATTCCTAACTTTGATTAGAAATGCGTTTTTGTTCTTTAATAAAAGACTCAACAAGTGCCACATCTTCTTTACTACCAATAATCAATGGCGTGCGTTGATGAAGTTTATCTGCTGCCACATCTAATATTTCTTCAGTCCCTGTACTAGCTCTACCACCTGCTTGTTCAACTAGATAAGCCATTGGTGCTGATTCATATAGCAGACGTAATTTTCCTTCTGGCTTTTTCACTGTACCTGGGTACAAAAATACTCCACCTTGATATAAAATTCGATGGAAATCTCCAACTAATGCACCACCATAACGAGCAGTATAACCTTCATGGCGATGAACATAGCGGATATAATCCCGCATAGAATCATCCCACTGCCAAAAGTTACCTTCATTGAGACTATAGACCGGGCCATGCTCTGGAATTTTGATATTCTCATTAGCAAGAATAAATTCACCTAAGCTGGGGTCTAGAGTAAATGCGTGTACTCCTTGGCCTATTGAATACACCAACATTGTGCTAGGTCCATATAAAATATAACCAGCAGCAATTTGTTTACGTCCACTTTGGAGTAAATCTTGAGCGGAACCATCTTCATCGTCACCTTCTTGTTGGCGAACTGAGAATATAGATCCCACATTTAAATTTGTATCTAGATTAGAGGAGCCATCTAGAGGATCGTAAAGTAATGTATAGCGACCTATCGGACAGTTTTCTGGAATGTAATAGGGTTTTTCCATTTCCTCAGATGCCAAGCGACAAACAAGGCCACTTTGCTTAAATACCGAGATAAATACATCATTGGCATAGATATCCATCTTTTTGACGGATTCTCCCTGGACATTAACTGTACCAGTAAACCCTAAAGCATTTTCTACTAATCCAGCACGAGTTAGGCGACGAGCTATTAACTTGCCTGCCAAAGCAATTCGATTCATTAGGGCGCTGATATCTTGAGCATCTGGTGAGAACTGAAGTTGCTGTAGGACATGACGTGATAAAGTTGTACAATCACGATCTAATGCCTGTGTTTCCTCCAGACGAATGTGGAGGTCTTCCCCAGTTTGGGCATCTACCATATATCTATTAATTCCTCCATCTTGAATAGCTCCGGTCAATAGGCTAGTTGCAAAGGCAACTTTACTTCTATTCTGGATATGCCTAGGGTTTATTTTATTTAGGCTTAAGCCAGAGGTTGCTCTTCTTTAATATGAATTTTAGATAGTAGCGTTAGTCAAAATTTAGGAGTCAGGAGTCAGAAGTCGGGAGTTAGGAGTAGTAGACTGACACACCTAAAAATGTAGGCCCTTGTAGAACGACAGTGAAACCCAACAAAGCATTATTTTTGTTGGATTTTTGTTGGGTTACCCTTATGGGAAGCAAGCTACGATTCCTCAACCCAACCTACGCTTATTGCACTGAGATGAAATCCTCTGTATTTCAAAAAAAAAGCTTGTGTTATCTACTAAGAAAAATATAGTAGTAACACAAACTTTATATTATTTAGGAATAAGAATTAAACAGTTATGTAAAACCTTATTCTTCAATGACATCCTAACCCTGATCTTTAAAATAAAAGCCCAACGCAACACCCAATAATGTTACTTGTGGGGTAATAATAATAGGTATCATTTCCCTAATAAACTGCTGATCTGATTCTGGATAAATAGACGCCAAACCAATCATAAGATAAGTAATCCCTAACGATGCACCAAAAAAGACTAAAAGTTTTTCAGCTATATTTTTTCTAGTCTTTTCCTGTTCAATTTTAGCTAATTTAGATATGTACTTTATAGTTTCAGGGGTGGGATTTTTCTCATCAATATAATTCTGAATATAGCTGTCAACATCTGGTGTCTCTAGATTTTTTGTTTCTAGATTCTCTAGTATTTCTGGATGTGAAACTTTGTTTTGACTTTCATTTTCTTCTATTTGTAATTTTGAGTTATTTATAGGGCATCATCAGGGTTTAAAATTTTTACCCGTCCCCGCTATAACTATCAAGCAACTACTAAGCTATTATCTGAAAACTACTTCTTTTACTGATTTATCAGAGTTCATAATTAGCACAGTAGAACCTTGCTTTATTTCCTTCTGAAAATAGGCTTCAGTTGCAATAGCTTTCCGAATTGCCTCATTTTGAGTAATGCCTTGATTAGTAGCAAGAAGTTCTAACATTTCAGCTACGTCTGTTGGCAAAGTTACAGACATACGCTTTGTAGGGGGACGGGATGCTTGAGTTGTGGTTTTCATAAAAATTCTCCTTGTAAATTCATATAGGGCATATAACCTCACTTTAATGACCTGTTTAGTTAATAACGTCTCTACTTTTGTAATATATTTTTGTTACACCACGACCTTCCGGTCAAATATTTATAGAGATTTACCTCAGAACTAACTAGCTCTAATTAAAAAATAATTAATTTTATCAACTTTGAAAATTAGACTCCTACATATAGACTTATAAATACAACACTAAATTTTTGTTTTTGTAGTGTTTTTTTACACCAAAATGGTGTTTAGCAAATAAAAATTTTTATTTGATAATCAAAACTTGTTTTAAGATAAGTATGTAGATTAACTAATATCCTAAGCTTAAGCTAGGAGAGTAATCAATATGATTTTCCTTTCTACAAAATTCGCGATATAGCTGCTGCTAGGCTCTGCCTTTTCCTGACGGAATGCTCCGCAAATATGTCCCGCAGCGAAACGGACTTCTATCGCTGAAAAACTATGCTATCTAAGTTGAATAAAAAATCATATGTATGAGCGATAAACTCAAGTCTATTTTTATGATATCACAGAAATTGTGAGGATACAACCAAAAATACTTTGACGCGCTTTTTTTTCAGGAGTTTCATAAAATGAAATGTTGGTGGTTTTGCACTAGGAAGGTTATAGATGGAAAGATTTGATTAGGGAAAAACAAGCATTTTTGGAAAACCCTACAATATGAAAATATTTCTGGTATTGCTCCTGGTAAAAATTCCTGAATATTTTGATTGTCTCTGAGTCAGCAATTTTAGTTGAATAAAAAATCATGTGTATAGGCGAACAACCCCAGTCAATTTTTATGATATCACAAAAATTGTGAGGATACAACCGAAAATCCTTTGGCGCGCGATTTTTTTAGGAGCTTCATAAAATGAAAATGTGGGTGATTTTTCACTAGGAAGGTTTATAGATAGAAAGATTTAATGATGGGAAAAATCTGATTCTAAAAATTAGGGTAGTAAGGGAGAATTTTTCAATCTTTTCTAAATGATTGCTGAGATTGGAACTGAAAAAATACAACAACTATTTTGATGATTCCATCTGATATTTTAGCTTTAGCAAAAGAAGTTTCTCAGTCTATTTCATCAGAATAGAATTATCAATTTTTCGTAATCATTCAGCCGTCAGCTATTAACTTATTGTCAAGTTTATAGGAATTAATCTCCAAGAAGAATTAAATTTTATGTTTGCGCAGCATTCCGCTGGAAATGAAATTGGTCATCAGCTAACCTTAGTAGTTATTATTTTCCAAAGCTAAATGCTTAGAATTTTTCTATTCCCTATTTCCCGAATTACTACTCTGTACGGACGTTGCATGCAACGTCCCTAACTACTCCCTAAATTATGAATTGATTAAATTTCATAATCAAAAGTAATTTTATCTGCCAAAATCGGCTTAATCAAAGTCTGAATAATTTCCTGATGAAGAGTATTTTTGGCATAAGCATCAAGAGCAGCTTTATCTTTAACTTGAACTACTAAACCATTTTGAAATCCTTGAGAAAGTTCGGATAAATTATTCCCGCAAGATAAATCAATTATTTCTGGAACTTTCCCTTTCATTCCTCTCAAAGCTGATATAACTGAGGCAATAGTTTCTGGTGAAGTATCTGGATGCCACTTAAATAAAACTATATGTACTATCATCTAAATAAATCCGTTAAAACATCCGCTAAATTTTAACATAAATTGAGTTGCAGCTATTGCGAATTTAAGTTATGAATTTGGTGCTAAATTATTAAATTTATTAGAGATTGTTTGTCAAGGAAATATAAAAAGGAAATAGGGAACAGGGAACACTAAACAGGGAACACTGAACTGGAAATTAGGAATTGGGAGGAAAAAATCAAGACAACTATTTGTCACAAATAAATCTAGCAATATATGTACCGAACACCTCTGGTATTTACCAGATTTCAATCCCTTAAAGTATTACCGCTTTTTGATTTTAGTCACTATTTGCTGTCTTAATACTTAGAGTACAAACAGTTTCTTAGATTAAAGGTTTTGTCACCGTGCCAAATAAATTTATAAACTAAGTTTAGCAAAGAGCAGGCGATCGCTTTGATTATTTCTATGACCATCTCTGGCAAAAAGATAAAATTAGAGAAATTCATCGTAATTTCATAAAATCTTGCTACATAGAGTTTATTGTTAGGTGTTCAATAATTAAGTACCTAAACAAAATTAATTACATATTCTTTTCCCAAATTTTCCAGCACTTTTTTAAGATATTTTTTGAAGCTGCTCCAACTTTCATAGGCATTAACTTCAATCTACTCATACTCCATAAACTTCCACAATATTTCAATCAAGTTTTCCTTGGATGAGTAGGTAGGCAACCAAAATATCTCTAATTTTTTCTGTTTCATATTTAGCTTTTTTATAATGCTTTTTATGGTCTCTTTACTCACCTCTATTTGCCATTTTTTGGGAATTTTAGCCATCACTTTATTCATGGTTTTTTGCTCCGACTTTACCCACTCTTTAACTTTTTCCTGTTGCGACTGATTTAACTTAGATTTTCTGCCTCTACCTTTTTGATTATAAATTCCCATTATTCCTCGATCTTCCCATCTAGTTAGCCAATTATAAATGGTTTTTCTGCTAACCCCAAATATTAACTCTAAAGTATAAATTTAATGTTATGGCACTACAAAAATAGTTTTAGGAGATTAATAAAATTGCAATCCAAATCAGTTAATAGTTTTTAGTTGAGCTGTTTTGCTGCGGAACAACTCCGTTAACGCGCTTGGGATATGAAAAACACAGTTCCTTTGCATGATGCTAGCTGTTTGTGGATAATTATGGCAGGGAAATGCTGAAAGCTATACTATAGAGAAACTGAAAATTCTAATTTGTTAACTAAAGATTAACTGTTGATTAAATAACTATGAACGAACAGATTTACACAAACTACCGCCTACAATTACCAGACCAAGAAATTATTGGTACTCTCATAATTCGTGATGGTAAAATTGCCGAAATTCAACCAGGAATTGTTAATATTGGTCAAAATGGCGAAGGAGAATATTTAATGCCTGGATTGATAGAACTTCACACAGATAATTTAGAAAAATGTATGTCTCCTCGCCCTGGGGTCAAATGGCCTTTAGCAGCAGCAGTATCCTATCACGACCGAGATTTAATTAGTTCTGGAATTACTACAGTTTGTGATGCAATTTCCATTGGAGATATTAAACCAAATTCTGTTCGACTCAAAGATTTTGCTGACATGATTGAAGCTATTTTTGAGAGGCAAAAATCTGGGAGACTTCTGACAAACCATCGTCTACATTTACGCTGTGAAGTTTCTTTTGAAGGTGTATGTAATATTGTAGAAAAATATGTAACTAATCCTCTTCTTTCTCTAATGTCTTTAATGGATCATACTCCCGGTCAAAGACAATTTGTTAGCGTGGAAAAATATAAAGAATATTACATGGGAAAACATGGAATTAGCGAATCAGAAATGAGTGACTTTATTGCCTATCGCCAGGAAACTCAACAAAAATATGCTCCTAAAAATCGTCAGGCATTAGTTGACCTAGCAAAACAAGAAAAAATTTCTCTAGCTTCTCATGATGATGCAACAATACATCATGTCAAAGAAGCTGTAGAAAATGGAGCGGTATTAGCCGAATTTCCGACAACTTTAGCTGCTGCAAAAGCAGCTCATAATTCTGGATTACAAGTTTTAATGGGTGCGCCGAATTTAGTATTAGGAGGTTCCCATTCTGGCAATGTATCAGCAATGGAATTAGTAGAGCAAAATTTAGTTGATGTAATTTCTTCAGATTATGTACCTCGTAGTTTATTACAATCTGTTTTTTTAATTAGTCATCAAACTGATAAACCTGTATATGAAGCGATGAAGTTAGTTACAAGTAATCCGGCTAAAACTATTAACTTGTTTGAGGATAGGGGAAGTTTAGAAGTTGGCAAACGTGCGGATCTAATTACAGTACATGATGATGGAATTGTTCCGCATTTAACTTCAGTAATTATTAATGGTCGTCGTGTTGCTTGAACTGTTATTAATTTTTATAGCAGTGAGCTGTGGTGTATTTACAGTCCAAACCCTCCAAACCCTCTAAAGTAATCCTAAGTCAATAAAAATTGTAAATACATCAGCGCACTCTTCTATAACTCTCAAAGCATGTACAGATCAAAGCAAGTACCTTTTTAGGTCGAAAAAAGTGCCAGCTTTTTGGTGACTAGAGCTGCAAAAAGTTAGCATTTTGGGGAGACAAAGGCCGAAAAATCAAGGGAGAAAATATCCGACTACCTCCTAATTAATTCTCTCTTCTTCCTAACTATTCTCTACTCCCCGACTCCCTTACTCCCCTACTCCCTAAAAAGACTTTTTCAGCAAATCCTACTTATAGGCGAAGTATTTTAACCAAAGGCGAAATTTTGACTACCCTGCATCATTAATCGACTCAGCTAATTTCCAATTCTTTACCGAATAATTAGGGAATAGCAGAAAATAAATTATCCCCATTTTTGTACTCTATTTTTGTACTATATCCTGACTGGTTACTCCCTACTCCCTTACTTTTTCAATTTCTTCCCTACTCCCGTACGGGCGATTCGCGAATCGCCCCTACTTCCTTATTTTCGTAGCTAATGGAATAATTTTTTATTTGGAAGTCCCTAAGTGCAACTTCATAGAGAAATTATATTATACCAAGCGTGATAAATGTTTGCTACAAATATCTAGGGGAATTTTTAGGAGTCAGGAGTCAGAAGTCAGTCGGCAGAATGAGTAGTTTCAATACCATTTTTTAGTTCGTAAATCATCTTTTTCTCTTGGTGCGCGTTCCCTCTCTTGGTCGGCATTCCCATGGCGA
>JAAUYL010073583.1_pt1 | contig 19133 bp, 12 predicted proteins | sample 7278011 | NCBI WGS metagenome assembly JAAUYL01 (sample SAMN14350225, study PRJNA611818) | marine sediment metagenome | isolation source: surface marine sediment (1.8m) | place: French Polynesia: Moorea | collected 2018-08
ATTACTGAGCCAGAATGTGAGACTCCCTGTGTGCCTCAAGGAAGCATCATCCGAAGACCAGTTGCTGAGGAGGTACTTGGACTTAGACTTGGATTTGGACTTGGACTTGGACTTCACGAGTATCTACGGGATGTGTAAGTTGGCTGTGCCACCCACTGTTATTTTTACCCTCTTTGCTCTCTTTGTGCAACAAAGCCCTTACTAACAGTAATTATTATAGCAATTCCCAAAAAGCTTGAGCTACAAAATTCGTTTGGTTGAGGCAACAGTTCAGAAGGCAAGAGGCAACAGGCAACAGGGAAGAAAGATAAAAGTGTACCTTACGCTTACTGAGAAACGCTATAGTATTTTTACAAGTAGTTCCTAGCTTTTTTATTTGAGATATATGTTAATTTTATAGCTAGTTAGATGGCTGAAGATCGGAAAAATGAATATTAACTAAGTTAGTTAAAGTTGAACTACATTCAGCCGTTGGCTGTTAATTGGAGGTAGGATAATCAAGATAATTTTTTTCTAGTTTAACTAGGTCAGTATCTAATTTTTTATCAGTGTTAGATTGCATTTTTTCTGGTAAATTTAGTTGATACATAACCTGATTTTTCCTATTTTATTTGAGGAATAAAGAGCCTCTCACTCACAACCAAAGCAGGATACTTCTACTACAAAAAATTGATTTTTGAGAGGCTACAAGCTGTGATATAAGCATTTTTTTTTAATAATTAATTTTATTAAAAGTAGAGAGTAGTTAACTAATACTCTTAATAAACGACTGCGAATATTTTAGGCAGCCACAGTTGATTATTGCTAATCTTTTCCAACAGTTTTATATTTATTTTTATGAAAGTGGATACCTTAAGACATAATGAATTCACTTGTCTAGATTAATTTTGAAACATTTGACAGCCTAGAAAATGTCTAAGTACAACATATTTATTGTTAGTTCTTAGAAGGGTCGAAAATTAATGTTCTCAAACATGGATCAATATTTAGCTCTGAGTTACTATCGTGAATAGTAATGTTTTTGCCATTGCAATCTCGATCAATAGTTTGCTCCATTTTAGGTAGTTTTCGTTTAGTGGATAGCCCCATCTGTTTTAACAGTCGATTAATATGGCGATCGCTTAACTCAATGCCAAATTCTCCCGCTAAATGTTTTCCTAGCCAATTGGCAGTCCACCGCCGGAATACATAACCATATTCTTTGGGGCTATGAGTTACCAACTCTTTCAAACGTTGTAAATATTGTTCGTTAACTTCTTGAGGACGACCTATGGGATGATCTTTCCATTTATGGGCTTGACCACACTTAGTTATTAGTATCCAATGCCTAGCTGTACCTGGAGCACAACCTATAGCTTCACAGATTTCTCTCTGGGTTTTGCCTTCATCTGCTAGAAGGATAATTTCAATTCTCTGGCGATATTGCCACGGTAGATTATCATCCAAATTATCCTGTAAGTGTTGGCGCTGAAAAGATGTTAAGTACTTATCGTTTGGGCCGAATTGAGTCGTTTTGATTTTGTAGTTCAATTGATTAGACAACATAAGTTTCTGATTAAGTATTTGCAATTCCAGTTGCTATTTTTCCAGTTTCTATTTCTTACAACTAGGGGTATTTCTGAACTATTGGCACTTATGCAGTTTTTGATCTCAATGTTGAGCAAATTTACTTGGGAATTGGTTTTCCCCTTGATTGCTGGTAGTTGCAAACGTGCATAATTATTTATTTGATCTAGTGATATCAATTTTATTTAATTAATTGATAAAAAAAACCTATATTAAGAGCTGATATCATGTCCGGTTGAATACTTATAAATAAACGACGGAGGAGTCAAGAGGACCGAGTCAGGAGGGAAGAAAGAAGAACCAATAAGCAACAAGCAAGAAGAAAGAGTAGGAAAAGGAGAAAGTTTTTTTATCACTAATTATCCGGACATGATATGATTTGTAAACTTAAAGGAATTCAGTCTCTTAATATTTACTTAAGAAATCAGCTATAAGAAACTTAATTTCTTAATATTTACTTAAAAAATCAACTTTCAGCAGAACTGTCCAGGCAATCCATAAATGGATAGTAATGAATTGTTACGATAAGATGAGGTGTAAATTATATAAATACTATGCAACTAACTTGGTTAGATAGTAATTCCTGGCTAATTGAAATTGGAGGCAAACGACTTCTCATAGATCCTTGGCTCGTTGGCCCCCTGGTTTTTAGTAATCTACCTTGGTTGTTTAAAGGGGAACGCCTGACTCCCCGTGCCATTCCAGAAAATGTAGACCTCATTGTATTGTCTCAGGGACTAGAAGACCATGCTCACCCAGAGACACTTAAACAATTAGACAAAAATATTCATGTTATTGCTTCTCCCGCTGCGGCAAAAGTAGCACAAGAGTTTGGTTACTCTCAGGTAATCACACTTGGTCATGGTGATACCTACTCTTTTGACAATAGTGTTGAAATTAGAGCAGTTCCCGGTTCACTCGTCGGCCCAACGTTAATAGAAAATGGTTACATTTTCAAAGACTTAAGCACTGACAATACAATATACTATGAACCCCACGGGAACCATTCTGAAGAAATCAAAGAATTTGCTCCTATAGATGTTGTCATCTCCCCAATTATCAATTTGAATTTGCCGTTAGTTGGGCCAATAATTAAAGGAAATGAAAGTGCTTTACAGGTGGCTCAATGGTTGCAACCTCAAGTCATGCTACCTACGGCAGCAGGAGGTGATGTAGATTTTCAAGGATTACTCATATCTTTCCTCAAAGCTGAAGGAAGTGTTGAAGAAACAAAATCTCTATTAGCTAAAAATAATCTGGCGACAAAAGTTATAGAGCCTCAGCCTGGAGAAAGTTTTGAAATACAATTAGAGCAACGACCATTAATTTATTAATTTGACCAAAAAATAAGGTTAATAGCCTTCCCTTTTGGGGTTGGTGATTAGGTCATGCTCTTCTATATTTATGAACCGTACAACTATATTTTTTTCAAAGATATTTGAGACAAAAGCATTACACATTGACCAACGCCTAGATACGAAACTAACCAGTACCATTTGGTTGCAATTATGTGAGGTATACTTTTGGGTTCAGCAGTGCCAATGCCTTTCTTCTGTTTAGTTTGATGACCTTCAATACTAGATTCTCTGTCGGATAACTATGGCCAACTTCCCTGGCAAAGGATTGGGATAACATTACCCTTACTTCGCTTTACGCCCATGCATTGAGAGACAGAGTTGCTAATTCTGAATCCAGGGATGTTGGAGTCAGAAGGTATCCGCGTCGGAAGAAATTTAACCTCCATGAGTATCAGAGTTAATCTTTTAGTGAAAAATTGGGGTATGCGCCTCGCCCTTGTAGGGCGACCAGGGCAAACGCATCTAAATTCTGGAACCTTCTGCCGTTAAGCTTCAGAGAATTAATGAGTATAAATACTCACAAGCTTGACACCCTTGCCCTGTCAGAACTTCAAAAGAAGATGCGTTTGCGCTGGTAAGGCGACTTTTTGATTGATTAAGGAAAGATAAGCTATAGTGTTAGGACTTACGCAGAGACGATGTATGTAGTGTTAAAAACTATAGCGCTACAGTTTTTGCACTCTATATATACTACCCCTGCGTAAGTCCTAAGTGTGATAGTCGCGGGCTGGCAGTCCAAGACATTAAACTGACACGGAGGGAAGCGTCAGACTGCCGTCAAGGTAGCAGCACCCGATGAAACGTCAACCCACCGAAGAGTTAAGGTTCAGCAGGAATCTCCGTGCCTGCCTCTTGCCTCCTACGGAGGAGCTGCGCTTTTCATGTCGCGCAGCGAAACAGAGGAGCTGTCTCCTACAGAGGAGCTAGGCTTTTCATGTCGCGCAGCGCTAACACGGATAGGATGTCAAACGGCCGGCTGAACCTAGACAACTAGGGTCTACTTAAGCCAAACCAGTCACACCTACTGATAACTGAAATGACATACTCCTGAGAGTGGGCAATTGCTACACTGCTGGATTTTTCAATAGCCACAGAACAAATCGCGGTTTTGACAGAGACAATATCCTCCACTAATTATCAATAAAAATCTTTTGTTGACAATCATTTAATTATTGTGTATGATTATCAATAATTATAGATTTTTGATAAAATGCCGTGGCTCTTTATACACCATCTTCATTTAAAGCAGAACTAAATGAAAAAGGTTGGCGAATGACTCCCCAACGGGAGACAATTTTGCACATCTTTCAAAATCTGCCCAAAGGCAATCATCTGAGTGCCGAAGACCTTTATAATATGCTACAAAATAGGGGTGAAAGAATTAGTCTATCTACCATTTACAGAACCTTAAAGTTAATGGCAAGGATGGGAATCCTACGAGAACTGGAACTAGCAGAAGGACATAAACATTATGAAATAAATCAGCCTTATCCTCATCATCACCATCATCTTGTGTGTGTACAATGTAATAAAACAATTGAATTTAAGAATGATTCTATTTTAAAAATTGGTCTCAAGCAAGCTGAAAAATCGGGATTACATCTTTTAGATTGTCAGTTAACTATTCATACAATTTGTTATGAGGCTCTAAGAAAAGGATGGCCTTCCCTCGTATCTGCTGAGTGGTCTTGTCCACGGGCGCTTGCGGATGCAGAACACAGTGAATAAATCAAATTTGCTCAACAAAAAATACCCCTACCTCATCTCAAAGTTAGGGTAAAGACAGAAGCTAAAATTCTACCTAAATATACTCAAACTTACTTTTCTCTTGGTCGATTGGATATGGCAAGGAGACCTCGCCATCCCTCGACCCCTTCTTCAAAATTTTTAGTGGTAAATGGCAAAGCTTCTGTTATAATTGAATTAGTAGGTGTAGTTCCCGCCGATTTGAAGCCTGCTCTTGAGAATCAGGTTAGAGACTGCGGGAGCGTGATTTTTAGTGAAGCAGGAAGCTCCTCTCCCAAGCCTAACTAAAGGTTGGGTAAGTTTGGATAAGTTCAGTAGAATGGTTCAATATCAATCTCATTGAAGTTCAATTAGATAAATAGACATAGTTTACATCCTCTCGACGTTCCCCTTGGGTGACAATGGGAAATTCCTAACTATCACTGATTAGGGGTTTCTATTGCCTTTTTACAGAGAATCTGCGCGTTTCATCTTGCGAAGTGTTTCATGTCGGCGACAGCCGAAAAGCGAAACAATGTAAGTACCTGTCTAATGATTCGAGCCTCTTTCCGGTCTAAAGGCGCGATCCACAGACAAGACAGCGCCGCCAAAGGGGGTCTCCCCCATGAGCGACTGGCGCTGACACTGCTAGCCCAGCAGCCTTTAGATATTAGAATTGTCGCGAAATAAAACCTTAAAGTTAAATGGAAAATTTCTACCTTTCAATCATTAAATTATGCTGCCATTAAGTAGAAATTCCAGAGTCCAGCCGCAGTGAACATGAAGCGATAATCTAAATCTTTGATGTGATTTCGATATAATCTTCTAGCTGCATTATATCTCTTTACCCCAGATATTGTATGTTCACATTTGACACGATACTGCTGAGGCAACGCTCCGCGAACGCTACTTTTTTCTTTATTGAGATGTTTTTGTTGGTCAGTTAATTCCTTCCCTCGAGGTTTTTTCGTGGGTCGGCTTGATGTTGACAAATTCCTTGCTCTGTAACTTAGGTTCTGGCAAGGCCATTTTCTGCCCTAAAGCACTCTAAGCGCAATGGCTGTAGTCTTAACATCCAATGGTGTGCTCTGCTGCGGTGTAAATCAAACAATACTCCTGCCATATCAAAGGTAGGGTAGCACTTAAAGTAGAACAAGATAAAAAATAACTTGTCTTTAGCTTGTAGCAATCGCGCTTTTCTTCCTCCTCCCAGAGATCGGAGTCTTGGTTTTTGGGTATTGGCAATCGCTTCCAATTCAAGTTGGACACAAAAAGCTTGTAATAATTCATCGAATGCCTTACGGTTTAGTCCAGTCAATGCCCTTAATCAGCGGTCTTCTTTTAGCACCCGATTGATATCTAACATTGTCCCATTTCAAACACCCTACTAACTCTATACTTTACCTTATAAAGCGACAAGTCTATTAAAGCAAACTATTGGAAAAACCGCAACATTGATTGGTTTTCCCATGCGACGCTCCCTTGTCAGGAGAGCGCGGGTCAAGGGCTAACGTTGAGATAAATACTTCTTGAAGAGGTTAAAACCGCCTGTCTCTCATCTTCGGTTAAGCTAAGGATAGTTAATCCCCAATATCTTTTGTAGTAATTCCATAACGTAGTTGAGCTTTTGCTACTGCTGCTCTTGTTTCTGAATTATAAACTCCATTCAATGGACCAAAATACAGTCTTTGTAAACGAAGTCGATTTTGAAGTTCTAACACTTGTCTTTGGCTGCCGATATAACTAACTTCTTGCCCAGAAGTATTTTGGGTGACAATCAAAGGATGTCTTAACGCTTGTAATGTATTTCTTCGAGCTACCCCACTAGCAACAAATCCCAAATCTTGCTGAAAGCGTCTGACCGCAAACTCTGTCCCCGGTCCAAAAAAGCCATCAATGAACCCTGGATAATAACCCAATCTTGTTAACAAAATCTGGAGTTGTTTTACAGCCAAACCTTGATCGCCTCGTTGTAGCACGTTTAAGGATGAGTATTGCCCAGTAGTATAATTGGCTCTGGAGTGAGATACTGGACCTGGAGGTAAAACTTGATTAGGATTAAATAGAAATGCTTGGGTTGTTGGTCCAACTATACCTGTAGGAGTAATTCTATTTCTCCTTTGAAAATCAATTACTGCTATTTCTGTACTCCGATCAAAATAGTTAGTTATTTGTCCCTGATAATAACCTAAATTCTGTAAACGTTGTTGTAATTTTCCTATCTCAGGACCTGTGTTTCCACGTCGCAGAAATACTCTCTCCACAGGAACAGACTTATTATCAAACAGAAAGTCTCTAGTGGTAGTCCCTACCTGACCCGTCGGTGTAATTCTATGAACACTTTGAAATCTAATGACCGCAGTTCTAGTATTTTGGTCATAAATACTATTGATTGGACCTCTGTAAAACCCTAGTTCTTTTAAACGTCTTTGAATAATTCCTACTTGAGGGCTAACTTCTCCAAAAGATAATACTTTTGTGGGAAAATTTAATAACAAGCTATTAGTTTGGGTTGTTCTTCTACCGACAAATAGTAATGACCAGGTGGTAGGTTCAATTTCACCAGTAGGTTTAATACCATTGTCTTCCTGGAACTGTCTAACCGCTCTTTCTGTTATCGGGCCATAATAGCCAGTTAGGTTAGCACTAAAATAGCCTAGTTCTCTGAGTTTTCTTTGAACTGCTGCTACTGTTGCAGCTTTGTCTCCACGTCTTAGATAGACTGCACTATTAGGAGAAAGAATTGCATTATTTTCTGGTCTAGATCCAGAAAAGAAAGAGTTTGTTGCTAGTTGTGTTTGAGCTATTCTATTTTCCTTAGTCTGGCTCAGATTAAAATAACTATTTGTTTCAGGAGCAGAAATTTCTGGCATCCGAGCAAAACTAGCATTAATCAGAATAGAATTAATAATTACTAATGATAAAAAGTTTATATAAGCGAAGCTAGAAAGTTTTTTCCAGTTAAGTCCTTCAATAAGTTTGAAATCCTTAATTTCTTCACTAACGAGAAAAAATTCTAAGTATGCAAGGGATTCCATAAATTTTCCTGGGAGACTCTAGTTTTTAGATTAACAAGCTAAATTTAATTTTAGTATTGAGATTGTTTGATAATTTTTTATGACTACAATTAAGTATATTTTTAACTATTTCAGTATTGAAAATTCACAAAGACTGCAAAATATCTGCTTAGTAAGCATTTAGATCTCAGCTATTAGCTGTCAGCCATTTAAAAATTATCAGCGAAAATAAAAAGTTACGGTCAAAGCATTCTTTGCCGATCTTCATCATGAATTACTTGGCGCTTTTTTACCCACCGAAAACCTGACTTATAGCCCATTCAGCAGTAAAAGCTGACTACTAATACTTTAATGCTTACTATAATTATTACTAAGTTACACTATATTAAAGTCTAGTATAACTAGAAATTTTTATATACAAAGCTAGAGAAGTTTCTGAAATATCTCTAGGTATTTTCCTATCCTTGCTCTAGGGTGGACTATAATATAATATTACTGTAAGGATTCAGGTATCTCAAACCCAGTTATAGAGAGACTTCTGAAAACGACTGACTCAACAATTTAACAGCCTCCCGACTCCAATAATCACGAAAATAAAGGCTTGTAGCAATCTCTAATTGAAAATAGAATTTTGGAGGCAAATGCGGTCAATGCTTATCCATTAAGATTTATAGGCTTTTCCATAATACTTGAATCCTTACATATTACTTGGTTTGATTGATTGATTATTAAACAGGTACAGTGAAGTTATCTCCCGTTAAATCGGAGATTATAACAAGAGCTTCTCAAACAAAGAAGTTTGTTGTTTCACAGGCTGATTAATATCTACGCCTCCACAAGCAGACAAGATGATACCCACCTCGTTTAATGCTTTATTTAATAATATGTTAATTGCTGCATTCTAGTCCCGATCTAAAACTACTTTACATTTAGGACAACAGTGAGTTCTAATTGACAAAGTTTTAGGTACTTTTTGACCACAATTACTGCAATGGATGCGATGTATGATTCGGAAGTAGTGGCGAATGGCCATTCGTCCTTACTTACATGAACACCGCGTTTGACCGCCACTGCATTCGATCTTTCAATAAAAGCACCCCAGGCTGCATCGTAAATTGATTTTGAGAGTTTCGTGTTTCTAGCTAAACCTTTAATATTAAGATCTTCCACAGCAATTAGGTCATATTTTCTCGCCAATTTATGAGCAGTATTGAGCGTCAAAATCTTCTCTTTGCTAGGCAAAGAGCATGAAATTAATGGGCAACAGTCAACTTGACATCTACTTCTATTCAAACAGTCTAATCGTTGACCAAGAGTATAATTCCAATGTCGCCGTAAAAATTCTAGCCAATAATCAATTTTGACTGACTCCCAACAAGTAGGCTTAATTTTGTAGCAATTGAGTAATTATCATAATTTTATACTACTCTTTAAGTGCTATATTTATATATCAATCGACACCTTTTTAATTTACTCTCGGCAATTCCACTCCCGTTAAATCGGATATTATAACGGGATACCCCTTGCAGAATCAAGTTGTAATTCTCAAATTGTTGATATCCAAAAGTTTTGGACTTCAGGGAACAGTTTAACTGGTCACAGGAAACAGAGAACGGGGAAGAAAAAAAAGACTATAACCTCATTAATAGGAAAACCCTCGTTTATTAGACCTCTCCGAAAAAGATATAGATTTTTTGGGCATACTAGGGAACACTTAACTGGGAACAGAGAACAGATAAGATATTTTTACGAAAAAGGCAGAAAAAAGAATTTTTTCTGGTGACTTTTTTTTCTTTAGCTAATATAACTAAAAGGTTTATTTATTTTCCGGAGACGTCTATTATATCATATTCTCAGTACAATAATTTTATTGTAGAGCATCTAATAAGGCTAATTTAATTTATTTGTACCTCTAAGCATCTATTTCCATCATTTTGTTGTACGACACAAATCAATATTTAAACTAAACCTGCGCGATCGCAAATTAAAGCTACGATAGCAGCAAAAATCGTAATTCCTAGAGCAGTCATAGGATTTTGGCCTTTAGCAACAGCAAAAGAAGTAGCTACACCAGCTCCTAAAGCAGCAGTAATAGCTACAACTAATGGGTCACGGTTTGAACGATTGTTATACATTTTTAACCCAGGATATTTTTCTTAAACAATTTATCTCAACGTTGTTTGAAGACTTGCACTCTTGGTCAGCAGAAACTGCCCATGGCGAAGTCAGTAAATCCAGCATTTTCAGGCTATGCGCAACATCAGGAGGATGTCAAAACTAACAACGTTGTATAAACCTATCATTCAAATAATGATTAAAGTGGCAATTATTACGATTTTGCAATTAAGATTTAGATAAATCTAAATTTCTTAACAAATACTATCGTGGCCTAATTATTGTTTGAATTGTCTATAGAACCCATTTGGTATCTTTCCGTTGACATCCTCCCCGGCCTAGAAGGCGCGGATATTCTTGCTGAACCCTAGCTCTTCGGTAGGTTGTTAGACTAAGCAAACCCATTTCTGGGCGATCCTTTATAGGGTCTGCTCGTCTTCAGAACCGGACGTGAGACTTTCACCTCCAAATCGGCTCCTCTCCTAAACATCCCTTGTAATGGGTACATCCTTAAAATTCCATCTTTTGGGCTTAATGAGTCCTAATGGTTTACTGCTTTTAAATCGTCAGCAGTCTTAAAGTCGTGGCAATTAGGTTCAAAACCTGCCTCCCACTGTGGTTCCATACCTAACTTGACCAAGCTCTGTAACGCCCGGTCATAAATCGTTGGGATGCCTAATGGGCGTTTTTCTTCTTTCCCTGGTTTTGGTATCCAGACTCTACGGGTTGGACTTGCTTTGAGATAGGGTGATTTAAGTAGGGCGGTCGCGATTAAATATCAAAGCACTGATAGATATTAGTAAGTGCCTTTTTTGGTCTAAAAAAGTGGGCCTGTTTCGGTCCAAAAAGCTCATGCATGCTAGTATTTTGGGATGATTATGGCAGAAAAATCACTCTTACAATTTTTACGACTACCTCCTAATCAAATTTCCATTTCTCCAGTCTCCTGTCTCCTGTCTCCTGTCTCCTGCCTCCTGTCTCCTGTCTCCTACCCCTACCACTCATACTTTCCATAAGCAAACCCTAAGTAGGTACACCAAATTGAAACTTTGCATGGGTGGTAGGTTTTTCATCCCATCTACTCCTGCGGTATTTTTACCTTGGTTATCCTGTCTCACGCGCCTAACAGCTAGCAACAAGCGCGTAGTAACTTTTGGTCAGAAGTCTTTGGTATTTAGGCCGGAAAGCGGATTTCGCCACTCATGGATGCTTTGTAAATTAAATGCATGCAACTTGTATACGGATTTTTCCACCCGTTTCCAGTCAACATCCTTGCATTTGAGATTAGGATTGAGAGAAACTTGAGACGGTATATAGTCTGTATCCCATGCCACGCTTAAAAAGCGAGTGCTAATTGATGAGGTCTCCATTTCCTGCGGAAACGCTCCGCTAACAGAATGTAAGACGCACTCAAGAAATGGTTTAGGATTGCCTAAATGTCTTTTTAGTGTCTTAGCCTTATTCATCACAATGTTGGTTGGAGACCCGCGCTCTCCGCAGATCGGGAGCGTCGGGAGGAAAACCAATCAATATTGATATCTCACACACAATATGTTAGACTGTAAAAATTAATTGGCTAAAAGTAGATGGTTGAAAAAGCGTATAAATTTAGGTTTTACCCGACTCCAGAACAGGAAAACTTGTTGCGGAGAACTTTGGGTTGTGTACGCTTGGTTTACAACAAAGCTTTAGCTGCTAGAACTCAAGCTTGGTATGAACTGCAACAAGGAGTGAGCTATAAACAAACTTCAGCTATGCTTACTTGTTGGAAAAAACAGGAAGATTTAGATTTTCTCAGAGAAGTTAGCTGTGTACCGTTACAACAAGGTTTGAGACATCTACAGACTGCTTTCACTAACTTTTTTAGTGGACGTTCTAAATATCCTAACTTTAAGAAAAAACGAAATGGTGGTAGTGCTGAATTCACAAAGTCAGCATTTAAGTGGAAAGATGGTCAAGTATATCTAGCCAAATGTGCAGAACCACTACCCATTAGGTGGAGTAGGCAACTACCTAATGATAGTATACCTACCACAATAACAGTCAAACTGGACTCTAGTGCTAGATGGTCTGTATCTTTGAGAATTAATGACACTAGAGATTTAAAACTCAAGCCAGTTAAAAAACAGGTAGGTATTGACTTAGGAATCACCAGCCTCTTAACTACCAGTGATGGGAAAAAAGTAACTAACCCAAAGAATCTTAACAAGTTACACAAAAAACTGAGGTTAGCTCAAAAGTCACTCTCGCGTAAGACTAAAGGCTCAAGTAACTATCAAAAGGCCAAATTGAAAGTAGCTAGAATACACGCAAAAATTAAAGATTCAAGGCTTGACTATACTCACAAGCTAACATACGTCGCCAATCCGACGGCTCCCCTACAACTGATTCGTGAAAATCAAACGATAGTGGTTGAGGATTTGGCAGTTAAGAACATGGTCAAGAACCACAAGTTAGCCAGATCCATCAGTGATGCTAACTGGGGAGAGTTAGTGAGGCAATTAGAGTACAAAGCACAATGGTATGGTCGTCAATTAATCAAGATTGACAGATATTTTCCCAGTTCTAAGCGTTGTTCTAATTGTGGTCATGTGGTTGAGAAATTACCTCTAAATATCAGGGAGTGGGATTGTCCTGAGTGTGGCACTCACCATGACCGCGATGTTAACGCTTCGGTAAATATTTTGGCTGCGGGACTCGCAGTTTCAGCGCCAGTCGCTCATGGGGGAGACCCCCAAGACCGCGCTGGCTTGTCTGTGGAGCGCGCCTTTAGACCAGAAGGGAGTAAATCCCGGAAGGCGGGTGCTATGAAACAGAAAACCCCTATCAGCGATGCTAGGGAATCCCGCGCTGTCTCGTAGAGCAGTGTCGGGAGGATGTCAATGCGTTCTCATTACCTTACGTTACGTCTAACAGTGGGTAAGTCTGCAATGAATAATGAATAATTATTAGACCTCTCCGGAAAAGAGGGAACAGGGAATAGGGAACAGGGAACAGGGAACAGGGAGAAGTAATTGATAATTTCTGGATAAGAATTGATTCTATTTTTAATTTTCACGCCTATGTCTATTAGAGGTGAGAGGGTAAACTTCGCCCCAAGTGTTATATTACCTAGCTTTTAGTAATTGGGGATTTACTGGATAATAACTCCCATTACTTAAGTAATGCAAGCAATTCAGCCTCTGAATATTTACTTGATTTCGGCAGCTCTTAATTATTAATTATTAATTATTAATTATTAATTAGTATGCTTCTTTCCCAATCCTACTCTCTCTTTGACCTACGTCTAGAATGCGTAGATTGACCTTGAATGGCACACCTTCATTTTCGACCTATATTCTTAGGTGTCTTAAAGAGGTTTCTTCGTTCCCTTATGCCTTTGTTACGGCTGATTTAGTGGGGCAAAATCTCCCGAAGGGTGCTATATGGTTGTCGATACAAATGACGACATATTTGTATCCAATGACCCTTTGACTTTCGTCCTACACTCCTTAGCTACCTTTGGAATGGGTCTTATTGACGAGAGTTTCATTACCTTCCTTCATGTTCGTCCACTTGTCAGTCTCTGCTAGGGGTATTGTTAGTGGTAACTGTTATCTTCCCGCATTTAGACCAGCTTCGGAGATTGATGTTCAGTCTCTACTCCGTGACCTATGCTTTCTACCGAACAACAGGGTGAGTGGAATTTCACCACTAAGGCAATAAGAGTTATTCACAAGTCGAGATTATCCTCATGTATTGACTTGGAACGGCCATTTAGATCTAGCTTCCTAGTTTAGTGGCCAACGAGTCGCACGACGTCTCATAGGCTGCTGCTACCTTGGCGTTAGTCTTAGGCTTGCCTCCACGTCCATTTAAAGTCTCGGAATGCCCTCCCGCGACTAATATATTTATTGCTGCATTCTGGTCTCTATCATGTTTTGCTCCACATTGACATCTCCAGGGGTTGAAACACCCTGGATTCTGCGGTTAACCCACCGCAAATGGGATAATCCACATTTGCTTCAAGCCTGAAGGGCAGACTTCTAAGCTTCTCGGCATAGACTATTATCTAGCTGTTAGCTTACTTTTTTTGAATAGATTTCACCAGTGGTTTTACTCAATATGTTGGAGCAATCTTCTCGCTGCTCTAGCTGCCTTCTTGCTTTCAGCCGTCGTAGGAAATCAATTCCCCGTCTCCTGTCCACCGGAATTTCACCGCAAAGTGCGGTCATGTCATAGCGACAAACCTTGTTCTTACTTACTATTCCACTATCTCTAAGTATAGCATATTTTTACTACGCTTTATTACCCGCGTGTCGTTATTCAACCAGCCGTTAAAACGGGCGCTGCGTACTTACTCCCGTCATTTTTTAGGTTTAGACACTCCCATTCTCGCACCTGAAAAGTCTAACTTTCCACCTTTAAACCCACAACAACAGCAAGTTTGAGATGTAGGTTCCCATCTATTAATCACTCTTAGATCGCGACCGTATTTTTCCGCTTTTCCTTCTAACAAAGTCCTAAATGCTCTCCACCGCTCAACTAAACTTACTCAAACTTACTCAAAAACCTTTTTCAGGCTTTCTGATAAATTGATTCATCTGGATAGGGCAGTATGTTTCGACCTTTTGTCTTATGTTTATATTTGGGAATTTTTGGTTTCCCTAAAAATTTAAATGTCGTTGCTTTTGCCACTCTTTTAAAGCGACAAAATAACTACTCCAAGCTGAGTCTAATCTTCTGATTATTTGCTTACTTACTTTGGTAGGTAAAGCATGAATTTCGGAACTTTAAAGCTTTTGCCTGTCTATATTTAAGCCTATTTTTGGTCACTGTTTTGTCTAAGTCCCATTAACAAGAATCAAGATGACCGAGTCAGGAGATGGAGGGAGGGAATACCCAAAAAAGGTTAAAAAATATTCCAATACTCCCTATCTCCATCTCTTTAATTATGTAATACCAATTCACTTTAAACTTTAAATATTTTACAAATAGTTTCAAACCCCATAAGTGAAATAATTTCCTGAAATTACTGTGGAGTAAAAGTTTTAAGCCTATAAAATCTAACCTTTTGACTCTCAGATGTGTGTCTTACGTTCTGAGAAAACCTCAGAATTACGCACTCGCTTTTAACTTCCGTGAAACGGTATAAGTAGGCAAGAAAAATTTTTAGTAAAACTATTGCCCATTGCTTATTCCCCATTCTCTGACCTCAGGCCTTAGATATATTCAAAAAAGCTTGATTCGATCAATTATCATCATTATTTTTGAGCAAGTCTGGACGACGAGACTTTGTTCTCTGAATTTGTTGTTCATAACGCCATCTTGCTATTTCGGCATGATGTCCAGAAAGCAAAACATCTGGAACCTTCCAACCACGAAAATTAGCAGGTCGAGTATAGTGAGGATAGTCAAGTAATTCAGATTCAAAACTTTCATTAGCTAAAGATTCAGCCTTTCCTACGGTTCCCGGAAGTAACCTAACTACACCATTAATTAAAGCTAAAGCTGGTATTTCTCCACCTGTAAGGACAAAATCTCCTAAAGATACTTCTCTAGTAACTAAATATTGGACTCTTTCATCAATACCTTCATAATGACCACAAATTAGAATCAGTTGTTCATAATCTGTGGCCAACTCTCGAAACATTCCTTGGTGCATTCTTTCTCCCTGGGGAGTTAATAGAATTACCTCTCGTTGTGAAAGAGTTGGCAATGATTCTACAGCAGCAAATATAGGCTCTGGTTTTAAAACCATTCCCACTCCTCCACCATAAGACTCATCATCAACTTTTTTATATTTATCTGTGGTATAATCACGGGGATTAACTAGATTAACCTTGGCAATATTTTTGTCAAAGGCTTTCCCTAGCAAACCTGAATTTAGAGGTGTTGTAAAAAAGTCTGGAAATAGGGTAATAACATCAAATCGCACGGCAGTTAATAGTATATTAGGGTATCTTGAAAAATGTAGAATTTTCAATTTTTGAGATTAATTTTGTAGACTATGCTGTCAGGGCTAAATATATAAAATAAAAATTTATGCAGGTAAGTAAAAAAATAACAAAAGTTAGCTCCATTGCATAAATTCGGGAGTGTCAGACTACTGGAAATAAATCTCTACATACTACTATTGACTTTAAGTCTGGAGAAGCAATCGGTAATTTTGGTTATAAAGAAATACTCAATTGCCCCAATTATTTAACAGTCCAAATAGGCGATAGCCAACATATTATGCTCAACCCAGAATACCTACAATATATTAATCATAGTTGCAATCCTAATGTTTTCTTTGATACTGAAAATATGGTGTTGGTAGCCTGAAAAAATATAGAAATAGGAGAAGAGTTTACATTCTTTTATCCATCAACAGAATGGTCTATGGATAGAAGATTTAATTGTATTTGTCAAAGTGAGAATTGTTTGGGATATATTCAAGGTGCTGCTCATTTACCCCTAAATATTTTTAAAAAATATAAATTGTCAGACTATATACAGCAAAAGCTAGGAATAAAGTTTAAGAATTAACAATCTATAAATCCTTTATAAATATCATTTTTTTGAGGATTTATTATACATTGAAAAATTACCTATGCCATTTTTTTGATTTTCTTAGACTAACATTATAAATACTATATTATTATATGTTAGAAATTAGATTAGCTCAGACTCCTGAAGAAAGAGAAGAAATTTTCAAATTGCGCTATCAAATCTATGTAGAAGAATTGGGATGGTTTGAAAAATGTCCAAACTATGAGCCAAACCACCAATAAAAAAAAGTATAAGACCGATTGGACTTATCTGCTAATCTATTCATGGCTCTCAATCATAATGAATTGGTTGGCACTATTAGATGCAATTATACTAAAAACTTAGAATTGGAAAACTTAGATTTAGATTACTATGCAAAACAATATCAAATGGAAAAAGTAGGAGATGCACATCCTTTATATACATCAATTACTGGGAGATTTATGGTTCAAAGTAATTTTAGAGGAAATGGTATAGGGTTGAAAATAATCCAAGCATTATACAAACAACAGTTATTAGATGGAATCAAATTTGATTTTATAGATGCAGAGGCATAGTCTTTCTGAAGGAAAGATTTTGGAGAGTTGCTCTCCTTTCTATTATGTTTATCTGTGGTATAATCACAAAGATTAACTAGATTAGCTTTAGCAATCTATTTATTTATCAAGAGCTTTCCCTAGCAAACCTGAACTTAAAGGTGTTGTAAAAAAGTATGGCAAGAGGGTAATAACATCAAATTGCTTTGTTATAGTAAGCTGGGGACTTGCAAGGTGATAAGATAGTCTACTATTATAACAGATTATTGAAATTATAGAAATTGAATGTGTACCTGCTGTCCAATATTAACAAGATGATGCAGTTAGAGTCTCAAGCCTTAGAACTAGATACATTACGTCCGACAAAAACAACTATTATGGTCATCGGAGGAGCAGAGGATAAAGTTCATGGAAAAGAGATTCTACAAACTTTTTTTAATCGCGCAGGGGGAATAAATTCTAAACTAGGAGTTATTCCTTCAGCTTCCAGAGAACCAGCAGCCCAAGGAGATAGATACCGTAGGGTTTTTGAAGATATGGGCGCTGTTGATATTAAAATATTTGACATTCGGGAAAGGTATCAGGGAGAAGACCCAATCTGGCTGGAGTATTTGGAAGACTGCACCGGAGTATTTATGACTGGTGGAGACCAACTGCGTCTTTGTGGCCTACTTGCTGAAACCCCTTTGATGGACAATATCAGAAGTAAAGCTTTAGAAGGAAAAATAGCACTGGCTGGAACAAGTGCAGGAGCAGCAGTCATGGGCTATCACATGATAGCAGGTGGTGGTAGTGGCTCATCACCAAATAGATCTTTAGTAGATCTGACAAACGGTTTGGCGATATTGCCAGAGTTAATAGTAGACCAACACTTTCATAACCGGAATAGGATGGCCCGTTTGTTAAGCGCGATCGCTGCCCACCCAGACAAAGTTGGTATAGGTATAGACGAAGATACCTGCGCGTTGTTTGAAAGAGATAGTCAAATCCAAGTCATGGGTAAAGGCACAGTCACAATTATAGATCCGATAGAAATGTCTTATACAAATGCTGCCAAAGTAGGGGTAGAAGAACCTTTGAGTTTATCAAATCTCAGAGTACATATAATGTGCCATGGCGATAGTTACGATCTCCATTCCCATACCATGAAACCAGGATTGTCTGAAACAATTATGCCTCTAGACTCATAGAATTTCCGATAATTTATCAGTTCTTGAGCAATTTGTTCCGGTAGATGAGTAGCTGACCTAATTGGTAAACATAAACCGTAAAGCATAAATATACTGAACAATAAATATATTTTGTTTGTTGTTGGAACAACTAAAAGTTTCTGGCATGATGCAAAACAGTAAATTGGCAGCATCTAGAGCAAGTCAAGGTAAATTAATCAATTTAGTAGGGTAGGCTGTACCCGAAGTTATACCTGTAAACTGGAAGAGGCCAACCTCCCTGGTTGAAGCAGGAAGCAAGCATCTTTAGACTGGTATTACAAGGTTTTTCCTAGTTTTGCCGAAATTTTGTAGGTATTGTACAGCAGAAAAGATTAGTGCATCCTGAAAAAAAGTTTGTAGTAAACAGTTTAACCAATGGTCTGAGCTGAAATTAAAAAGAAAACTGACGTTGCTTCTCTGATTCTAAGCATCACCTTTAAATCCTCCTATGAAAATCCTCAAACTCCAGACATTACGCGGTCCAAACTACTGGAGCATTCGCCGCCATAAACTGGTGGTTATGCGTCTAGACTTAGAAGACCTTTACGAAAAATATACATCTGACATTCGTGGTTTCTACAAAGGATTAACCGAGGTTCTACCAAGTCTGGTAGAACACCACTGTTCGCCTGGAGTCAAGGGTGGTTTCCTAAGTCGTGTAGAAAAAGGAACATTAATGGGCCATGTCATCGAACACGTTGCCCTAGAATTTCAACAGCTAGCAGGAATGCCAGTTGGTTTTGGTCGGACCAGGGAAACATCTACTCCAGGAATATTCCAGGTAGTAATAGAATACCAAAATGAACAAGCAGGTCGTTATGCAGCACGAGCAGCAGTAAGACTCTGTCAAAGTATTGTTGAGACAGGTAAATATCCTCCAACAGAATTACAGCAAGATTTAGAAGACCTGAAGGAATTCAAAAATCAGTCTTCTTTAGGTCCAAGTACAGAAGCTATAGTTAAAGAAGCAGAAGCAAGAGATATTCCTTGGACTCAACTAGCTGCTCGGTTTATGATTCAGTTTGGTTACGGGGTTAACCAAAAAAGAATTCAAGCAACTCTCAGCAACCAAACAGGAATTCTTGGTGTAGA
>JAAUYL010017202.1_pt1 | contig 19132 bp, 19 predicted proteins | sample 7278011 | NCBI WGS metagenome assembly JAAUYL01 (sample SAMN14350225, study PRJNA611818) | marine sediment metagenome | isolation source: surface marine sediment (1.8m) | place: French Polynesia: Moorea | collected 2018-08
AGCAGATTCCAATGATGTGTCAACCCGCTCTGAGTTTGAACAACTTCGGTTGTTTGAATAGATGGGAATCCCGCGCTGTACCGCAGGTCAGCGTCGGGAGGATGTCAAATGATTCCACGGCAAGATTTGGCGGTTGTATTGAAAAAGTGTGCTAGTTTGCTCAAGGATACAGGAGTTGGATTTATTGCTTTAGCTACTCGTAAATCTTTCTATGTGGATTTCTATGAGCAATACCTGCAAATTTTTAAGGAAGGAAAAGGTGAAGGATTTACCTCTGCTGAAGATGTCATAGAGAGTCTGGATGAATGTGGGATTCAGCATCAAGTCCATAGGATATTCTATGAAGAGCCAATCAAAGCTGATGATCATGCAGGTTTAGAGCATTACATCAAACATGAGGCAACAGTTAACTGCTTTAACAAAGATAAGGAAACAGAACAGTTATCTGAATCGCACGAGATTACTTTGGAAGAATTACTGTCTCATCCAAAGATGGAACAATACCTAAACTCATTGCTCAGAAACTCTGTCTATTACTTTCCTGAAGAAGTTTGGTTGATTTCGTTTAATGCTTAATCGTTTCTTTATGTCGTCAACAGATAGCTTAGAAAATTAAAAGGAGCATTTCAATGGATTATCAAAGTGTTGTCCAAGAAGCAAAACATAAGTCTGAACTTTCAACAGCAGACCGTTTTGTTAAAATATCAGACCGAGAAGAAAAATGCGATCTGCCTAAATCAGCTTGGGAAAACTTATTTACAAAGAGTACAACTTTGCAAACCTGGAAAGGAATTATTTTATCAAAAGGTGTGATGGAAATTGCTCTATATCCCATGCTTTTATATGAATTGCAACCAAAAACAATTATTGAAATTGGTGCCTTCAATGGAGGAAGTGCCGTTTGGTTCGCTGATTGCTTAGAAGTAATGGGAATTAAAGGGAATGTCTATGGAGTTGATATCGATCTTTCCTTACTTGATAAGAAAGCCAAAGCTGACTCTAGGGTGCAATTTTTACAAGGGGATTGTAATAAACTTAGTGAAGTGTTCTCCTCTGAAGTGTTAACAGGGTTTCCTCATCCTTGGTTGATTATAGAAGATGCTCATGTCAATCCAGTTGGAGTTGTTGATTATTTTCACAATCATGGTTTGCAAACAGGAGATTACATGATTGTAGAAGATACGAACAAATATTTATGGGAATATTGGAATCAACAAAACTGGGAAGATGACAATGAGGTTAAAAAGGGAAACCAGAAATTAAATGATTTGACAAATTGGTTGAAGGAGCATGAAGATCAGTATTTGCTGGATACTTTCTATCAAGATATGTTTGGTTATAATGTCTCAAAGAACTGGAATTCAATGTTAAAGAGATTTTAAATCAGTTACCAGTTCCAGTTAGCTTAGTAAAAACGGCTTACCCCGTTTGTGGTTTGAATACTATGGCCTTGTACACAATAGTTTAGTATCCTTGGTTTCGGTCAACCAAATACTCAAAAGGTCTCCCAGTTTCAGCACGCGCGATCGTATCGATAATACAATCGGCTGCACTATTGGGCAATCCCAAAGCTGATATATGGGGAGTGACGATAATACCGGGATGAGACCAAAAAGGATGCTCACTCGGTAAGGGTTCGGTATCGAACACATCCAAACAAGCACCAGCAAGTTGACCTGAATCTAATGCAGTCAATAAATCGGCTTCTATTAAGTGTTTGCCTTGACCAACATTAATCAAATAAGCTCCTTGAGGTAAAGCCCAGAAGGTTTCATTAGATAGAATTCCTCTGGTTTCTGGTGTTACAGGAAGCAAACAGACGAGAGCACGACATTGGCTAAGGAAAAGCTTAAACTGTTGCCATCCGTGAAAGCACTCCACTTGTGCAATTGCTTTGGGTGTTCGACTCCATCCCCGCACAGGAAAGCCTATAGCTGCTAGCTTTTGGGCTACTGTAGAACCGAAAGACCCTAACCCCAAAATCCCCACTGTAAATGAGCTAGTCTCTGGCGTAGGTAGATATTCCCAACGTCGCGATTGCTGTAATGCTTGATACTCGATAAATCTTCGTTGAACAAGTAAAACGCATAGAGTAACATACTCCACCATTTGTAATATATTCTTGTGAGAGACAAGGCGAACAATTGGAATGCCATGAGGCAAATCTGGGTCTACTAAAATCCTATCTACACTTGCTCCTAGGGACATAATCAGTTTAAGTTTAGGAAACTTCTGTATCACTCCTAACGGTGGCCACCACGCCAGGACAATTTCAACTTCTTCTGGTTTTCCAAATTCAGGCCAGACTCGCCAATCTAAATTTGGCTTGCGTTTCTTCAATTCTGCAATTAACTCGATGAACCACGCATCTGTTTGCTCAATTTCTACAAGGATTAATATGGCCATTATTTAAGCTCTCATTACAAATACACTACAATTTTAGATCGTCGCTTTTAAATCTATTTATAGCTCCTAATCTATATTAATTAAGTATTGAAAACATAACTAAAATCCTAAATATGACTACAACAAATCCAAATCTGAGTCAATTGTTTACTTCTGATACCTTCGCCGATATGATTAAAAACAAATTAATTAAAACGGTTGAAGATTATCAAGCATCTAATCCCCAAAAAGAAATATACATGATGGCGTGGGGAGACACAACTTATCCAATACCATCAAAAGTTGTTGAAGCTTTAGTTGATGCTGCAACGAAGTTAGGTCATCAATCAACTTATACAGGATATGGGGAATTTGATGGGAATATTAAACTAAGAGAAGCTATCTGTCACAATTACTATAAACCTCGTGGAATTAATCTAAAACCAGAGGAAATTTTTGTGAGTGATGGTGCCCAGTCAGGTACTTTTGGTATTCAGGAACTCTTTGGTTTAGATAATATTATTGCCCTACAAGACCCGATTTATCCTCCATATTTAGAAGCAAATTTGTTGGCAGGTAGAAATAATATTATTTATCTAGAGTGCAACGATAAAAATAATTTTGTGCCGGATATTCCTCAGTCAAAGGTGGATGTAATTTATCTCTGTTTTCCTAATAATCCTACAGGAGGAGTTGCTAGCAAAAAACAACTAAAAGCTTTTGTTGACTATGCCATAATTCACAAGTCTGTCATTATTTTTGATGCTGTTTATAGTGCTTTTATTACCGACCCGAATATTCCTAGAAGTATTTATGAAATAGAAGGGGCGACCGAATGTGCGATTGAAGTTGGTAGTTTTTCTAAAACGGCTGGATTTTCCGGATTAAGATTAGGTTGGTCTGTGGTTCCTGTTGACTTAATTATTAAAAGCACTGTAGCAGGAGAGTTGACCGAAATGTTTAGAATTAGTCAATCTATCAGGTTTTGGGGGGCTTCTAATTTAGCACAACAAGGGGGTATTGCTGTTTTGTCTGAACAGTGTCAACAAGAATGCCAAGAAATTGTTAACTATTACCTAGAAAATGCGAGAATTCTCAAGGAAGGTTTAGAAGCTTTTGGACTGACCTGTTTTGGTGGTACTAATAATCCTTATATATGGGTCAAAGGAGCAGAGGGAATGAGTTCTTGGGATGTTTTTAACCAACTATTATTTAAAGCAGGAATTGTTGGTGTACCTGGTTCATTGTTTGGTTCGAGTGGAGAAGGTTTTTTACGTCTAAGCACTTTGGGTCGTCGGGAAGATATGGAAAAAGCTCGCTTCATACTTGCGGGATGATTTCATTGTTTAGATTAATGACTACCAAAATTCCTGTTGTCAAACCTATTAGCTTTGAATTAATTTTGCAATAATTAAAGGAAACATTAGAAAAATTGCTATCTAATCCAGAAATGGTATAATTATTATACCATTTATCAAAAAGAATGCTATATTTAATTGGGTGGGGAGTATGGGATGTGTGGGGAGAGGTAAAAGTAGAAAGAATATATACTAACTGACTAATAATTGTCAAAAATAGATTGGAAATCTTAGTAAGTATTTAACTTTTGAAGTATAGCTCAAGCATAGGATTACTTTTAGTAATTGGTATAAAATCTCTGATTAGCAACTCTGTTTATTACTTTCATCAAGAGATTTGGTTGATGTCATTTCATGGTTCAATTAAAGCAATAATATAGATAGTATTATGGATGAAAGAATATTATTAGAGCAAGAACATACAGCAGCAGGAGCAAAGTTTTTTTTAGCTTCTATGACAAATAGTGATATTAAGCACTTAATCAAGCTTGCTCAAGACGAAAGTTTAATAGATTTACTTGGTTGGAATACATTCTTTAATCCTGATGATACGGAAGAATTTATAGAGGCAATTTCCAGTTACGCTTTTGCCTATTCTCGCAAAAGTCAGCCTCTACCATTTGGAATTTACCTAGACCCAGAAGATTTTCCGATTGGATATGTAGTATTAAAAGGCTTAAACATGGATTTGTTGACTGCTGAAATTGGTATAGCAATTCTCGATAAAAAATATAGAAATAAAGGATACGGAACTTTAGCATTAAAACGACTAATTATTTATGCGTTTGAGGAATTATATATTCAAACAATTGGGGCAGTAGTTTTGTTATCAAACAAAAGATCAATTAATATATTTAAAAATCTCGGTTTTGTAGTTAGAGAAATTATGTATAAATCATGGCCGATGCCTAATGGAGAACTAGCAGACATGGTATTGATGGAATTGACAAAATATTAATCTCTAGAGAGTATCATTTTGGGAAGTAAGGGAGATAGATAGAGAGAAATTTGAAACAGAGGTGGTGGTACATTTTAATGGTCGTAGATTGTAATGATTTTTGTTATGAAGCATAGTAGTGGGAGCATCTTGCTCCCGTGCCAGATATTCCTTTTTCCCACATGAACTTCTGCAAGAATTTAGAAACCAAAGCCCTACAAACTACTATTCTTCAATATCTACTTTTTTCCTTATTTAAAAATACCCTTAATTCTCTCAACTGTACGCTGATTTTCTTCAGGAGTTCCTACTGTAATTCTTAACCCTCCACCAGTATGACGAATCAAAGTTCCTTGACTTTTAAGTTGCTGCATTAAACTATTTAAACCCTCATCTTGGGAACTTTTACCCATTAACTTTAATCCTTCATTCGTCAGTCTGACATAGAAAAAATTAGCAGCACTTTCCCAAACCTTCAAAGCAGAAATTTCCGCAAAAGCAGTAAATAATTTACTTCTTTCTGTCAAAATTTCCGGGATAAAAGATAATACATCTTGGCTATGAGTAAGCACTAATTTAGCAGCAGCTTGAGAAAAACTTGGTAAGTTGTAGGGAAGCCGAACTTTTTCCAAATTAATAATAACTTCTGGGTGAGCTATGGCATATCCTACTCGCAGCGAAGCCAACCTAAAAGCTTTAGAAAAAGTTCTTAAAATTACCCAATTTGGATGTCGATCTAATTCCTCAACTACGGAAATTTTACTAAACTCAAAATAAGCTTCATCAATTACGACTAAAATATCATCTGGGAGACTTTGTAGCCATGCCAATTCTTGAGAAGTTAAAGCATTCGCAGTTGGAGAATTTGGATTAACAACAAATACAACTCTTACACAAGGATTTTTTGTTTGATTAATAGCATCCTGAGCCGCAGCAATATCTATTTCAAAATTCGATTCCTTTCTCCCCACATTTATTACAGAAACTCCTAGAGTTTGAGCCAGAATAGAATACATAGAAAAAGTAGGAGTTGCCGTCACAATAGAACCCTCACCCCCTAGACAACTAGCAATTAACAGAGAGCGAATTAATTCATCCGAACCATTACCAACAGAAATATTAGTAGCAGAAATATTCGCTGAGGGAGTTGCCTTATTTACATATTCTGCTATTGCTTCCTTAAGTTGGAAATGACTCCCATCAGGATAACGGTTTGTTTCAATTAACTCTTGATAATTCTGAGCCAACTTTTGTTTTAAATTATCAGGCAAATCATAAGGACATTCATTAGTATCTAATCTATCCAACGAAATTTCTGAACTACCACCAGGATGAGGAGTATAAGCTTTCAGGTTATTAAGGTCTGAACGAATAAAATAAAACATAACTTGATTGAATAATTTTTGCTGGTTAATCAGAGCATATCATTGATTATAGACTTCACGAGATTATTCAGAAAATGGAAAAGTTGTGAAACATTTTTTTTCAAGTTCTGAAAGGTAAATCAAAAGGTTATATAGCAATTCTAAATAGGTTGTAATATTTTATCGTAGGGATTTGGTCTCCTTTCTCCAACCTAAGATGGGATTTGGAAACCAAACCCCTACAATTTTTTTTCACAAATCATTTAGGATTAGTATAGCTTAAGCGCAATGTTAGAAAATTTTCTAAAAAAGTAATCCTTCAAGGGAAATATGGAAACAATTTAACTGAAATAAGAAAATTTACAAAGTTACTTTTTAATCATTTTCCCAGTAATCACAAATTGGTTTTCCATCCATTGAGTCAGGATGCTGTAAATTTTCGAGTTCTGCATTTTTCTCAGATAAAACTTGATTGTTGATCCTGACTTCTGCAACTTCTCCTTCTAAATCTTTGAGTTGATATTTAAAATCTTGAAATTTGCTGGATTGAAAATCTAGTTTATTCTCAATTTCATTAACTTTATTTTTTAAATAAACCCTTTCATTTCTTTCTGATTCAATCAGGTTAATTAGATAGCGAAGTAAATCTAAATCTGCATTTTGTTTTAACATAATTATCTCCTAAGTAAAAAGTTATTGACAAGATACTGAAATTTACATATCGCTCTTGGTTATGTTTGGCCATTATCTATTTGTTGATTAATTATCAATATAAAAATGTATGTCAAATGTTTTGATATTATCAAGCAAATTGGATATAGTATCAATTTCAAAAAAATAATACTACACTTAAATGAAACTTCAGTTATTAATTAATAAACACTGTTTGAATAGCTTTTTTGACAACTATGAGTCAGTTAGTGTTAATTATTCTTATTTTTAATTCTCCTGTATAGACGTCGCATACAACTTCCGACCTACTCCAATGCACAATAAAATGTAACAAACATTTATCAAATTAGTATGAACCTCGATCAACAGCAATCGCTATATTCCTAAGTGCAATGAATTAATAGCTAATAGCTGATAGCTGACGGCTGAATGCTGATCATTTGATTACCTCCTTTTTGAAATTCATAAGGTACTTGTTTAATTTCTGCTCTATATCCTTTAGTTGATAATTTTTCAATTATAGGCATTACTAACGGGGATATTTCTCCAGCAATTTTCACCAGAGGAAAAATTCTTACTTCTTTAACAACTCGACACATTTCCAAAATTGATTCTAGATGAAATTCTTCTGACAAATAGTCAGAATATAAAAATAGGAAATGACTGCACAAAGCTAAATCAAATCTGTCATTTTCAAAAGGTAAATTCGGCAACTCAGCAGTTAAATAACGTTTTTGCTCAACTCCATCAGGAAAGTCTTGCAAAAATTTTTCCATAGCTGCCATTCTTATTTTTCCCAAATTTTCCGGTGACTGAAAATTGTGCCATAGAAAACGATCGTAATTTACTTTTGCTTGCTCAATAATACTTTGATAAACTGCCTGAATACGTTGATAAATTTCATCGGCAGTAAACTGATATATTGGGTCACAAGAAATAACATTGTATCCTTGTAAAGTCATTTCATAATTAAAACTTGATGGTCCTGCTGCACAGTCGAGAATAGTTAATTTTTTCTCTGCGGAAGTGAGGTAAAACATAGAAATATATTCGTCAATATTCCTACCCCAAGGAACTACTTTTTCTAGTTTAATTGTCATAGTTGGATGAGAGCGATCGCTATTTTTCAGAAAGAAGAATAAAAAAGATAAATAATATCTAGAATTGGAGAAGACTTGATTCTTAAATTATGTAATTACCATTGAATCAATATTTTGGAAGAGTAAATGTATTTAATTAGAGGCTTTTCCGTAATTTTGCTTCCCTACTTCCCTACTCCCCATCTCCCCATCTCCCCATCTCCCCATCTTCTAAACCTTCTCTCCCAATACCTCTGGCGACAAAACCTGATTTAACTTCCCACTCCGATATCCTTCTAAATCTAAAGTCACATAAATAAAGCCAAACTCTTTAAACTTTTCCACCAACTTAGGCAAATCTATTGTCAAGACAAACTCCTTAATTTTTTCTGGCAAAATTTCAATTCGAGCAGTATCTTTTTCCGAACGTACCCGTAAATTTTTTAACCCCAAATCTCGCAAATATCTTTCCCCACGCCCAACCCTTTGTAACTTTTCCAAAGTAATTTCTTCCCCATAAGGAAACCGGGAACTTAAACAAGGTTGAGCAGGTTTATCCCACCAAGGTAAATCTAAATATTTCGCAAGTTGTCTAACTTCAAACTTACTAATTCCTACTTCTGTCAAAGGCGACCTTGCACCTCTTTCTTTAGCAGCTTGAATACCAGGACGATAATCTCGTAGATCGTCAGCATTTACCCCATCTACTACATAAGAATAACCTCGTTTTAATGCCAAAGGTTTCAGAGTATCATGCAATTCACTTTTACAAAAATAGCAGCGGTTTATTGGATTAGAAGTATAATTTTTATTCTCCATTTCATTAGTTTTTACCTCTTCATGGGAAATACCAATAACTGCTGCTTGAATTCGAGCATCTTCCAAATCTTCAGGTAATAAAGAAGGAGAAATAGCAGTTACAGCTAGAGCTTTATCGCCCAAAACATCATAAGCAACTTTTGCCACTAAAGTGCTATCTATTCCACCAGAGTAAGCAATTAAAGCTTTCTCCATTTCAGTAAATATATTTTTCAGTTCTTCTAGTTTTTTTGTCAACATTATCTTTTTCAGTTATCAGTTATCAGTTATCAGTTATCAGTTATCAGTATTTCTTGGTCATAAAGATAAATCAAAATAACAATGAATAATTAGGGTTTGCTGAAAAAGTATACATGGGTGAGGTTAGGAGTCAGGAGTCAGGAGTAGTAGGGGCTAATGGCCATTCGCCCGTACAGGAGGAATGGGGAATTTAGAGGAGGTATTCGGAAGAATTATCCCTTGAATTTTCAGAATTACAGACCTTTCTCAGTATACTCTTAAATAATTTCCTTTCTTAAATTCTTACTTTTTACTTTTTACTTTTGAATTTTGAATTTTCATAATTCTCTCCTAGCAAAGATAGCAATAGTAATGGATAAAACCAACATTATATAGAGCAAAGCATAACCAAAATTTGTAACTAAAGTAGCCATACTTGGCAGTAGACCATAAACTGCATCATTTTTCAAATCTAATCTGCTTAAATCTGGCAATACAACATATAAACCCATCATTAACTTTTTAATTCCAGGGTTATCACTTAAATCGCCCAACTTAACCAAATCTCTACTTAAATTTCCCATTAAATAGATGCCAAATGTAAATAATGTCGCTAATAAGGAACTGGTAAATACACCAAATAGAATTGCTACTGCAGTGAGTAACGACAACTGAATAAATATAAATATTACAGTTACTAAAATGCTACCTATAGGATAATAAATTTCACTTAAACTAAGAATCAATCCATATATTAGAGTCATCGCTGCCAATAAAACACCCAAAACTGCCGATAAACCAATATGCTTACCAACAATTAATTCTGAACGACTCAAAGGTTTAGCAACCAAAATATAAACAGTGCGTTTTTCAATTTCTTTATTCACCAAACCAGTGCCAATAAAAACCGTCACAATTAAACCTAAAATACTAATAGCTGCCAACCCCAAATCTAAAATTATTTTATCCTCTGTACCTACAGATAATTCTGGAATTAACCTCACAGCAACTACCATTAAAAAAGCAAAGAAACCGATCAGATAAAGAATACGATCGCGAATTGCTTCCCAAAATACATTCTTAGCAATTTTAATAACTCTTCCTATATTCATAAAATATTTTCTGACCAAAAAATAAGGTTTCAAGCCTCCCCCTTTTAGGGGATGAAAAGAATAAACTTCAGTATTTCAATCAGGATGCTTTCCTAGGTCATGCTGCGCAAACAGCCAGAGGTACTGAATTGCGCAGTTCCGACCATAGGAGGCTAACTGATAACTGGTAACTGATAACTGAAATAACTCCCCCATCTCAATTTTCTCTATTTCAAATTTTAAATCTTTTCCTTATTTTCTTGTTGGCTTTCTGGTTTAATAGCTTTCTTTTCTACAGCACCACATTCAACATTACCAACTATAATTGGTACTATTTCATTTTGTCGAGTAGAACCAGAACTTCTTTGCCTAACTTTTTCCTCTATTTTACAACTTTTACTCAGATAATAACTTTCATTTTTTGCGGTAGGTCCTTCCCAAAATAATTGTAACTCCAACTGATATCCAGACTGTTTAGCAACCATTGGTGTTTGTAACTTCCATAAATCATCTTCTTTAACTACAGATATTTCCTTAGTCACTTCATCTTTAATATTTTCCAATCTCAACTTCATCTTAGGTACTGACAACCCCAAATTTTGACTACCCAAATCATTGTTTAACCTTTCCTGCATTAAGTTCAGAATTTTTGCGCCTCGATAATCATTTATTGAAGGCGTTATTAACCTATAAACAAAGGTACTTTGACTTAAATTATCTTCTCCCATTGTTGGGTATTGTTGCACCATACCCTGAATCATAAAATACAATCCAAACCAACAACTAACCAAAAAATTCACCAAAATTAAAATTATAAAACTTGGCTTTGATAATCGATCGACCTTTGCTTCTGTTGCTGAATCTGGATAATTTAATACTAAAATTATCGCTGCTATACAGACAGAAATTATCGGCCAACTAACAACAGCCCCATACTGAATATTACTTGCTAAATTTTCATATAAAAGAAAGCAAATTAATCCCCCTGTAATCCAAGGACACAAACTTACTTCACCAAAAACAAAAGGTTTTTGATTAGTGCGCCATCCTACAGCAATTGTTAAAGATAGCCAACTCAAACTAGAAATAAAATTAATTGCCTCCTCCTTATTACTATCAACTTCATTAATAATCATTGACAGTAACCATAAAACAATCGTCAATAATAAAAATGTCTGCCAATGCCAAAACTTAGGAGGCAAAATAAAATCGAGCGTATCCTTCAGAAAACCAATAATACCCCCGAACAAATCAGTCAGACTTTTCCAAATTTCTTTCATATTAGTTCAGACCTCTGCAAAAATAAAATAAACCCTATCGCTAAATGGCTACAAGTATGAGCCAGTGTAATTACCATAAACTTTGGTGTCCTTAGTTCTGCCAAAGCTTGAGATAGATTAATACCAACACCATTATTTGTAGACTTTTCATTCCATAAAGACTCACACAAATTAAAACCCACTAACTTAACAATTAGAGAAATCAAAAAACTCACAAATATAAAAAGTATAAACAGAGGATAAATTGTGTCAATCTTACCAAATAAAATATAAGCCACCATTTGTTTGTCCAAAATATTGGGCAGTAGACTTACGGCATAGAAAAAGAAAACCCATCCTACACAAGTAGAAATTAAATTCATTACAGTTGCATATTCAACACTAACTTTTGGTATCATGTTAAGTCGGAGCTGAAAAAAACATGATTCGATGGCAATTACCATCAATAATATTAAAGATTCAGAAACAATCGCCCTCAAAGGCAAAATAGTTAAGTTCATAGTTAATTTTCGCAGACAAAGGAACTAAAATTTGCTTCAGTTTATCTAACTTTTGATATCCACATAAGTGGCTGAATATAAATTCTGATGAATCTATGAAAAAATATTAGCTTGAAGGAAAGGCTAATTGTCTAGGTATTAGCTGTTATACCAAATTCCCAAAAATAGTTACAGTAAAATCCTCTGCAAAACTATTAAGATATTTTTGCTCCTCCTAACACCTAATATCATCTCTCTTTGAATACCCAACAATAAAAAAATTAGGGAATTAAGGAACAGGGAGAAGTTTGAAAAATATTCTCTCTCAAGAGAAGAATATTTTTATTATGGCTAATTAATTACACTTGATCTAACACCTAATACCTACCACCTATCACCTAATAAAAAACTGAATGTAGCAACATTTTATTAAATTGGTGTTATATTTTAGGTTTTAGGTAAACTTTTCTCATTGACAACCTGCCACCTGCCTCCCACAACCTACAACCCAAGTACCAAGACAAAATTAATTACACACTCATTAAACCTGAAACCCCTATCCAGTTTAGATACTCATCTCTAAATATTTTTGTCCAATTACTCATAACCTACAACCTACCAGCTACGACCTAAAACCTTATTATGTAGATAGCCAAGAAAAAAATCACACACTCGAAAAAACTACTTATGAGAAGAAACGGCATTGGTATACGCACCGCACAACTCATGTCAGAAAGAATTGTGGGGCAAATTCATGTTTACGATGGAGCAAGTAAAGGTAAATCCCAAGCAGCCTTGGGAGTAGTTTTACGTTCCATTGGCCTTGGCATACATTCTGACTCTCCTACTAGAGTATTACTACTGAGATTTCTTAAAGGTCCTGACCGCTCTTATGATGAAGATGCTGCTATAGAAGCACTACAAAAAGGCTTTCCTCATCTCATAGACCAAGTACGCACAGGTCGCTCCGAGTATTTTGGCCCGGATAAAATTATTAAATTTGACCATCAAGAAGCACAACGTGGTTGGGATGTGGCCAAAGGAGCGATCGCCTCTGACCTATACTCAGTAGTTGTACTGGACGAACTAAACCCAGTATTGGACCTAGGTTTATTACCACTGGATGAAGTAATTCACACTATCAAGAATAAACCAGAACAATTAGAAATTATCGCTACAGGTCGTGCAGCTCCCCAAGCTTTATTGGACATCGCTGACTTACATTCAGAAATGAAACCTCATCAACATCCCACCGCTAGAGCTGCTGGTATAACGGGGATTGAAATTTATACTGGTGCTGGCAAAGGCAAATCTACCAGTGCTTTAGGTAAAGCATTACAAGCTATTGGTCGGGGTATTAGTCAGGACCAGTCTCATAGAGTCCTAATTATACAATGGCTCAAAGGAGGTATTGGTTATACAGAAGATGCAGCGATCGCTGCTTTGCGCCAAAGTTATCCTAATTTAGTAGACCATCAACGTTGTGGAGGGGATGCTATTGTTTGGCGTGGGCAACAAAAAGAAATAGATTTTGTTGAGGCAGAAAGAGGTTGGGAAATAGCTAGAGCGGCTATAGCTTCTGGTTTATATAAGACTATTATTTTAGATGAGCTTAATCCTACTGTGGATTTGGAGTTATTGCCAGTTGAGCCAATAGTTGAAGCTTTATTACGTAAGCCAAAAGATACAGAGGTAATTATTACTGGTCGCTGTCTTAATCCACCTGACTATTTTGATTTGGCTGCTGTTCATTCAGAGGTTTTCTGCCATAAGCATTATGCTAATCATGGAGTGGAATTAAAACGTGGAGTTGATTTTTGAATGAAGGAAGGAAAATAAGCAATAACCAGGAAGGTAGACGGTTGGCTAACTACAGAAACTTAACTATTGATATTTTGTTGTTTCAGCCACTCCAAAAGTCAAATCTTTAACATTCTACAAAGCACTCTCGAAAATAGTTGCGCCGAGAAAGAAATAGGGTTGCATTCTAGGAATCACCTGTGGTAAGTTAAAAATGTTATGGGGGTTACTTGGCTATGTACATGACTTTTTATTCAACATAAAAAAACTAAATGAGATCCTAAAAAGGATAGCAACTGCTAGGAAAGTTAGGAAATTCTCACACCTCTCAAATTTAGTCCGTAGTGAAATTTAACTTCTGACTTTTGAATCGTACTATTTTCTGCTATAAATTGGATTAAAAGAACTAAAAAGTTTAACCAAACTGCCATTATCAAATACCTCTACATAAAATTCCACGGAAAATTTTATTTCTTTTTTCACATAAGTAGGGATTTTTGCATCTTTACCGTCTGGAGAGAACTCCAAAAAAGAGTAGTAAGGACTCACTGCCAAAATATAAGCTGGCATTTCTGGAAGCTACTGTACTACCTTTTAAAAAAAATAAGCCTTTCTAATTTATTCCTGATTAGCGAGTTGCATTTGCAAACTTTCTATAAATTCAAGAGATAAATCATGCTCTGTAAGTTTGTCATTTTTAGTAATTGACGAACGTTCTTTTTCTGCTAATGCTAATAACTTATAATGATGTTCAGCTCGCTGACTATAATTATTAGCTTCTTTGTCTCTTCCTTCAGACTTCAAAAAGTTGTAAATTAACTGAAATGCTGATATAAAATGCTCTGGAGATAGAGCCATTACTTTTTCCAAATATTCAATTCCTTCTTCTTGATAATTATTAATTAAAATTTTCCCAAGTAAAGCATTAGCCGATACATGATATTCTTCTAACTTTAATAAAGCTTTTAACAAAGGAATTGCTGCTTCATTCCATGCAACTTCAGCAGTCAACTTAGCTTGCTGCCAATATTCTTCCACGGTCAAAGTAGATTTTGATGCTTTTTCAGAAAATTTTTGCAAAGAATAACGAAAATTTTGGAAATAACTATAACGTTCTCGCCATTGATAATTAACTGATGTTTCCCATTCTTTATTCAGTTTATTAGTTAGTCTTGATAAAGATGAACCAAAAATTTTTCAGTCGCAGTTTCTCTTAATGATGATGGTAAAGTAGGATTTTCATAAGAAGTATATCCTGAAGTATATCCTATAGCTTTTAAAAGTTCCTTTATACAGGGATGAGTATCTGTATTATTTGTAGAAGTTGTTAATGCTATCGTAAAAGTTTCTCTGCTTTTTCTGTTTCTATATCTGTAGAAAGTGCCGTAGCTACTTTTTGATAGGGATTTGATAGTGGCTCTGGTTTTTTATTTGCTTGCTGATAGATTTCCGACCAAACAGATTCTAATAATTGACTTTTAACTGATACAGAAATTAAAGCTTCTGCCATCGCTTGACAACCTACTAAATTAGCAGAATTACTATCAGCCTCATATTCATCAGCACGAGCTAAAACAAACGAATAAGCATTGAAAAAAGGTGCATACCAATTGAGGAATTTTTTAAACAAAATATCGGCTCCCTGATTGTGACTTTCTCTTAATCTTTCTAAGAGCTGAATCCAAGTTTTTCTCTGCCTATAAATCCAACCATAAAACAAACTATGCTTGCCAGATAAATGACCAAATTCATGAGCTAATACAGCTTCAAATTGTTCTGGAGAAAGACCTTGCATTAGGGATAATCCAATAATTAAATAATTTTGATACCATCCCAATAAACCCAGACGTGGAATTTGAATAACACTTGCATTGAACTCCCCTATTAATATAACATGATGAAATTTAGGTGCTTTTAAAGCTTTAGTTAACTCATCCAGCATCTTAAATAATTGCGGTACTTTTTGGCGCTCGAGAACTAAACCTTGAGGAGGTGGAATATGAACCCAAAGTGAACTTAAAATAACAGAAATTAGGGCAAGTAATAAAATTAAAAATTTAATCATGGAGCTATTTATACGGCCTGTATGAATAACAGTCAATATCATTAAGGCAAACAGTATCAAAGCTCCTGTCAAAATAATAAATATATAAGCAGAACCAAGAGTTGCAAGTAGCACTACCTGTAGTTTATAATTTCTAGGAGACCTTTGAGCATATTCCTCTAAATTTTTAACTAATGTATCAAATTCTTCCTGTTTCATATATCTAACTCCATAGATAATTCTCAAGCTACTGAAATTTATTACTGAATTAACCACTATACCTCTCTGCAAAAGAGAGAATAGGGAATAAAGAATAGGGAAAAAAAATTGATTATTTCTGTACAATAATTGATTTGATTTTTTATTGTTGGAAATGTTTACTAGATATAGCTTTTCTCAAATTAATGAGCTACAGTTATTTTTCTGGTTTTCTATTCCCTGTTTCGCGAATTACTACTCCCTACTCTTTAAACCAAAGGAATTTTTTACCTCAATCTTTTTGGTAATTGCTATACTTAATCAATTCAATAATTGCTGCACTATAGTATCATAAATGTAGAGATAATGTGAGTTAATTTTCAAAATTTTACCGAATAATTAATAATTAAATAATTTGGGTTTAAATAATCCCCTTGGATAGGGAAAAAAAGAAAAAAATTCCCTTTAGCGTCAATGCTCTACCTAATACCAAACAAATCAGCAAAAATAACTAATAAATGTTTGTTTATCCGCCGCAAAAAGAATTAAAAGTGTCACCAAATAACGTTCATATCTGGAGTACAAACCTAAAATTACTCCCTTCTCAAATAGAAGAATTATCAACAATATTATCCTCAGACGAAATAGAAAGAGCCAACAAATTTTATTTTGAAAGAGACAAAAATCGCTTTATCATTGCCAGAGGAAAACTCAGAAAAATTCTCAGCCGTTACCTAAACATTGAACCAGAAAAATTACAATTCACCTATAGCGATCGTGGCAAACCCTACTTAACAGATACATCAATATTATTTAACTTATCCCACTCTCAAGATTTAGCCTTATATGCCATTACCCAAGTTAATTCAATTGGCATTGACTTAGAATATATTCGGCCAATGAATGATGCTGAAAATTTAGCCAAACGTTTTTTTTCTCACCAAGAATACAACCTCATCAGTCAACTTCCTCCTCAAAAACAGCAAGAAACATTCTTCAAACTATGGACTTGTAAAGAAGCTTATTTAAAAGCAACCGGAGATGGATTAGCAGGTGGTTTAGAAAAAGTAGAAATTAGTTTAAACCCTGTAGAATTTTTTAGTATTAATCAAGATATTAAAGAAACTGCTCGTTGGTATTTACATCAGTTTATTCCTCAACCTAATTATATAGCTGCTGTAGTAGTAGCGGGGAAAAATCAAAACTTGAATTTTTGGCATATTTAGCTGAACTCAGAAGTTAAATTTTTGCTGTGACTAAAATTAAACATCCTTAGAACTAATTTATCAAGTAAATATTAAGAGGATAAATACTTGATAGTGTAAGGGTTTGAGTTTATCTAAGCCCCAAGGGCATAATTTTCGGCAAACCACTGCTAGAAATGGGTTTCAGCCTATACTCTACCTAAATAAAAACTGCTGTAAGCGATCGCTTGCTCAAAAATTAGTTGTCTTAGATAAAAACATAAAAACTTTGAAATCATGACCCCAGGTCTAGTGTTCTGTGAATACCACAATATTTTCTTTACAACTAGACCAAGGACTGCTATATCGAGCACAACAAAGACCCTACAGACGATTAATCAAACAATGGTTAAAGTCTGGGGTATTTGACAACAAACAATTCTCAAACACTGTGGAAGGTACACCACAGGGAGGGGTAATTAGTCCTTTACTAGCAAACATCGCCCTACACGGTATGGAGGAATGCATAAATCATTATGCTGAATCTTTACCAGGAAGAAAGCGAGATAATAAATCAGCATTATCCCTAATACGCTACGCTGATGACTTCGTAATCCTACATGAAGACATCAAAGTAGTCCTGCAAGCAAAAACCGTAATACAGGAATGGTTAAGCCATATAGGCTTAGAACTAAAACCAGAAAAAACCAAAATTGCCCACACCTTGGAAGAATATGAGGGGAACAAACCCGGATTTGACTTTCTTGGTTTTACAATCAGGCAATGGAGGATAAAGTCAACCAAACAAGGATTTAAGACGCTGATTAAACCGTCCTCTAAGAGTATAAAAACTCATTATCGGAAACTGGCGGATATATGCGACAAACTCAAAACTGCCCCCACAAAAGCTCTAATAGCTAAATTAAATCCGGTAATCAGAGGATGGGCTAACTACTTCTCAACCAAAGTCAGTAAAGAGGTTTACAGCAAAATCGACAACCTCCTATGGAAAAGACTATGGAGATGGGTAAGCAGGAGGCATCCCAATAAGTTGGCTAAATGGGTTAAGAAAAAGTATTTCCCCAACATTAAGGATACCAGAAATTGGGTTCTAAACGACGGCGAATATATACTAAACCTACACTCAGATGTACCTATTGTACGACACATCAAGGTGAAAGGTAATAAATCCCCATTAGACGGTGACTGGACTTATTGGAGTAATAGAATCGGCAAATATCCAGGCGTAAGGAAAGAAGTCACAACGCTGCTAAAACGGCAAAAGAATAAATGCGCTTTTTGTGGACTAACCTTTAGACCAACTGACCTTATGGAAGTTGACCATATAAAACCAAGGTCAGTTGGTGGTGACAACAAACTAAATAATAAACAACTGTTGCACCGACATTGCCACGACAGTAAAACTGCTTTAGATAAAAAGACATATTCAAAATTTAAACCACAGGATTTACCTGAGAACTATATATGGATTGACGATATGTTAACTCTGAAACAGGATGTACCCATGACAAGGGACGTTTAAGAGAGGAGCCGATTTGGAGGTGAAAGTCTCACGTCCGGTTCTGAAGACGAGTCGGGTAGGGTAACTTACCTGGCTTAGTTTAACATCTCTACCGGAGGAAGTGCTGTATATTTAGTGCCTAAAAAATCATACTTATTCCTGACTCCTCAAAAATTCACTAGCTATTTGTAGCAAACATCGATAGTGTTTGGTATTACCTACCGTTACTTGCATAAAAATCTACAATGCCAGCCTCAAAGTTAAACAAGCCGACACCACTGTATAGTTATAGATAAACATTAGTTGAATTTAAAAATCAGATTCTAACTTAACTAGAGCCTTGAAGTTGATTTTCGTCTAGTTCCGTATCTCGGAAAAATTGGCGAATAATTTCAACTTCAGGCTCTACCTCTATCCACAGGCGGGCTCCACCTGCTTGACTTCTGTTAGGTTTATGAGGTCGATACACGATTTTGCAGTTTCCCAGAATTTCTACTTCGTGGCAGCGATCATTTCTGTCTCCTTGTTTGACAGAAATGGCTGGAAGAGATGTGCCGTGGTCTCGGTTATAGTCAATTTCTCTTCGCAGTACATGGATAAAAGTATTGCCTGTACGGAATCCTTTATTCCAAGTTCCTTGAGGACCTCGACGACCAGGGGTAATTTCTGGCATTCCTCGACTATTTAAAGGAATTACCCAA
>JAAUYL010006404.1_pt1 | contig 19121 bp, 24 predicted proteins | sample 7278011 | NCBI WGS metagenome assembly JAAUYL01 (sample SAMN14350225, study PRJNA611818) | marine sediment metagenome | isolation source: surface marine sediment (1.8m) | place: French Polynesia: Moorea | collected 2018-08
AAGCAAAAGAAAACTCTTTCCTTAACAGATGATGGGGGCAATACCAAGACGAAAATGGGTGCCAAGAACGAGCTTTTTATAACCAGTAACTTTGACTTACTACAGTTATTTCTGTTCTTCTTCTGCTACTTCCTCCATCTCAGCCAAGGGACTTTTCAGCCGTAGATATAGAAGCATTCAATGCTGGATAATTTGCAACTGGAAAGGGCTCTTGTCATTGCTGGCAATCGCCACAGAAATTCAGGAATTGGGGGCAAAAAATTGGCCTTTTTCGCACAGAAATAACACCATTATAGAGAGGCACTTTTGCAGCGGCTCTCTCTCGTGCCAAGGAGAAAAAAGTGATTACTCTCCAACTTTTTCTCGGGAGGGCCACAAAAACCTCGGGGGTGAAACAAAGTTGGTTGGATGCTGATCCAGCAACGAGCTGGAAGGAAGGAAACCTTTTCATTCATTTGACGTTGGAAAACAAAATCCATCCTCTCGTTTGCGTCGCTGAACCTTTTGTCTCAATGCCTTGCCTGTTTGTTTGTTTTCGATCTACGACGGTGTGGCGCTAGAATCGCATTAAAAGCAGGTTAAGTCAAGGACTTTAAGTTTGTTTAGGGCTCAGTTTTCATCGCAACAAAGTGCTTTACTCTCTCGTTTACACCCCTCATGGGAGACGTGCTTGCTGGCGGAATGTTGAGCATTTGAATTTTCGCGCCAATAAAGTAACAGTACATTGAATAAAGTGAAGAAAGATAAACAATCGGGGACAGGAAGACAGCAACAGCAGTTTTAGCTGCTTTCATTTCCAAAACCAAAGTCAACAAATCCTGTCCGACTCGCCAGTTTCATGCTTGATCGAGCGTTGGATACTGCGGCAAAATCTCGAGCGAAGCGACCAAAGTTACCTTCTTGGAAGCTTGGTCGTTTGACAACACTTTGAACACCTATCTCTGGATTTGTATTCCTTGGGCCTAGCTCTACTAGACTAGAAATTAATTCTGTCAAGATTTCTCTCATTTTGACTGGTGGACCAAAGTCATTTGAAATGAAAAATCGTACACCATTTCCCCACGAAATTGTCTACTTTTTTATCCATAGTTATGCATCTGAAAACTTTTTTAAGTTGCGTCCCTAAGAAGCGACAAGTCCAATCAAATAAATGTTGCAAAAGATATCTTTTGCCAAACTGGAAAAAAGAAGCGGGCGATGCAAAAGAAGGAACGCATTTTGAAAATTACAAAATTCATTGCACATTCTGTCTACCATAATAATTACGACGATATATTGGGGATGTTTAATATTATCCCTCCAAAGATAGTCACTGCCTCTTACGTGCAGTAATGATTAGGTCACGTGTCTTTACAGCTTGTGTGGGTAATTAGCTACGACGTCGACGCGCTACTGCTGGCTTTCAATTTGCCAGCCAAGCTTTACCTTTACATAACGAAAGATCAATTTAAAAGATTTCACTTGAAATTACTATTGCAAAACATTTTTGTCAAAAATTTTCATTAACGCATTCAATCAGCTTTTGGCCTAAAAAATGCCTTTAACCTGTCAATTAAAGAACTTTAAACAGTTATTTTTTTTCTTAAAACTATACCTTTGTCTAAATAGACTTAAATACTTAGACATGGCTATTTAAAGAAAAATATGCGTTGGGAGTTTGCAGCGCCATCTCGTGGATTTTGAAAACTGCCTGCTTTGACATGATCAGTGTTTTGAGGGGGAGCAGGTAAATAAAGTACGAAACAAGGCACGTAGAGATTTACTTTGAAGCAGGACGTGCAAGTGAGTAAGTGAGTAAAAATCACCTGGAGGGCTTCCGTTGTCTCTTCCCATTGATATTGGAGCGCAACAGTGAAATAGACGGCCGCCGTCATGTACAGAAATGCTGGCTAAAAGTGACAAAATAATTGCTTTTTGCAGAAAATGTAGAATGTAAATATTTCGCGACAGGGAAATGTTTTCTCTTTGCCCAATTGCCTGTGACGCATAGTGAGAAGCCCGAGTTTTTGCAAAAAAACTGTTTTGATGCAGATTATTTTTCACGCACCACTCCGGAAGTCACGTAACCTCTCAAAAAAAAATAATTTGAAAATGCACATGACAAGGGTCCCAAAACCCTCCCATATCCGAAGCACAAAATAAAAAGTAAACCAAAGTTTTTAGTGCTTCTTTTGCCGTCGAAACGTACGGTCGGAGAGTTGCTGCTGCTGCTCTGTCTTCCTGTGTTTTATGTTCTGGAGTTCCATTCTAAACTTACCAAACGGAGCTGGCAGTCTTGTGGCATTTATTTTGCAATTACGGCTAAGCAGCCATTTCAAAATTTATCGCTGGAAGAAAGAAGCCTTACAACTGAAGTTCTTTTCTCCGTCTCGTGTCAGTAAAGTGATCCAAAATGATCTAGAAAATATCTGAAAATTGGGCAAAATATAGGCCTGCGCACAATTTTGAGCTGAGGTAAGGATGAATTTCATTGGTATTCCTCGTTCGTTTTTATGTCGAAATGGGAGAAAGGAGAGGTAGTGGTAGATAGCTGAAAAGTGATGCCCTGCTCACCTATGAAAAAATGACAAGTCGTCATGGAATTTATCTCTTTAAATTTGCATGTGATATTGGCCCGAAAAATGAGTAACAAAAATGGCTACGTGACCTTCAGTTTTCTCGAGAGTTGGCAATCGCCAATTTCGCGAATTAATGCAGTAATTTGCCGGCCCATTTCATGTTAAAATCGTAGATTAAATATTTTCTGTTTGTCAGTTGACGAGGATCATGTAAAGGGTGCAATTTGGTCCTTAGGCTGCCCTTTGCCTGCTCGATAGATGTGAAAAATCATAAAGTTTTATGTGGTGTCGCAATTTCCCCACTGCAGTTTTTATGCCAATTTAACCCTCCGGGTTCCCGCTTGAGTTGCATTTTTTTGGCCACAGATGGCGCTGCATGCAAACGGTATTTTACGAACAAAAAACCTAAAAACCAAGAAGGCAATCTTGATAAAAGTATGGTACTACGAGTAGTTTTTGTACTTTGGCAAAGTTTCAAGGCACACGCTCACAACTACAAACAAACACATCCACCAACAACGTGCATGCTATTTTTAGTGGCTTTTGGTTATATTCCAGGCAGGACATCCATCTACAGATGGGGAAATTTTAAAACTAGGCCCTCGCCATTCCCCCTCCTCCTTCTCCTCTGAAACCGACTTTAGACTCGAAGCCAGCTGCCGAGCAGCGGCTCCTCTCCTTCTTCCTATTCTACACATCCTTTGTTCATTGCAGCATGCGCCGACGAGTCTAAAAATAGACCCCTCATGGGCTTTGGGCAAAAAAATAGGATTAGACGTTGTAGGTTGTAGGGGCATTTTGTTTCACGTTACAAAAGGAAGGCTATCGGACAGGACCATTCTGGGGAGGAGGAGGAGGGAAATATCTAATCTTTACACTACTTGCCTTGAAACAGAAGTTTTACCTAAGCCTTTCTTTGGAACTTAAATAAGTTACACAAATGATAAGGGCATAAAAAGGAGTAGCGATGGGGGCGCTACGCGGTCATGATCTGAATAAGCAATCGTTTTACGGAATAGTAGGCGCATTTTCATCTGAGGGGCGAGCAAGCGAACGAGCGAAAGAGGGAAGGGGAAAGAAAATTTCTATAGGCCCTTTCACCAATGCATTGACATTGCATGTCAAGCGTAGGCCAAGGCTAAAAAGCTGCATTTTCCCCCCTACAGAAGAAGTGGCGACCCCCTAACAACAACTTGGCCTTCATTCACTAGTGAGAACGATAAATATCAGTTGAGATATGCCACCGTTTGATGCATGATAATAGCGGTAAGGAAATAGAAACATCAATAGCTGAGGGGAGGCAGTAGGCAGTCATTTGATACGGGGGGCCCAAATCATCTGTCACACGGTGAATAAATGATTCTGCTCATCTGAAAGAGAAAGAGAGAGCTTCTGATATGGCATGCGTTTAATGGTCAACACCTCAGTGAGCAAGAAAATTAAGCCGAAACTAAAGAAGCAAAAAGAACGACGTGGGTGGGTGTATAGCTATGGCTCCACCATAAAAACCCAATGACTTGAAATGGAACAGAAATAACGGGGTTATAACTTACATTCAATTGATCAGAACTTTCCCCTCCTGATACCCTAAAACTGAAAGCACTTTGGGATATTACTCAACGCTGAAAAAAGAAATGGTACGACATTCATAAATATAATTGTTAAGCTAAGCTAAGTCTCTCTCTCTCCCAATGATAGAGGGCTTCCTTCCCTTTATCGCTGAAATCCATTTCCCCTTAAAATGATGAATCGCTGCTGCTTCAGTGTTCCCCAGTATACGACTCTCGCTTTTTTATTGCCCACTAAAACTGGAAAAATGCCACCGCCAAATTTTCGGCGGGAAACGCCGAAAAATGCCCAACAACTAAAGAAACTAGAAAGAAAGCGTCTCTCTCCTTTCTAAATAATACTTCAGAGGCAGAAACCAGACTCTGTTCGTGCTAAAACATCATTTCCTTTTTCCAGAAAGAAGGTCCTTCTCAAATGATACATACATTTTCTGTACTCCTAGTAGAGAAATTGTTACTCGGGTTTCACATGATGAGTCCCCATCCGATGCAGCCTTTGACCTTGGGTTATCTCGTTGTAAATCATTTTCTTTTTTAAACAGAAGCAAATCTTTCCTTTCAAGAAAGAAAAGTTGAGATACCAAAAAAGCAGGCATTTTTTCAGGGACTCCTCTCGTTTTTTTTTGGTGCAGTGCTCAGGTTTGTTGAGTGTGTTGTGCAAGCTGCATGCGCATTTCTACTTCAGATATTCTTCTGTTTTTTTTCTGGGTGTTGTCAATCTAGCCTGTCAATTTGAGAATGCATTAGAGGGGATGTGAAGAAAGTGACAGCCTAGATGAGGGGCACTTGGAACCTTCCCGACCATATCGGCTGTCGCTCCCTGCTGTTGGTATTTTTTTCGAAAGACAATAATAATGTGGCCCTAGAAAATATAGTTGCTCACTACTCACTCCCTGAAGAAGTCCCAAGGGCAGACATTTTGTTTGTCCCGGGTAAACTTTAGGGCGGAAGCAAGCCGATTGCCCGACCGTGCCCGCGCCCAGTTTTTCTCATTGAAAACGGACCCAGGCCGGATGCTTGGATGGCGGGACCGCGGGCGGGAAAAGCACCAAAACAACATTGTGCTTTTGCTTCATTGTATAGACCGGTTTTATTGTCATTGCTTCGGAAATTAAAGCTGGATGACAGTGCTGCAAGTTAATTATGTGCTGCCTAGATCGACGCAAGGGAGAACGAGTCTGGAAAAATATTATTTTGCCATGGCAATCGATATTATTTTACGGGAGAGCCTCAGTAGAAGAAATGGCTCAATTTCGTTGGTTATTATGGTTCCATATAGGGGAACAGGCGTGAAATATATAGAAAGCTGTCAATGAACCTATTGAAAAATAGCCTCGTAGCTGAGACAAAAAACGCGAAGAAGGGGAAAAACTTCCGGTTTTACACAAAAAGTCAACAATTATTTAGTTTCAGAATCATTTTTTCCTGTCTTTCCAAAGCATATTGAGTAAGTCGTGGGGGAAACTATGCCAACTATGATATCTTGTGTAACAAAAAGGTCAAAGAAATGTGGCTCCTCCTCTCGAAAGTACCCAACTATTGATAAGCAAAACACATTATTCTCTTCTCTTTTTTTCAAGCAAGACAAACAAAACAATTTTACAGGTGCACGAGAGAAGATATTTATTTGCCCGTTATTCTATCTTTTTTTCTAGGAAAGCATTCCCACATGAGGCCTCGGACCCTCGTCATCTACGTCGTCGGTTGGAAATGAGAAAAGGAAAAGCTTCTTTTTAAAAAGTAGCTAGTGAGAGTGAGAGTGAGTTACCATCCGTCAAAATGTCGGACAACAGCGACGAAATCCTATTCGACGACATCTACGAGCTCCACGAAGTCATAGGTGAGAAGGGTCTCTAGAATGCAAATGGAATTTTGAAAGTTTCACAAACAAAATGTGCTACATATTCATGGCAAAACGGGCATTTGTTATCATTAGTCGCGACTCAAGCGCTGCCGCACGGCGCATATTAACAAATTAGCGCGAAATCTGGGTCATAACTCAAGTTCTTTTGTATTTAGGCAAAGGACCCTTCTCGCTGGTGAGGAGATGCGTCCATCGGCAAACCGGCGAGCAGTTCGCCGTCAAAATCGTCGACGTTGCCAAATTCACGTCGAGTCCCGGCCTCAGCCTCGACGACCTCAAACGCGAGGCCACCATATGCCACATGCTCAAGCATCCCCACATCGTGGAACTACTGGAGACCTACAGGTACAGTACAAGCATGTCTGAACATGACCGTGCAGGCTCAAACATGTCTGATCTTGCAGCTCGGAGGGAATGCTCTACATGGTGTTCGAGTTCATGGCAGGGGCGGACCTCTGCTTCGAGATCGTCAAGAGGGCGACGGCGGGCTTCGTCTACTCCGAGGCCGTATGTTCGCATTACGTTCGACAAATCCTCCTGGCCTTGCAATACTGCCATAACAACGACATCATCCATCGAGACATTAAGCCTCATTGCGCCCTGCTTTCGAGGTACTTAAATACGTCATTGTAAATATACTGGCTACTCACGAATAATCACATCCTCTCCTTATGAATGAGACTCTCTCTCTCTGCGTACTTGACAGTCCCATAAACCCATAAACCTAGCTAGCTACTTGGCAATAAAAGCCCCACTTTAGACTTCTGGCACTGTGCAATCATAAAGCAGATGGCACACTGAGAGTGAGAGAGAGAGAGAGAGAATGAGACTATATGTAGCTATAAACTTAAGCGAAAAGTGGTCCTTAAAGCGTGCCCTAAAGAACATCATAGACATGGATAGCATGAGCATATTGTATATGTACACAAAGTGCAGTACATCCGGGAGGGGAGTAGGAGCAATTCGCGATTCGGGGGGCGTCCGGCCTATAAAAACTGGCTCTGTTCCGTGGCCGGACGCTCATATCTTTATGGCGGCACGATTAAGTCTTATGCTCGATGCATTATTTCCCTTGCAGCAACGAGAACAGCGCGCCGGTCAAGTTGGGCGGTTTCGGCGTGGCGATACAGCTGCCCTCGAAGGCCGAGCACAGCCGAGAGGGCGGAGGTCAACAAAGCGTCAATGGCGGTCGGATCGGGACTCCCCACTTCATGGCACCGGAAGTGATCCAGCGGAAAGCGTACGGGAAACCGGTCGACATCTGGTCGACGGGGGTGCTGTTGCACATCCTTTTGTCGGGCACCATGCCCTTCTTGGGCACCAAGGACCGGTTATATGAAACGGTCTGCACAGGGAAGCTATACCTCAACAGCGACAAGTGGGCCCATGTCAGCGACTCTGCCAAGGACATCCTCCGCCAGATGCTCCGGGTCGATCCGCTCGACCGGATCACGGTCGACAAGGCGCTCAAGCACCCCTGGATCTCGGACAGGGAACGGTTCGCCTTCAAGGCCCACCTTCACGAAACCGTCGACGAGCTGAAGAAGTTCAACGGCAGGCGGAAGTTGAAGGGGGCCGTCCTGGCGGCGGTCAGCAGTCCTAAATGGATGTCACTATTGTATGAGCCAGACACTCCCAATGGTGGTGGACCTAATGGGCATTGCAACAATGTGCCAGCTTCGTCAAACGGCTCCTCGGGAGGATCGGATTTCGGAGCAGACGACGAGGTTACGTCCGCTGCCGTCGGACTCGTTCTCGACAGCCTCGACGACATCCACTGCCTGATCGAGGCCAAGAACAAGGACGAGGACTTCCTGGGGGCGGTGCTCCAGGACCCCGCTCTCCACTCCCTGCTCAATCTGTACGATCAGATCAGCACGAACAAGAGCCGGCCATTCCGCTGTCCGCCCTCGGACGCGTGCCAACGGTTACGCGAGGTGCTCAATGTCATCGAATTCTTCGACGAGGAGGACCTCGACGAGGTCGAAGAGTTGCGGGAGATCCTCAACCACTACCAAATGCGGAGTTTGCTCATGGTAAGACTGTTGACGAACCACTGTCTACATATGATTGCTACTCTTATTTCACAGAGCCACGACGTCGTGTCGCAAGAAGTCTATGGCGAGGACGCGATTCGAGTCACCCCGCCGCCGCCAAGCCTATCCCTAAGCCAACAGCAGCAGAACAGCAACAACACCTCGTGCCTGATGAATCCAGCTTCTTCTTCACAGCAGCAAAATCAACCGCCGCCGGTGAGTGCGAGAATGTCCTCGCTGTTGCATGAGACCACCATCGGACCGAACGGAGATCTGACGAGCGGTCTACCGCCACCCCAGCCCGGATCGCGATTGAATGACACGCCACAACGACATGTAAGCTAACAATTATCTTAATCAGTTTAATCGGATCAGGATCATGTTAATCCGTTGTAGCCACAGCCACACCACTACCCCATGCCAGCACCACCACTACGAGAACGCGATCGCGATCGGGAGCGGGATCGAGATCGAGGGGACGGCCCCAATTTGGAAAGCGTCACTCGCGTTCGACTCGTCCAATTCCAGAGAAACACCGACGAGCCGATGGGAATCACGCTGAAGCTGAGTGACGATGGCAAATGCATCGTCGGCCGGATCATGCACGGTGGAATGATTCACCGACAAGCCACCCTCCATGTCGGCGACGAGATCCGGGAAATCAATGGCACCTCGGTGGCGAACCAGTCGATAGAGACGCTGCAGAAGATGCTCCGGGAGGCCAGGGGCTCGGTGACGTTCAAGATTGTTCCCTCGTACCGGAGCGCGCCGCCTCCCTGCGACATCTTCGTCCGGGCTCAGTTTGACTACGACCCCTCGGACGACGAGTTAATCCCGTGTGCTCAAGCTGGCATCCCGTTCAACACCGGCGACGTGCTACAGATCATCAGCAAGGACGACCACAACTGGTGGCAGGCCCGGAAGGTGGCCGCATCCGGATCGGCCGGATTGATTCCATCGCCTGAGCTACAGGTTCGTGAATCGGGATCCGTCATCAATGTCAGTGATTGCAGATTAATAATCATTCTTCTTCATTTGCAGGAATGGCGGACGGCTTGCCAGGCTGTGGAAAAGAGCAAAAACGACCCCGTCAATTGCTCGATCTTCGGCAAGAGTCTCAAAAAGAAGCGGATGTGCAAGGACAAGTACTTGGCCAAGTACAACGCCATCTTCGATCAGTTGGATCTTGTCACATACGAGGAGGTGGTCAAGTTGCCTGCTTACAGGTAAGTCGACTCTTAAAAGATCAAGAAAAGGAATGGATTTATTACCGTGTTTTTTGTCACACACAGGAGGAAAACCCTGGTCTTGCTTGGCGCTCATGGGGTGGGTAGGCGCCACATAAAAAATAGTCTGATTGCCAGCCATCCAAATCGTTATGCATATCCCATCCCGCACACGACGAGAGCCCCCAGAAGGGACGAGGAGAATGGAAAGAACTACTTTTTCGTGTCACAGGTGAGCGATTCAGCACCAAAATGCGCGCGGGCGCCTTCTCTTAATCATGACTGACGTCACAAACTTTGCAAACTGTAATGATGTAATTTTACACGTGGGACGAAAGTTTTGAAAAAGTCCAGAGCAGAGGAGAAAACTTTTCAATGACGCTATCAATTTTGAAACGGTTTTCTATTCGTTTTCCAGGACGAGATGATGTCGGACATTGCCGCCAACGAGTATCTTGAGTATGGAACACACGATGACTCGATGTACGGGACAAAGTTGGATACCATCCGGCGGATCCATGCCGAAGGCAAAATGGCCATTTTGGACGTCGAGCCACAGGCATTGAAAATCCTCCGGAGCGCCGAGTACGCTCCCTATGTGGTCTTCATTGCGGCACCTTGTCTCCAGACGATGCAAGATTACGATGGAAGTTTGGAAAAATTGGCTAGGTAAGAAAACGTTCTAATTTAGGTTCAATTGAAAAATCTTTACGTATATCCCACTAATCAGAGAGAGTGACACTCTCAAGCAATCCTACGGCCACTTCTTCGACCTCACAATCGTCAATAACGACATTGACGAAACCATTAGAATCTTGGAACGAGCGTTGGAGAAAATCAACACGACGCCTCAGTGGGTGCCAATCTCCTGGGTGTACTGACACCACGCAGGTAATTACTTAATTAATTATTCTTTTTTATGCCTGTATTACCATTTTACAATGATCGCATTTATTTCAGGCCTCCCTGAACAATTTAGGGCAGCCAAACAGCATCAAGCCCAACAGGAGGTGGCGCACAATCATTTCCTCAATTCCATTCCCCCCACCATGATCCCCGCTCCCACCTCGGGCGGCGGGCCCTCGGGTTTGCTGTCCTCGGGCAGCAATCCCTCGGGCGTCAATCCCGCGGGCATCGGGGTCGGGGGCAACAAAGAGCTGTTTGGCACCCAGTATCACCCTTCGAAATATGGCAGAGATCCTGAGACGCTACCGCACGTTACAATTGGCCTCCAGGTAAAAATCTTGGAACTCTGGGACTTTTCGGGACTGCTTGGGGGGAAACCACTAATTAGCAGAGATTCCTAAAAATCCCTTGCTTCATTTTAAAGGAGGAAGATTGGCCTACGTCTCTGGTGTTGCAAGCGATGAACGAAGAGGAAGAGTTCCGAGAGGCCGAGTTTGCTCACGAGTCAAGTCCTCCTTATGGAGTCACGATTTACTAAACGAAATTACCCCCTAATTACCTTGATGAGTATTTATGTATCGAATTGCGGTCCAGAATGGCAGCATGGACCTCTAAACGATTGGCAAATGGTCGACGTCGACTTTTTAACTCCGTTTTTCGTCAAAATCTCCAATGTAAAAGCTCTAAGGAAGTAAGTCTACTAAGTACTAGTCACATGTGTCTACGAATTCAACCAGAGATGTCAAAACTAATTAATTATTATTATGATGCATGACGTACCAAAGAAAGTATATCTATCTAAGTATATATACACACACACACCAACACCCTGTTTACCTAAGATATATTTACCATGACCAGTGATTTATTCCAAACACGATACCAAATAAACTTATTAGCATTGTTAGAAAAAATTGCCTTGAGCGTGAATTGATCCTTAAAAATACATTCTACACCACCGCTGAGCTCAAGTCAAGAATTAACTTAAAAATTGTGCAGCGATTCTGAACGTCTCACCCAAAAAATAACAACCAGCATGCGAATGTTTGACATATGTATTGGCGTTTTTGTTAAAAATGGCAACAAAAGCAAGTAAGTAGGTAATACAATTTATTAACCACCATAACAACACTGAAAATGTGATATTTTAAAGAGAAAAACTACTGAATCAAAGAAAGCTATCTACTCTCTTCTCTCAGTCTCAGAAAGCATTGGTTGGAATTTGTAATTATGTAAACAAAATGCAAATAATTTTGCTACAACAATAATGCAAAAAATATCTTCCACAAACTTCTATTCTATATGTCCAAAAATAATATTGGTTTTCCTTTTCTCTGGATTTATTGTCAAAAGATTTTTGAAAATTTGAATGTTTTGCTGTCAAAGTGTATTTGACCTCCCCACTTCCATCTAACAAAAAAGTCTGTACGACAAAGTTTTGCTGAAATTCACTGCATTCCAGGCAACAAAAAATAACAGTAAGAGAAGTAAATTATACAAACTTTTGCATGAACAATGAATATTATCTATTATTATTATTATTATTATATTATTATAAGAATTGAAGCTGCTCCAGTCCTTAGCTCCCACTATTTCTATAATGGTCTTGAAAAAAATACCACCAGTGATTTCGAGATTTTTTTTTCAGCTGCAACAATTGCTACATGATGAAATATGGTTATCACAGGAGAATGTGCATGCAATTTCAACCAAAAAACACATCCAAATATTTCATTTGAAACTACCCCCAAGGTGCCAAAAGAAACCAATTTTAGAGCATTATTATTAGACATCACCAATATTTTTTTCGTTTCTCAAATGTAAAGGTTAGTATGAGAAAGAAATAGTATGAAAATATCTACAACATAGGCAAGTTTAATTTACCAGGAAGCAAATAAAAACGAATCAATCAACAAAACTTCCAAGTGTTCTGTATTTATTCTTGTACATACAGTGATCATCTTCAAGTGAGGTCAGGATACAGTATGGTGGTTTACAGTATTTCTTCCGTTAGTAGGGTTCTGCTGGCTGATGGAGGGCATTCTGGTACATGACATAAAAGAAGTCGCAGAGGTATAGAATGCCTGTGACGATTGACATGACACCCAAAGCTCCAGCAGCTTCGACGTCCCTTCTGTTCCGGACACCATCATAAACGTTGTCGTTAGCGTTGTTCCAGGCAAAGCAGGTCATTCCTTAATTAGTAGGAATAAGACTCTAAGTCATAATGGACGTTTGTTAACGACTAACCTCCTGTTGCGATCAGCAAACATGCTCCGGCGAAACAAAATAGCGCGTCCAACGATGTCGCCTGGACATTCTTGCGACCTTCGACAGCATAGGCCAAGAGAATCATTGGCGTAATAATGTTTAGAGCGATCAGCGTTCCAGATCCCAAGATCTCAGCATCCGCTTCCGTTGGATAAGCCGCATCTTCAGCATGCAAAATCATGTCCGATGCTCCGAAAAAGACCTGAAAATGGTCATTTTACAGGTTAGTCATTGGCTTTAAATTATCGTTTTTACCTGCTGAGTTTTGTCACCGATCCTGTGCAGCATGAGGAGAGTGAAAACGCAAAACGATTCCAGGATCTTGATCCATCCGGAAAGGGTGAAGCATTCACCGAGCCCTTCTCCTCCACGTCCCATTTTCACGATTTTTTATTCTTTTTTTCTTTGGGTGAGGCCTCTCTTATTAGTTACTTAGATACTTTGGATATTCCGAAGCTGAAAAACTGCGTGCAACTACCGATGTCTATCTATATTTCACTGTTGGATAAGATAAGCTTCAAGCCTGCGATTGGGTCAGAAATCAAGCGAGATAAGGCATTTAACTGACTTTTGGGACTTCAAAGTAATGCTCCAAAACATGGATAAATGTGTGAGTACGCAGTAGGCGGTCTTATCAAACAGAATACTTGCTCGATAACTGCTTGCAATCTCGACACACCGGCCAGAATGACGAAGAATGAACAAAACAAACAAAACCATCGCAAAGTCATGTGTTTTAGTTTAGTCGTTACAATCTAGGTGACAATGGCATTTCTAGTCAGATTGAGTCATACTTGCTTCAACAAAGCTTTAGAATGCATGCACTCAGTTTTAGTGAAAAAGAGATAAGAAAAATGTGATAAATACTCTTAACTGGAATGTATAAACAGGAGTAGGTACTCTTAGAGTGGGAAGCAAACCGTGTTAGGGTCAAATAAAAAGCTTGCATTCATGAATTTCCCCGACATGTTTGATGAGTGATGTGAAAACAAGATTGTCAAGGTTAATTTTGATGTTACTTTTCTTTTTAGAGTACGCAGATATGGATAGCTGCTCAATGCTCAAAATGGTCACTTTTATTCAAGCCAACATATATTCTGTTTGACAACTTGAGAATTCTTCACACATCTGTACAGATCTTTGACACTGTTTATCAACAAAATATCCCTATGAGTTGGTAACATTTGCATCTCGACTTCATGTTTATTTAATGTTGTTGGAAGTAGTGAAAGGATTGTGCCTAGGGCTTCCTTTGACCAAAGGGACCTGCTGTCCGGATTTCATTGATCCGGTTCCAGAACTATCCGGAACTTCGGGATCTTTCCGGTTTTCGCTGGGCTCCCGGTCGATGGAGCCATTTCCATGGAGGTTTGTGTCCCTGGCAACTCTAATGTCCATATGCCTATGAAGCTTGAGACCAAGATTAAGCTGGGGTATCTCATAGTAGACTGTCAGTGTCAGGGTTAGAAAAACCAGACCGAGAAGAAGGTACACTGAAATGAGTCAATTATATAATAATTATATTGCTAAAACAAATCTAATGGCACGGTGGGTGGCACGGTTATGTTTACCTGCCACTGACGCCTTATAGAGTTCTTTAAATTGCTGTCCCTCTTCGTCTCCTGGGATGTAATCTCCCAAGCCTATCGTTGTTAGGGAAATGCAGACAAAATAAAATGCATCCAAAAACGCCCAGGAAGGTTCCAGGCAAGCGAAAGCAACAGTTGGTATAATGACAAAACAGCTGCCGAAAATACAGCACAACATGGTCAGGTGCACCAGTCTGACACCTAGGGGTGACATCAATTCACCCAGCTTCCCTGACAGGAGCCAGGATAGGACCCTGAAAGTTGGACTCAGCAATCGCTGGACACAGGCTGAGAGAAACACCAGAGTGAATGGAATCCCCAGGGCGGCATATAGAATGCAGAAGAACTTGCCCGCGGGTGTTAAGGGTGCGATATGGCCATACCCTGCAAAAAGTACAAAGATATCTAAGTTCTGTCTGTCTTGTTTGATTCATGGACTGCAATCTGACAAGAGCTATTTATTCGCGGTCAAAATCATAACTCAGATGACACAACTGATCATAAACATGTCTAGCTAGGCATCATTTGAGCAAAAGGATTGCAATTGACTGACATTACCGAGAAAAAATACATGAAAGCTTGCTTTGATAGATACGAACACGTGTTCCACATCGATGACGGTTTGTCAGAAAAGTGCATTAAATGTCTACGGAAGATCGCTTTTTATGTACGCGTATTTTTAGTGCGCGACTTCTTGAGAAATCGATATTCTACCATATGTTAAATACGGGTTAAAAACAACAGATTTCGGTTAAGATAACCGGAAGTCATTTCTTACCCACTGTGGTGACAACTGTTACTGTGAACAGGAAACTTTGACCCCACGTCCAAGAGGTTTCTTCCATTTGAGAATCCAAGACATTGATGCCTCTCTGAGTTGAGTGGACCACAGCTTTCAAAACATGTTCAAATTCACTTTCTGTAAGGAAGATAACTTATCAAGGATTGCAATTCAATCATGAGAAAAAATCTGATGCTTACTGTTTATTTTTGGATGTCTGTATAGAAATTCCTCCTTGATCAGTCTGGTTTGAAGCTTCAACTGTTCTTCATATGGAGTTTCCAACAGTGACATCAAAAATCCACCAATTAATAGGAAGGCGGTGTAACCCAAAACGTACATGCATAGTAGGACCGTGCTTCTTCTGATTCCAAACCACCTTCTATACTCGTAATGTGGTCCAGTGGTAAGCAGTCCGGCTCGGTCGTCCTCTGTCATAGGTGGCTCTTCAGTGCTATTGGCATAGCTGCTGCTCGATTCCGGTATGCTTTTGTAAAGCATTCGAGACATCATTTTGGCAAAATAGTTTTCAGTCTCTAAAAACAAACAACAAAAACAGCACACATTCTTCGATGAAACAGCACTTTCTTAACCTGAACTCATTACAAAACTGTGTACTTACCCTCTACGTTATTGACGAAAAGCTTGGCTATTTTTGACCCATCATAATATCAATTTGTTTGTTTTGTTCTTGAAAACTGACAGCCTGAAATGGAACTGCCGAAAGATGTATGGCAAGTATTGACAGTTTGAATTACGCAAAAGGAACGAAAATTATTTTTTGTCCAGGTACAAAACCATTATAAAAAATTAGTGGTAGGCGGTAGCCGTAAGTTTTGCTGAATTTATGAAGAAATATTTTTGAAATAAGCGTTAGCTCACCTTTTTTATCCATCTAGTTTAAAGAATGAGTGTGCTTATTCCTACATGTATCGATTGCAGGTAGTGTGGTTTCGCTGATAATTTTTCGTTTCTGGACTGAACGTATTTTAGTGTTTTGATAAAGAAAGTTACGTCAATTGATGTTGTACAAAAATATGCGATCCCGTGTAAGATAGGGAAGAGGAATAATAGCAGACTAACTTACTCGCTATAAGTAAATATGTTGCTTCCACTTGACACAATGCAAGCTCTATCCTATTTGGTGACACTTTTCATAATGAAATTCTCATGTACGACAAGCTGTGTGATCGTCTTTCCTACGTAGAGCTTCCCAGATGTTTTCTATGTAGATGGATATTAAAGTTACGTTTGCTTGAGATGGGACTCTTTATACATAAACTCTACAATAACCAGACTTTATTCAAATCTTCTTCCTAAAAAGCATGCATAATCCCTGCGTGTATAACACCAAATTTCATGAATATACAGCCTGTTTCCAAACGAAGAGACTTCAAAGCTTTCCATACACACATCACACCACATGCCTTAATTGGACAATGATCTAACAATCTGGGTCATGTAGGAAGAATATAAGGAGATATTTATTCCGGTGGATTGTTTGTTGACACATCAAGTACACAAAACAAAAGTACTTAATTAGCCGCATGATTGAGACGATACTATCTAATTATGCATTGACTATGGATGGATTCACACTTTTCCGCCGACTAGTGGCGCTTTGCTTCACACTCAAACTTTTGTCGTCACCCTCCTCTTTTGCTTTCTTCTTCTTCTTTGACTTCCGTTTCCCCTTTTTAGATTTGGTTTTCTGCTCTTCCAAGTCAATCACCGAGGCTGCCGCAATCGCGGCTGTCGCGTGGGTTGGATGCACTTCCGTTTTTGCGCCTTGCCCACTTCCGGTTTTCTCTTTGTCAGCTGCAGCGGTCAAAATCTGAAGCAGGACCTCGGACTGAGAGGTGGCAATCAGGAACTCACGTCTGTTGATTAACCCATCCCTGAATACAAAACAAAGCAGAATTATTGTCAGACAAAATGGCAACTCTAGGATTAGGTTTAACCTGTTCAAATCCAGATCGTTGAAGATGTCATTGACAAGTTCTTTGGCTTGGGTTGGCGGGAAGTTTTCCATTTTCAGCAGTGTGGTTAGAATTTCGTCCAACTCATCGCGTGTGATATGGCCTGAGCGATTCTGAAAGCAAATTTGCAAAACCAGAGTTAGCTCTTAGTTGTTGACATGTACTGCAATTCTCACAGCTACTAAACAACAAACAAATGACTATTTATGTAGTAGGTATACTTAGAAGCTCAGTTTTTGCGCATTTTTTACAAGCCGACTTAGGAGGGAGAGTACGGGGAAATTTTAGCTGTACAGAATCATGAATTTTTGTTGAGGAGGCATAATGGTTTTCGCGTTATTTCGTACTGCATTTTGCCATCGGATAATAAAACCATCTTCTCTCTACTTTTCGTTATTTTTGTTGAGTAAAGGAGCATGTTGTAAAGTGATTCCGAATCCACCAATGTATACTGTTTTGTATTGTTTAAAAACCAAGGCAAGGGGCACAATAAAAGCTCGCGTCTATAGATTATTTCAAGAAGCTACGAAATCTTTACATTACTTCTCCAAGCTGGAAAATAAAATCAAAACATTAACAGAAACCGGTAAAAAGGACCTAAGTAATGCTCACTTTATCGTAGACGTTGTCAAATAGCCAAGAGAGCTTTTCCATGGGATTCTCTTCGTCGCAAGTGGAGTGGATGACGGTGGCAAAGGTGAACTCTTCGAAGGTCAGGGTCTTGTCCTTGTTGACATCAAACATCTTGAACACGTTGCTCACAAACTCGTCGACCTCGGCTTCGCTGAGGACGGCAAGGCTTAGCTTTCTAAAAGCCGGGACGCTCATTCCCCCAGAGGGAAATTGCCTTTGAAACTCCTCAAACCTGAAATGACTTGATATTATTATGGCCTTGGAAAGTTCCGAAAGTCACTTACCTTTCAACAATCTCCTCGTCAGGCAAGCTGGTAGCCTTTTTGATACGGTCAAAGGAAGACCTGTCCATGCCCCCCAGTTCGGGATCGTTTTGTGTGGAGTCTGCCGTCATTTTCTTGAATGTTTCAAAAATGAATGCCTAAGTCTTGAATCTTGGCTTCGTACTTCCAGACTAACTTTTTTCAGGGACAGTGGACGCTTTGCTTTGTTGAGATTGCGTGATACTGTTCAGGTCTGTATCGTCCGACTGTCAGTTTGTAACTGAAGAGGCGTAAAAATAAAGCATATTCATGATATAGCACCAATGGCAGCACCTCCTGCATTTATACAAAGGAAGATCCAGGCCATCTGTATAATATTGTACCTGCCAAGATTTCCCAAGGGAGGAAATTGGCTAGAAAGTACATGACTTTCGTGTTTATTTTGTGCACCAAAATGGAAAATATAATGTTCTGCGAAAATTAACCGGAAATTACTTGAAAACAGTCGCAGTATCATGCATAACAGTTCGAGAGGGGAAAAATGACGAAAGAGACAAAGCCTTGAAATACTTCAAAGTAGAAAAAGTCTCATAATGTGACGACAGCAAGGTTAGGTTAGGTTGCCTTCATTATTGTCCTGCAGCACGAAAACCTACATTCAGAAATTACGTACAATGCAATACAAATACCTAAGTACTTATCAAGGAAATGCGTCCTCTCACTTTTTGAAGGTGAGAAGAATGTTTACCAGGACAAGAAAGTCAAGTGCATTTTGTTTATGGCAAGAAGTACATTTGAGGTTGCAGGAAGACAAAAATAGACATTGCTTTTACGTTATTTACGTAAGGGAGGCAGTGAAGTAAAATCACCTCATCCAGTGCCAACTCCCCTAAAAATATTTTTGCATTAAGGAAAAACTGTAAAATTCGCCAGGGTTAATCTCAGCTCTTGATTGTTTCCATTACGAGCGGTGTGCCACAGTAATTTCAATTTTGGATGGAATTTGTGGTGGTTAAGCCAGACTTAGGGTTAGTTAAACCTTGAAAGGCAATCGTTTTAACGGATTGAAAATGAGAACATTAATTTTCATCCCACTAATAATTATATCAGGATCTCTGCCGTGCGCCAGAAGCCTTCGATTCAAGAGGACAAATAATACCATTTGTAAGATATTTTATGTCTTTATTAATGCCTAACCGCTTATTTATTTCCTTCCTTCCTAGCTAACTTCAAAGTGTGGGAGAAAATTAAGAACGTCGACTCTTCGATTGCTTGCGCTTTCCATGCCAGAAAAAATTGGCTGAGACCCGATTATCAAATGGATAAAAGAGTGCATGCATTCATATATCATGGCAACAAACGTCAGTGTAGGTTGGGCAATTTGATGAATCCGTTTCCGGGTGATTACGAAGCGCGAGAAATATCAATAGATAATGACGTCTACTTA
>JAAUYL010021300.1_pt1 | contig 19112 bp, 21 predicted proteins | sample 7278011 | NCBI WGS metagenome assembly JAAUYL01 (sample SAMN14350225, study PRJNA611818) | marine sediment metagenome | isolation source: surface marine sediment (1.8m) | place: French Polynesia: Moorea | collected 2018-08
ACCTTGGGATGAATCTTTGCACAAAAGGTAAATTCCATCTTTTACTTCCTCTTTCTCTAAAGCTATAATTCCAGGAGGCAAAAGACCCAACGCCCCCCACACGGACCACACTAATTCCCATGCGCAAATATGCAACGCCTTTATTTATTATCTATAGCAATCAGGAATGAGATGTGAGAAAATAAAAAAGAAGTAAATCTAAACTAACAAACTAACATGGAAGAATTAGATGTCTTTATCAAGTCGAATCCTGACCCCAGAGAGTTAAAACGAGCCATGGCTGTTAGGATGGCATTAACAGAGCATCCACTTTACAACAAGGACTACTTAGCAGATACACAAACGAAGTAATGCAAATTCATATTCGTAACATTCAAATTCAACACAATATGATAGAACGTTTGTTCAATATTGGCACTATTAAAATAGCCTGTGCTGTAATATTTTTGTTATATAGCAGTCGCCATTACTAGCGCGGACATTCTCGCTCCTCTCAAATTTAGTCCGTGCTGCTTTCTCTAACTTCTGACTTCTGACGCGCGTAACTTCTAACTTCAGCTATAAGTCTCGAGCAAGGTTAGTAGGTGGCATAACACCACCAAAAATTAACTAACCAATTACCAAACACATATCTGGGCGCAGATACACTTTACATCCTCCCGTAGCTGCTCTACGAGACAGCCGTGGATTCCTAACCATCGCGCTCTTAAGGCTTTCTGCTGCCTCTTTACAGAGGAGCTGCGCTTTTCATGTCGCGTTTCATGTCGGCGACAGCCGAAAAGCGAAACAATCCACCAGCCTCAGAGTTCGAGCCTCTTTCCGGTCTAAAAGCGCGCTCCTAAAGACTTGCCAGCGCAGTTTTGGGGATCTCCCCCATGAGCGACTGGCGCTGATACTGCTAGCCCAGCAGCCTTAATTTAACTGCCATAGCAAACTATTGGTAAAACCGCATGGGTTGATTGCTTTTTCCATGCGACGCTCCCGTGACCGGAGAGCGCAGGTCTTCAACCAACGTTTAGATAAAACAAGAAAACTATACCATCAGGGATAAAAGCTCAACTGGGGCAACCCCAGAGTTTCTTCCCAACCCATCATCAAGTTCATACACTGAACTCCTTGTCCAGCTTGACCTTTGATCAGATTATCAATAACTGACATGATAATAACTCTATCCGTACGGTGATCGACTTCAATGCCAAGATAACAGAGATTAGTGCCACAAACCCATTTAGTTTGAGGATAAGTGCCACTGGGTAACACCTTCACCCAAGGGCAATTACGATAAAAAGCATTGTAAATAGTCAACAAGTCTTCTCGTACCAACCCAGGATCTCGGAGGGTACCATAAACTGTAGCTAATATTCCCCGTACCATTGGCATGAGATGGGGAGTAAATTGCACTTTCACATCATAACCTGCTAAGTTACTACAAATTTGTTCAATTTCTGGGGTATGTCGGTGACTAGCTACTCCGTAAGCACCAATAGAATTATCAGCTTCAGCTAGTAACAGATTAATAGCTGCTTTTCGCCCACCTCCGGATGTGCCTGACTTGGCATCAATAATTGCAGTTTCCGGTACTATCAAACCCTGTTTAAATAGTGGGGCAAGTGCTAAGAGACTAGCTGTAACATAGCAACCAGGACAACCGATAAGTTTAGCATTAGCTATGCGATCGCGATACAATTCTGGTAAACCATAAACAGCAGTAGCAGCTATATTTTTGTCTGTGCGTTCCCCACCATACCAAGATTGATAAGTCTCAAGATCAGCAAACCGATAGTCAGCAGATAGGTCTAATACTTTACATCCTTTTTCTAATAAAGTAGGTGCCATTTTCCAGGCTAAACCATTGGGTAGGGAGAGGAAGACTACTTGACATTTACTGGAAATTTTCTCCAACTCAATTGGCTCTACCATTAAGTCTACAGAATGCTCCAGGTGAGGGTAGATTGAAGAAAAAGGTTTTCCTGCACTACTGTCTCCTCCCAAATAAACAACTTCAACTTTTGGATGATCCTGGAGCAGTTTCACAAGTTGCACCCCGCCATAGCCAGAAGCACCTACAATTCCTATTGGCACAGGTGCTGATTCTTTCATAGTATTAGCTCTCCTAAGTAATTTTAGTAGCAAAAATTTTAACTTTTGCTGCATTTTAGTACCAAAATTCAAATTTGGTGGTATTATTATATTTTGTTTTATAATTTAATAATATTTCCTGATAATCTTTATTAGAGCTTATCGTAATGTTTGTGACGAAATAAAGGTTTTTTGTGCCAAATATGGGATTATCACAGAAGTCATAAGTCATAAATCAGGAGTCACAAGTCACAAGGCAGAAGTTATATCATGTCCGGATGAACAGTTATAAATAATTAGGGAGTCCTCAGGAGTCAGGAGGCAAAAGAGGAGGGAAAAAGAAGGTATTGGGAGGAAAAAGTTTTTTATCACTAGTTAAGCGGATATGATATTAGAAGTTTAGATAGGGTGGAGCCGTCGCAGAACCTATCAAATGGATCCACCAAAGGGAACAGAAGCTCTAAAAGAGATTCAGCTAGATATTGCTCAAGGAGCGGATATGCTGATGGTAAAGCCTGCTTTAGCCTACATGGATATTATCTGGCGAGTTAAGGAAGCTACAAATTTACCAATAGCAGCCTACAATGTATCGGGAGAATATTCTATGATTAAAGCTGCTGCATTAAATGGCTGGATCGATGAGCAAAAGGTAGTTATGGAAACTATGACAAGTTTTAAACGTGCTGGTACCGATCTGATCCTAACTTACTACGCTAAAGACGTTGCTAGATGGCTCCAATAGTTGAGTTTGGTTTTCATAGGTTACAAGCTTAGATTAATACTCAATTATTTCAAACTGGTTGATAATATCATGTCCGCTTGAATAGTTATATTTTGGTGAAAGGAAGGCAGAAGGCAGCTATGCTGAAGGCAGAAGGTTTTTTGCCCATTTTGACCTTATTTTATACACGCTCCGACTGGTCTTTGTAGAAATACTTCAGACCCAAATCTATACCTACTACATTTCCTGTATACTTCCCTGTTTCTTTACGATTAGCATCAAGACAGAATTGAGCATAATAACCATCAGCTCGTCTGACAACTCTTACCCGATTGATTTTCACCAGCCAGTTCTTTACAAAACACAGACAGCCTAGCCTTATTTACATCTGGCTCATCTCGCCATAATCTAACCGCTTTATTTCTAATGAATTGAGCAGTTCTTATAGCCTGTTCTAAGGCAAGATATTGTACCTTAGAGCCGAGCCGTTTAATAACTTGGCTCTCTAATAATCATGCTTGAATTTTACCATTAATCGCAGAACTTTTGGCGATCTGCATTATTTTTTTGTTGCTCGCAATTCATCCCAACACCAAACTAGCCTTATGGTTTTGGGATGAATTGCTCCATTTAGGTAAGAATCTCCGGGTTTGCCTCCTTTTTTCTCCCACTACAACAAAAATGGTTGATAAAATCATCTCTTTTGCACGCTTAGTTAGGAATGAGGATTTATTAACTTCCAGATTCCCTGTAAAGGAGTATTTCAGTGCGATACTTCTAGACGAAAATTGTGGATATTATTTTATCCTCATTCCTTAATGAATCCTCAACATTTAAAAAACTAGTTTACTAACTGCTGTTATTGTATCTCATAACAACCGGAAGTGCTGTATTTGGAATCTCTCCTAAAATAACTATATTAATTCGGGAGTTTCTCTGGCGAATTTTTTCTTTCCTAACAAAAAGTGCTTTTCAGATAGATAGACTACACTGAGTAAGCACAACCCAAAACAATCTACCTACTCTCTACTCCCGACTCCCTATCCCTACCCCAAAAGAGTTTTGTGGTCTACTTAAATGAAAAGTCCTGTAATACATGAGTATACCATTGACACTATAGGCGATAAATCACTGTAGATTCTTTAGAGGAGTTGTAAATCTGGTTAAAACTGGGTTTCGCTGCATAATAATCATTTGGAAGCGAATTAAGACAGTCAGTACCAAAATCCAGTTGGCTTGAGTAGTATGATAATTAACCAATAATGACTGTGGAAAACTGTGATTAATAATGCCATTTTAGAAGAGACTTTAAATTACTATTCAGCCTTCTGCCCTAGTTGTTTAGAAAAAATTAGGAATACCTACCATAGTAGATTAAAACTCAAAAACCTACTGGGTCAATTAAATTAACTGACTAGATAATTTACCCTATACCTGTAACATTTTTCTTTCCTCCTCCCACCTCAAAAAAATTTGCACAAGAACAATCCTTATATAGTAATAACTATTGCAAATTATTTCATAATTTTAGCTTAACTATAGGGGTAAGTTGTACATTAGGGAAATCAATATTACCTACTAAAATATTACTGGCCTTATGCCGTATAATGCTTTAGTAAAAATTTTTTTGCACAATTGATAAATTTCAGTATATATTATTAATAATCCTAACAATTTTCACTAAAATTGATTTAGTATAGTACTAATAGAGTAAGGAGAATTATTAAGAAATATGGTTGAAAATGCAAAACTTCCACTAACGGGAAAAAATTTGCTTCAAAAGGTAAAAGAACTTTCTCACTTACCACGAAGGGAAACTGCTAAACGTTGTGGATATTACACAGTCACAAAAAGTGATGAGACTCGTGTTAATCTCACAGATTTTTATGATGCACTTTTAGCAGCAAAAGGAGTTCCTTTGGATGCTAATGGTACGAAAGATGGTCGCGGTAGGGAACCAACTTATCGAGTTAGTGTTCATAAAAATGGCCAAATCGTCATAGGAGCTACTTATACTGAAACTATGGGTTTAAAACCAGGAGATGAATTTGAAATCAAGCTAGGATACAAACATATTCATTTGAAACAAGTGGATGATGAAAAAGCTAGTCATACTAATGGTAATGGCTTGCAAATAGAAGAATAAGTGGAATGGAGAGTCGGGGGATTTTAATTGACTGGGATTTAGAGGCTAATTTTAGTTGAAAAATCATTACTTACTTAATGTATCAATCTTGTCAAGATTTCCAGATTCTCCCTATTTATTTCTGGCCTTGAGGTGAAAATTAACAGGAAAAATCTAGATTTTTACTTATCTTCTAACTCATATAAGTGTTCACATAAATTGTGGCGCAAAAATAGAGGAATTTTTTACCCATTTTCAACCTGCTATTAAATTGATAATAAAGTTGGAATTATTTTCACCTGGATTAAGTAATTTGTCTATGGGGGAGTTTCAAGTTTATTTATTGTAGCAAACTTATGTCAAATTATCCATAGTATTTTGCTGATTTTTTCCTGGTGCTTAATTATCCTGAGAGATTGGACTTTCAACAATATAATTAGTGAGTTGTGGAAGATATTAATTCCTAAGAGATTGTTTGTAAAATAAATCTAAAAAAGGGGATAGCCAACAGCTCTTCTGGAAACAGAGGGAAAGCAAGAAAAACCAACTATTTCCACCATCAAAGAAGGCTAAAATATTAAATGTAACCTTTGTTTAGGCGCATCGATACCAGTGTTCAATATTGACATCCTCTCCGGCCTCAAGGCACGGATATTCCTACCGAGCCGTAGCTCCTCGGTGCGGTGAAATGGTTCTGGCTGCATATTATGCCTTGATGGAACTGGCCGACGAATGTCGGGTAATTTGGTTTTTGAGAGTGATTTCTGCTAATAATTCCCAAGCTGTATCTGTTAGTCTAATTTTTCTAAGTCTTTTTACTTCTCCTGGTTCGTTATGAAGTCGCCCTTGGGATTTTTGTTTGATTCCTGAGTATTGATTCATGGGAATAAGCAAAAAGTTTTCTGTTCTTACGTATATACATGGTTATTACAAGTATATAAATAGTGTGGTTAACAAAAATTTACATCGTCTCCTATTTTCTACATATCTTGTCTATACCCCTTGATAGTCCAATTTTTTTTCAATCCTTTCCTTGGTTGTATCTTCAACTATTTAGTCTAAACTCCAGTACCAATACCCTACTAATAATTTTGTTATAAGCGACAGGATGTAAATCCCTGATAGTATTCCAGCTTTAATATTTAGTTGACAAACAACCTCTAACTACTAATTTCAAACATTGCATTCTAGGAAAATCATTCTTAATTATTTCAATTAACTGTTGTTGACTCTTCTCATCTTTAGCAATAAATTGAGCTGTTCCATCTCCTTGAGACCCTACTCCTTTACCACCCCAAATATATTCTTGGATAGGTGGATAATTTAGTAATGAGTGCAGCACTGGAGATGTTAATTGTGAAGGACAAGCTGGTATCATATATCTATCAAATTCGCTTTGTGCTTTGACCATTAAGCTACCTATTTTTTCTGCATCCCCTTGTTGCAAAGCTAATGTGGCTTGTTGAGTAATATCAGCATTAATAACTCCGAGATAATGTTGTACATTCTCATTTATTTCATTGAATTCTTCTGTATAACATTTATTTAATCTGGTCAAGATTTCTTGAGTATCTTTGCTCCCCCCTAAGTCAACGATCGCGAAAAATAAATCTTTTTTTGGTGGATTAAGTTCAATAATATCCGTTTTTTCTCCATCAAATATCATCATAATTGGTTGCTTACCATAAGCACAAGCTTGGTCCATTCTACCACAACGAGAAGGGGTAGTAACTTCTCCGTGATAAGCCAACTCCATTTCCTCTCGAATATTTAGGTTTAAATCATACAATACGTTAAAAGCTCTAGCCACCAATACACAAATAGCCGCACTTGATGATAGACCTTTTTTAATTGGCAAATCTGTGAAATAATTATCTATTTCCAAACCACCTACTGAATAATTCTTGATAACTTGATATGCAACTCCAGCCACATAACTAAAGACCCCTCCCCTGCGAGCTTCTACTAATAATTTTTTTTGGTGCATAGGCAACTGAAATGACTGCATCAGACTCTCATAATTCAAAGTTGTCCTGACAATTAAATCATTGGGATGGGGTTTGATATTTGCATAAATTCCTTGATTAATTCCTACTACAATTGTATAACCTTTCTCTATTTGGGGGTTGATCAGACGATATCCTGCAGCCCAGTCACTATGTTCTCCAAATAAACAAAGGCGACCTGGTACAAATAGTTTCATATTGTTGTCTAATTATTCCTAATTAGGAGCTTGATCTGCTCTCTGCTTTGCTATATCTAGATAATTTTGATACTCAAGGACTTTCATTTGTGCCGTTTGATAATTTGGGTTAGACTCTGGCACTTTTTTCATCAGATCGACAGCTTTTTGCCAGTCACTAGCTACTGTGTTCCATTCAGATTTTGTTGTAGCCGTCTTGGCTTTTTGGGCAGCACTTTGGGCGCTCTTAACAGCAAAATACCAAGGGTTAGAGTCGGCAGTTGTAGAAGATTCAGGTGTTTTTGGAGATTCGGAAGTCTGAGAATCTTGAGGAGAAGTTTCTAGTGTAGATGAGTTAACATCATTAGACTCAGTATTTTCTGAGTTTGACTGACTCAGGAATGGCAGTGGAAATATCCCACTAAAGTGCAGTATAGCAGGTGCAGCTACTGCTACTAAGAGACATCCAAGCAATATTGCCGGAATAAAAGGTATCTTCTTTTTTGAAGACTGAGGTTCTTGTGATAATTCTTCATCATCATCTTCATATTCTTCTTCCTCATCGTATTCTCCTTCCTCGTAATAATCTTCATCTGTTTCCGTTTCGTATACAGTTTCCAATTCTTCATCTAAGTCATCTACAGTTTCTGGAAAATCTTCTGGTTCAGATTCTTCTTCAAGTTCAGATGTATGGGTTGTTGGTGGCGTGCCTAAAAAAAATTCCTCTTCCCACACTGGTGTATCATCTCCAGTCTGAACACCATACACCTTGACAGTGTTGATTGATTCGACTCCCAATTTCACAATTCCAGTTCGGATAAATTCAACAAGAGAGGCTTGTTGATTAGAAACTTGATCGGATTCTAGTGTAACTTCAAGAGAATCATTGTCCTTAGTTACTTGGACATTTATCCCTTTTTTTTGTAGTGAATGATTGATAATTGAGGAGATAACTTTTGGATCTCCTTGTTTAGCAAGTTCCCGCAAATTGTTTGATGTCATGACTAGCGCTCCTTTGGGCTGGAGGGCGAACAGTTAATTTACTTAATTACTATAATCAATTTTGATATTCTTACATACTATTTCTTTGTAACAATCCCCTTAATAATTGTCTATCAAAGCTGATTTTGCTGGTGCAGATCGATCCTGAATACTTAAGTGCAGTTGAAATGCTGATAAATTTGGTTGACCAGGAACTTACCATAAATATTTGATGGAAACAAATAAACCGGAGTTATCCCTCAACTATAATTAGAGTTGTTGCTAAATAGATGGAAAAAATCGTTCAATTTAAGACATAGCAGTAATTCCAGACATTTATATATGGGAAAGCGACAAGTCTATAATTTATTTATTATTAAGTGCAGTTTCATCAGGAAATGGTATTACCAGCAAGGGTGAAAATTTTCACCATTTTAACGGTAAATTGTTTATTTCTCAAAAAATTCGGTTTCAAGCCTATCCCTAATAAGGGGACTTTGACCATATATTTAAACAACCGGAAAGCTCTTCAACCGCTCAAATCAGGGTTGCCCAACCACCGAGGATTTGCAGAATTATCAAAACCTGCTACTCGGTTTTATATTAGCAGGAATTATCAATTTTTTACAAGATGGAATGATTAAAATTTGCTTCTTAATCCGTCTATACCTCTGGTTCAAAAAAATAATTATACTACAAATTTTAATAAAATCTCGAAGACTCTCCTAACCATAGCAAAAAAAATTATTAAATACTTGAGCTAATTCTAGAATTATGATGATGTTAATTTTATTAATCTTGAAGAATAGTGATTTGAGATGGCATTGAAGATCCAGAATTAGTAATCAGGTTGGAATTAATGGTTTAAATTAATTGTGAAATATTTTCAAGTCTATAATTTTTTTGTTTTTTGTCTTTCACATACATCTCTATAAATTTAATTTTGGTCAGGGAAGACCTCAAGAACAAATATTATAATTTACTCCGATCAATATGGGCATTATTACTCAATGAATTGTGAATCCCAGCACTTTATACTTTAATAAACTTTTCTAGAAATGTCTTTGGTGAGAAAAGAGCTGGCAAAGTTCGATGATTTTGGTTTGTAGGGTAGATATTTCCTCCTTTCCTTGCTTGAGACTTACTTCCAAATCTAACAATAAGGGCAAGCTTTTCTGTAAGTGATTTAATGATAAAGACTTTACCTCTTGCCGTAAAAAATATACTCGTTTAGGGTTGCCTATTTCTGCCACTTGGGCGATCGCCTTTTCATCTTTTTCTCCTGTCTCTATCATTAGTTTGACCCAAAACCATGTTCTAAATTGGCCTACTAAAGTAGCTACTATTCGTAATGGATGTTCATTATGGGCAATTAAATCTGCTACTAACTCCAAAGCTTTAACCGTATCTCCTGAACGAATAGCTGTGGCCAACTTCAGACTACTTTGAGTTTGAGACCCAACCAGAGTAGTAATTACTTCTAAATCTAAAACAGTATTTTGAGAATCATAAAGTTGCAATTTAGTCAATTCACTATGCAGTTGTCGGCGATTGTTACCTAAAGCTTCTGCTAAAAAAGCAACTCCAGGAGAACTAAGCTTCACTCCTATTTCCTGAGCCATTTCTTTAACTTGCTCTTCGAGTAATTCTGTTTTCCAAGGAGGAATAGGAGAGAAATCTCGAACTGCAGCCCATTTGTGGAGCAATTTTGTGGACTTAAGTCTTTTATCGGGTTTATTGGGAGTAGTAAATAATAGAACAGTGGCTTCAGGAATTTGAGGTAGAGTCCGTTCCAAATCCTCCAACAAATTTTGTGAGCAATGCTGAGTTATATTAGTATCGACGAGCCAGACAAAACGACTACCAGAACCAAACGGTGGAGTCATGGCCTGATTTAATCCAGTTTGAACTGCATCTGTTGCTGGCGAAATTTTGTCATAATTAAAGCTAGCCCAGATAGGATCGAGGACAGATTCACGCAAAGCATTAACAGCTTGCATCATTGAATATTCATCCTCGCCAAAGTAGAGGTAAATTGGCATAAGAAGCTATTTTTTGACAAGGGGCAATTAGATTGGACGATACATATCAGAACTACATTAACCGAGTAGCTCAGATGACGCTACTACAAAGTTACAAGTCTCAGTTGGAATATATCCAACCTTCTCCCAAATTTACTAAGCTGGATGGCCAGTTTCAGGCTAAATCTTTTCCTGGTTATTCGGTAATTACTCCACCTGGGGAAGAGGACTCACGAAACAGTAATTTTTATCAGCATTTACAAAAATGTCAAGAACAATTAATGGAACTATTCGGTCCGAATTTAATGATTCCGGTGCCTGGTCATAGTTTTCATTTAACCTTAGCTGATTTAATTTGGGAAAGTGCCTTTATAAATGCTAGTCAAAATAATCCTCAATTTGAAGAAAAATTACGCTCTTGTATTACGGAAAGTTTTCAGGAGTTATCTATTTCCACAAATGGCCATCAAATTCAATGGCAAATTTTTGGAATTATAGTTATGACTAGAGCGGTTGGTGTTTGTTTAGTTCCAAAAGATGAAAGTTCTTATGAACAAGTTCTGAAGTTACGTCGGTCAATTTATCAAAATCCTAATTTCATTGCTCTAGGTATTGAACAGCAATATCACTTGACTGCTCATGTTACTTTAGGATACTTTGGGGAAATTCCATCAGATTTAGATATTGCTGGTTTGGCGGATAGCATTTCAGAATTAAATCATCAGTGGTTGGAAACTACTCCAGAAATTTTGGTATATCGTGGAGAACTCCGAAAATTTGATGATATGATCAGCTACTATCGAGAATCTGATTGGCCTGTAGTAGATTTGCCATGAAGTTAGGCCATAAATAATGCTTGACTTAATTAGTTATATAAGGCCGTGTGCAACTTTTTCCAACCGACGAAATTTAGGGAGTTGTGATAACCAGACTTTCCGCTCTTGACCCAGAAACGCTGATTATTCCCTAGAAAGTTGCACATCGCGTTATATAGATAAATAGAAGAATTGGTGAATATAATTTTTCCCGCCGAATAATTTAATTTTTGGCGGGTCATTCACTCAAATGTTAAGGACAAAAATGAAATTAGCTGAAAAATATATTATTAAGAAAGGACGCCGATTTTGGGCAGAATATAGATGAGTTATCTTGGCACTCTAAAAATTTATTTCAACGTTGCTTGAAGACCCGCGCTCTCCTGAGGGCGGGATCTTAGAGATGGTAAAACCAATCAATGTTGCGGTTTTTCCAAAACGTGTGATATAGTGATTCAATTAAGCCTGCTGGGCTAGCAGTGTCAGTCTGTGGATAGACCGTAAGACCAAAAAAGAGGTTAGACCTCATGATTTAGGTTTTATGTTTCGCTTCGCGACTTGAATTGCGCAGCTCCTCTACAAGAGGCAGCAGAAAGTTCCTATAATTGATGTTAGGGAATCCCTGGTTGTTGCATAAACGTAACGTTGGGAGGATGTCAAATAAGGCAGCTAATTTAGATAATTCGTCAAAGTTTCATTTATGGTAATGGTTATTTGACTTATAATCAGATAGATTCTGTGATGAAACAGACCCCACAATACAAAGTATTACCCGCTAAAGTTGCACAGCAAGTATTAAGAGGATTAGAAAAAAATTGCAAGTCATTTTTGGGCGTTGCACAATCAGGAATGATTAAATCCAAAAGTAGATATGGTAGTTTACAGCGCTTTTCAGTTGAGTAGACCACTAAACTTATTGTTAGAAGTCAGGAGTCAGGAGGACCGAGTCAGGAGTCAGGAGGCGCGGAGTTAGTATAAAAGCCCTCGTTCTTCAAATTATGACTGAATAAATATACGATACTTAGGGTTTCTGGAGGAGACTGTGGTCTATCAAGGATGAAAACTGCAATTTGAGCGATCGCTCAAATTGCTCAAGATGATGCCGTGGGTTGATTCTATTCATTCTGGTTTGGTTTATTCATATGAAAACCGCTGTAACTTAAAGATGAGACGTTTTTTCCTCTGAAACTTCCTCATAGCAAGAAAGCTTTGTGTCAATCTAAAGTTAAATGACTATATTTTTGGATAACTTTTTCTTCAATAATATGTAGAGTTTAAAATCTATTATCATTCTTTAATGTGCAACCCCCATTTTTGAGAGGGTTATCAGAATTTAAAGAAAATCCCGATCGGTTTCTGGGAAAACTCAAAATCCCTGGCAATCGAGAGACGAAAAAGGAACAAAACTTATTAGTCTATAGGATTCAAGTTATTAGTAAAGTATCTCTCAAGAAAGGATTGGTCAAATTATCGAAAACTGTCATTAAATTTCCTACTCATGTGGCTGATTCTATAGCAGAAGTAAGAATTGTTCCTAAATGTGATTGTTATGTAATTGAGATAATATATAAGACAACTAAACAGTTATTAAACCCTAATGAAATGATAGGTGCTATTGATTTAGGTGTAGATAACTTAATGGCTCTAACTTAAAATAAACCAGATTTCGTCCCTTTGTTGATTAATGGCAAACCGTTAAAAAGCTTAAATCAATTTTTCAACCAAAGTCGCTCAAAATTACAATCCTTACTCAAAGGTAATCGCCAAAGTTCTCAAAGAATTCGTCGTCTCACTAGATGTCAAAATCATTTGGTTGATAATTATCTTCATCGGGTTAGTCGTTATCTAGTTAATCTTTTAATTGAAGAAAAACTTACCACATTAGTTCTTGGCTATAATTAAGGTGGGAAACAAAACATTGAGTTAGGAAACCTCAACAATCAAAAGTTTGTGAGTATTCCTCATGAAAGACTAATCGAGATGATTACTTATATAGTTATTTAACTTAAGAATGAGACATTAAACTATACAATAATTACGAATAATTTAATCTAAAGATTTATGTGAAGGGGCATACATTCTGGCTCTCTTTAATGCACTAAAGTCATGTTCAATATTATTTAAATCAGGAGAATATTTTGGGAGAAATATTACTTGATGCTCTGTTTCTTCTACCATTTCTCGTTCTTACATTTTGGCGATGGATTGGAGCATTATCCATAATTAATACTGAAGGAATTTCGAGCTGAGGGTAATAAATATGCATGATAACCATCCTTCAAATCCTTCTGCATTTAAACTTCCTGTGAATATCATTGGGGCAATTAAGTCATGCATTTGTTTTTCTTCTCCCCGCTACTAAGTTTTCTCTTTTTCCTCCCTTTCCTTGTTTGTCTCCATAAATTTTCTTACCTCTTTTTGACCAAGCATAAATACAACTGCTTTCCTCTTCAAATCCTGATTCATCTATATATACTAGACTTTTACTTCCATATATTTTTATTAATTTAATCAAGGCCCTATAATATTTTATTCTTTCTTTTCTAAACATTCTCTATAACGCAGTTCTTTTTTTTTCTAGTTATTTTGATTTTTTTCAGAGCACCCCAAATTGCTGTTGTACTGACTCCAAATTTCTCTGCTATGAGTTTTAGTTTTGCTTCTGGATTTTCCTTTATATCTTTTTCTAATTCTTTCCTATCTAGTTTTCTCTGACGATTCTTTACCTTTGTGGCTTCAAGCCCTTCCCTATCTAACCATCTATATATAGATGCTCTTCCTATTCCAAAGAGTTTCGCCGCTTTCGTGATTTTCCCACCGCTTTCTACGTAATCTATCACTTTTTGTCTTAAGTCTAAACTATAACTCATTCTTTAAACTATCCTCAATTCTCTCAATTCTATTTGAGTATTTTACCCTATTTTTGTCTAATCCTTAATTTAAACGACTATAAATCTCAACTGGCAGGAATTAAAGTAATTCTTCAAGAAAAATCTTGCACGAGTGTTTCTAATTTTTTAAATTTAGATTCTCTGCCAGAGTATGGGAAAGGGACAGGAAAGCCAAAGTTTAGAGGGAAAAGAATTACAGCGCTTTTCAGATTGATAAACCACATCGTCACAAGCAAAACCTTGTAGGGACGTTCCATGGAACGTCCCTACTGTGGTCTACTGAAATGAAAACTGCTCTAAGCGAGGTTTTGATCAAACAAATCGAGGATTTCTAGTCCAAGCTGATGTAATTGGTTCCTGCAACATTTTAAGAAAAGCATCTCCCTTATTCGTTTAATCTCTATGGGATAGAGAGGTGCGTACTTCATCCTAGGAGAATTCATCTCTCAAAGTAAAATAGAAGGGAATTTCTGAAATGAAATAATGTCTGTCTATATTTGAGTATACTTTTACTAACTATATAGAACAGTTAGGATATTTTCAAATTCTCAAACTTAGTCACTGGTTTTAACTTGAGTTTTGAATTTTGAATGCCTAACTTTTGACTTGAGCTAGAAATTATCGTGACTATAAATGTTATTGGCATAGGTTTAGATGGAATTAGTGGACTAAATGAGTTAGTACGGAAAATAGTCGAAAGTTCGACTTTATTGGTAGGAAGCGATCGCCATCTTCGTTATTTTCCTAATCATACCGCTGAAACTATTGTACTCGGAGATGTACTTGAGGCAATTGTAGAAATACGGCAGCATTTACATTTAGATACTTCTAATAGTTGTATAGTAGTTTTAGCATCAGGAGATCCCCTATTTTTTGGTTTAGGAAGGTTATTAGTTACACATTTTCCAGCAGAAAAATTAAGATTTTACCCTCATCTGAGTTCTGTACAATTAGCTTTTAGTCGGATCAAAATTCCTTGGCAAGATGCAAAAATAATTAGCGTTCATGGTCGATCTATGGATGAGTTAATTCAAGTATTACAGCAGGGAGTTGAGAAAATTGCTGTATTAACAGATCCTACCAATACACCAAAGGCGATCGCTAATTTGCTACTAGCTTTAAATTTACCAACTAAATATCAATTTTGGGTGTGTGAAAATGTTGGTAGTGAGGATGAACGAGTGCAAAAATGGTCTATAGATGCAGTACAACAAGAAATATTTGCACCGTTGAATTTGGTGGTATTATTACGTCAATCTAAAATCCCTCATCAACCTGTAGATTTAGCTAATTTGCCTCTGTTGGGGATACCAGATAATTATTTTTTAAGTTATGATGACCGCCCCGGATTAATGACAAAACGGGAAGTGCGGGTGTTAATTTTAGCTGAGTTGAGTTTACAACCAGGACAAATAATATGGGATATTGGTGCTGGAACAGGTTCGGTTTCAGTTGAAATTGCTCGTTTTTGCAGTGATTCTTTAGTATATGCAATTGAAAAAACTTCAGCAGGAACAGGTTTAATTGAAGAAAATTGCCGTCGCTTTCAGGTGAAAAATGTAGTTTCTATTCATGGTAATGCTCCCGACATTTTACATCACCTGCGTCCTCCCCATAGAATTTTTATTGGGGGTAATAGTGGTAAACTCAGAAATATTCTGGGAGTTTGTGGCATTAGAATGCTACCTGGAGGAATAATAGTTTTAGCATTTACAACTTTGGAAAATTTACATACTGCTGTAAGTTGGGTAGAGGAAAGAACAAGAAGCGATCGCTCTTGGAGTTATCGTCTTTTGCAGGTGCAGTTATCTCGTTCTATACCTGTAGCTAATTTAACTCGGTTTAATCCTCTTAATCCTGTGACAATTATGATTGTTAGTAGAAAAACCTAAGAAAATTTAAGGCGTTGTTGAATTACTGTATAATATTAATTCTAATTGCTTAAAAATTAGGTATGGTAGGTTTTGATAATTAAAATCTCACTCCAGAGTCCAGAAATTATCCTCAAACCAACTCCTATAAAAAATTATCAACACCTATAATTTTGGTATCTAATGCCAAGCGCGATCGATGTTTGTTACAAATGCTAGGGACGTTGCATGCAACGGGAGTAGGTCAGACCGAAGTTGGAGTAAATATTGAATAAAAAAAGGGAAAATGATAGATATAGCTTTCTCAAATAAATTAGAGAAGTTCTTTTTAAGTATTTCCGATCGTTTTTTACAGGTTTTTGTAGCATACTTTTTTCAAACTGGTATAATGCCAACTTTCAATAGAAAAAGAAAACCCAGCGAGTTTGAGCTGGGTTCGATCAATCAGGGTGTATCAATAATTAGATTTTCGCATAAATTGTGACAAATTTCGGAAAAGTTACTAATTGGACTTTGGACAAAAATCAGACTTAGTTAGCGTAAATATTACGCTAACTAAGTCTGGCAATATCCCTCTATCTCTAGTGAATTTAATCACTGAAAAATAGAAACAATGGAGAGCTGTCGCCGACGGGGATGCCAACTTTTAGTTATTTTCGATAATTTTTATTCCCTTTTGTGATAACTTGATGACGAGTTCGTGGTGTTATTTTATATCCTTTAATCCGTCCGGTAGAATAACCTCGATGTTTGGGAGATGTAGCCATTGTACCCAAAGTCGAAATTATTCTATAAAAGTCTCTTTGAACTAAACTGGGAGTAATTTTAACTGATTTCTTACTCTTCAAATACTTTTCCCAATGATGGGGAAAAAAACACGATTATTCCTTGCAACCCATAAATTAACATAAGCAATAAATGTTAATTTGAACCAATTTTCTTCCTGTTTAACATCTGGAGTTGAATAAGCTGTCATTAACAATCTTTGTTTAGCAAATCGGAACATATCTTCCATGTCATAACGTTGTCGATAAGACTCATAGCAATCAATGAGACTTAACTCAACTGGCGCGAGAACCAATCACAATCAGCCACATCGGTTTCCAAATCTGATTACCAATTTCATCTGTGACAGTAATTCGCACTAAAGTAAAAGGATGACGGTTCATTTTATGGTTTTTAGTTCCCCTTTTAATTATTCAGTCTCATGCCTAGTCAAACATCAGACCAAACCACTCAATCAGCAGCCCTCAGAGAAAAACAAATTCAGAGTTTAATCCGTAAGCTCAAGCAGAAAATTCAGAAAATTGAACGAGAAGCAGAGGTAACTCCCCGTGATTGTCATATCATTCGTTATCAAGTCAATAGAAATCAGAAACTCTACTATTATTATAAATTACAATCTGCGGAGCCAATTTTTCCAATGGCTACTGATTCTCACAAAAAAACTAAATATAAATATGAACGGAAAAGCCGGAAGTGAGGCTCATATTAATGCAGTGGAAAAAATGACTCGAAGAAATATTATTAATGAGTTATAAAGGGTTGTTCATTCCCTTCAAGAAAGTTATTTAGATATCTGTTTCGGTGGAGAAATTGAACCAGACCCATCATATGATTTTCAGGATGATAAATAATGTCATAAACGAAGATAATTCCAGATTTAATTCGCTGTTTAAACCTTAATTAAGGTTGTTAGTGTAAATATTACGCTGACTTTTTTGTCCAAAGTCCAATCGGATAATTACTTATAATAAAGTTTTTGTTTGTAGTTGTGCAAGAACCCTTACAATACTTAGTATTAGGGATATTGCACAACTACGAGCCTAATTATAACTGTTCTACCGAACATGATATTAGAGGTCGCGGGATTTCTTAGCTAGCTTAAGTTAAAATGATTTAAGCTTCAGCTACAGCAACATTAGCTTCTTGAGCTACAGGATAAACGCTAACTTTTTTCCGACTTTTACCTTTTCTTTCAAAAGTTACGACACCTTCAACTAAAGCAAATAAAGTATAGTCATTACCGACACCAACATTATTGCCTGCATGGAACTTACTACCACGTTGTCTGACAAGAATATTACCTGCTTTAACAACTTGACCACCATAACGTTTAACACCTAATCTCTGGGCGTTAGAGTCACGACCGTTGCGGGTACTACCAGTACCTTTTTTATGGGCCATAATTTCCTCCGAATTTTACTATTTATCTCAACGTTGGCCCTTGACCCGCGCTCTCCCGTTTCGGCTGTCGCCGACATGAAAGGCGGAGCAAGTGCGGCAGCTATTAGGGGAGCGACGCAATTGGAAAACCAATCAATAAGAGCGGTTCTAACAATAGTATGCTATCCTCAATAAAATAAGGCTGCTGGGCTAGCAGTGTCAATGCCAGTTGCTCATGGGGGAGACCCCCTTTGGCGGCGCTGTCTTGTCTGTGGAGCGCGCCTTTAGACCGAAAAGAGGTTCGGCAAGGGAGGCAGGTGCGTTAGAAGCAGAAAGCCCCTATAGCTTGATGTTAGGGAATCCCACCCTGTCTCGTAGAGCAGCGTCGGGAGGATGTCAAAAATGACTGCTGTAACTATTGTGCCTAATTTTCTGGTTTTTCTTCAGATGCAGTTTCAACTTCTGCTGTAGTCTCTGGAGTTTGAGCATCTATAGTTTCTACAGGACTACTAACTTCTGTAGGTTCAGTTGTAGTTTCAGTAACAGTCTCAGTTGATACTGGGATTACTTCTGTAGCAGAAGTTTGAGGTTCCGCTGTCAATAATTTGCCATTAAGACTTATAGAGTCAATCATTAGGCGGGTAAGTTCTTGGCGATGTCCTCTTTTTTTACGAGTCTTCTTTTTAGGCCGCATTTTGTAGACAATAATCTTTTTGCCCCGCAAATGTCTCATAACGGTGCCTTCTACAAGGGCACCTTCTACATGGGGTTGACCAATATGAACATCACCATCATCTTGAACTAGAAGCACATTCTCAAGGGAAATTTGATCTCCCTCTGCTGCGGGTAGAAGGTCGATATCGTAAAAGCGACCTGGTTCTACTCTTAGTTGTTTTCCGCCTGTTTCAATAATTGCGTAACTCATTAATTTGTGTTATGGGGTTGCCGTACAGGTAGCTGGTTGTAAAACTCATACCTTGAGTGGTAATTTCGTTACTTGAGATAGGCAAATGCCTTTCTTGCTTTACCAGCTTTTACTATGTCTGAACCTGGTCCGAGCAGGATTTAGACAGACAGTTAACTATTATTTCTGATAACGTTGGTTTTTGTCAAGTCAAGTCTATCATGTCTGTTTAATTAGGGTTTGCGTATGGAAAGTCTTTTTGCTCTTTGTAGGAGACTCGAGACTGGAGGAACGGGGAATTTAGAAGAGGTAGGAGTAAGAATTGTCTCTCAATTTTTCTGCCATAATCATCCTAA
>JAAUYL010043176.1_pt1 | contig 19061 bp, 13 predicted proteins | sample 7278011 | NCBI WGS metagenome assembly JAAUYL01 (sample SAMN14350225, study PRJNA611818) | marine sediment metagenome | isolation source: surface marine sediment (1.8m) | place: French Polynesia: Moorea | collected 2018-08
TCAGATGATATTTATACTTCAATGGAAGCTATTAATGAGAGCCACATCAACGGACACAACGGTAACAACGGATTCAACGGTAACATCATGATGCCGGATCCGGATTTCATGCGGTTCTCCAAACCGTCCAAGACAAATCCCAACGTTGTTTTTAAGCGACCAAGCTCCATGTCTTCCATGATGTACTAAACTCTTATAAACTATAAGTATTTGTTACCATGGCTGTGTGATTTCTATAAAATCTGACTTTAAGCAACTCAGTGCAATTTGATAAGTTGCCATACATTCATTAAAAGAAATATAAGAACCTTGTGCTTTATTATGCGTTTGTTTGCGAAAATGCGTCTCCCTTTAACATCGTGACATTTTTAAGAGTTGGAATAATAGATTCCAATCAAAACCATAACCATGATAAGCAATCGCATAGTTCCACGGAGTGTTTCTCCAGCGTTGCAGAGGTCTTTTTTGCAGGTCAGCATACATCCCCTGACCGGCACCCCCTTGTATTTGAACTTGCCACACTGAGAGTTCATATCCTTGGAGATGCAGGATCTGATCACCAGGTTCTCCTTGGTCTCGGCTGAAAAATCATGGATCAGGTGATTTCAAATCCAATCCCATCAATGTCAATGGATTACTTACTGGTGGTTCCTATGACTTTGACGCAAAAGTGCTCCGGCTCCTTGTAGAATGGAGCTTCGGGTTCGGATTTCTCGTCAACCTCATATCCAGGACCTGTTTCGTTGTCTGCTGTTCCATTCAGTGTGTTAACATTGATGGTGGTTGGTATGTCACAAGTCACTGGTGTCAAGACTTCCTTGTACATGCGAATCATTGGATCATCGCACAGTCGATCAGATCCATTTTGCGAGGCGCAGGAGTAGCAGTCCAAAGCGTAACCATGTCCTGGAATGAAAGATATTGGATTTGCAATCACTGACATTGATGAAGGATTTTTACCAAAGCTTCCAATTAAGAAGAGCAATGCTGTGATGAATTTGGTAGCCGCCATTACGAAGTTGTTGAAGGAGGACTGAGAGTCTCTGCTTCGCTCCAGAGATTGGGAGAGAATTTGGTTGGCATGGTTGCATCCACAATAAATAATAGATAGTACTTTGACCTTCTCTGCTCCCCATTAGAGTTTACCTTTTAGGTTTCTATGGTTACCGTTGAATGAAAACCCAAAATATTAAGCAAAAAACATAGAGAAGGCCAATGCAAATTCTGTAAGATAAATGTTCTCTGAAAGTATTTAAATTCACAATTTTGGATGTGTGTTTTTTCGTCTAGACAATTTTGATTTGAGCTTTCTAAGATGTCGTTTAATTTATTCACATTTTGCAGTGAAAAAATCCGGTTGCTTTTGCGTATAATTTTTGAGATCATGTATAATTGTTATTACATCAACAGTAATCATAATAATTTTCAATAATCTTATCCTCGTGTTGCTAGATATTTTTGCCATTAAAATGATTTTTTTGTTTTTGGGGCATTAGTTCTTTTAGTTTACAAAAGATATCGGTAGAGAGAACAAAAAGCAGTCGAAATATTTAGTTATTTAGTACAATATTTTAAATATTATGTCATTTCCTGGTATTTTACGTATAATATGACGAGTATAAAAAAGAACAAGCCAGCATGGCCAATATGTTTGCCATACTTTTTATCTTTAATGTATATTTACTGATAATAAGAACAATTGTGGTGTGTGTATTTTAGGTAGGAAAACAGTGCTGGCGAGCGAGCGATTTGAGTGAGAACAATAAACAGGTTCAATAGTTTTCTTAAAAGTGTGTGTCACATTTTCATAGTTTTTGTTTTGCTTTCACATTTGAGTGTGCACGATAAAGTGATGGGGGATATTTCTATAGAGTATTTCAAATAGAATCTTTATCGCCCTTTACCTAGGGCTCTAAACTAAAACAGTCGTCCCGACATTTCAAGTATGAGTCTCAACAGGTTCTTTCACCACCATATAGGAAGTAGTGTGCATGTCATAATATTCAAAGCTTGTCGTAGTTTCATCAAGGTTTAATAAGCAGAAGAGTCTTTTGAAATAGTTGTTGAAAGGGTCCTATGAAGTAAAAGAAAACGTATTTGTTTTGATTGCGCGCACGTATAATAGTGTTTAGGCTCCAAAGCATTTTTGCAATATTTTTTTGTAATTTTTTAGTGGTCAGTTGCAGCATATCGCACTTTTGGTGATGGCGTGAAGGTGAAGAAACGTTGGGATCTAAATTGTTTTTTTGCGGGAAAAACTTTTTTTGTTAAATGGAAAAATACTTGTTCATATGTTTTTGACGATTTTCTAGTCTCTGATATATGGCAACGAAGTCTCGACTCCATTGTTGAGTTTTTTATAATAATTGAGAGGCAATTGCGTTAAATAGATATTTTTGACTTCTCTAATGGTTTTCTTTTAATATCTTATCTTGCGTAGTGGGTTAACAATTATTTAATTAACGATGATTTGTGTTTCTAAAAATGTCAACGAGATACCCCAGAAAAATTGGGGATTCTCGTAAATAATTGCTGCACATTTTTAAAATGCAAGTTTGAGAAGAAAAGATTTTGAACACACGATGGAAAAATGAAATTAATTTTTGCAAGTGTTTGCAATTCGCGATCTTTTGGAAGTGGGCAATCGCGACAGATTTTTTCCAGCTTTTGTCTTTTCTTTTTATAATTACTTTTTAAGAGAGCCATAATTTAGTTTAGGTCGAGAGTATGTAGAGACGAGTGTACTTCGTGCCGATTGCAGTATGTAAACAATGTTTCATCGACAAGGACTCTACACGTGTAAACTCAAAACGTAAACAAATGAGTATGACAATAGGACAATGAATCCTCGAGTCTTGCAATGTAAGTAGCTTTCTCTTTTCTCTGAGATCTGGCATAGTTCGTCGTTGTCGCCGGAACCGGAAGTCGTCCAATTGGTTGACATACAGTATGAAAACGAACGGATGCTGATGATCTGAGAATCGAATATTATGGTACTGTATGATAGATAGAGAGGTGCAGTAGTTGAATGCTTTGCTATGACGTACGTTGTGATAAGAGTGGTTTAATGGGTGGGTGCTCTGTTTGTATATCTCAAGTTGTTGTTGCTGCTGTTGCTGCTGTTGTCTTAGAAGCCAAACTTCTTGAAGAGACCACCCCCACTCTTGAGGAGGCCGGCTGCAGCTCCAGAGGCCCCGCCCGCGACATCCCCCAACTTGCCCGTGACGCTAGCAGCGCCGCCGGTCAAGTTGCTGATGCCTGAGGTTAGACCGCCGGTCAACCCGCCGAGCAGGCCGCCCTCCGCCGGTTTGTCGCCGGCTGCCCCCGCCGCTCCCGGCCTCGCGCCCGGTTTGACGCCGGCCGCTGGCGCAGCCGCAGGCGCGGCGGCCACGCCAACATCGTCGTCTAACCCGGGAATAAAGTCTAAATTAACCCCGCCGGTCGCAGTGGACGCGGGAGCGGCGGCGGCAGGCGCGGGCGCTGTCGTGGCGGGAGGGTGTAGGTGAGGGGCTGCGGCAGCGGGAGCCACGCCGGGAACTGCGGCGCCTGGCGCACCAACGCCGGCTACGCCTCCGGGAACGCCGGGCGCGCCGTAGTGCGCTTGCGCTGGGTGACCGGCGTGCGCTTGCTGAGCGACCGCGGCCGTCGTGGCGGTCGGCTGCGCCTCTGTCTTTTTCCCGCCAAAAAGACTCGAGAACGCCTAGAGAGAGGGGAGGAGAAAAAACACGGACATTTCACTTACTGATACATTCTGATGCGTCAATGGTAGAATCGACAATATGCTGGCAAATCATATCGTAAATGTGGAGTAAGATTTTTTACTGCACACGGACGAGAATAATATGAATGAATTGAAAGATATCTCCAGTTCCAAGGAGACCCAAAAAATGGAAATGCATATACTTTGTAATCGTATTCGAATCTACGATATAATAAGTATTAAGTAACTTTGCTAGCTTTCGTATCTTTTTTTGGTGCGGGAATATTTATAAAGAGGTGATGACATGATAAACAGTCAATAATATAGAGGAGAGAGAAAATGCGAGCTATGTAAGTAAGATCATGTAATGTTAAGTACTGTAATTGTTTAATTATGTCTATGTCTATTATATGTTTCATCCCGGCCATCTTGAGGTACTTAATTACTTAAGTAATTTCAATAAAATGCATTGGTATAGCGGAGTTAACTTGGAGAAATATCTAGTATTCGCAAGCGTATTTCAACCAAGTTTTGACTCCAAGTTTACCCAAGATGATCAGGATATTTAAAATGTTACTGCTATGTCAATGTTTATTTTGTTATGTACAAAAGCGTGGAAAAAGTGGAGATGGTGGTCCTGTGAATGTGTTCCTGTTTGATCAAACTTTCAGTGTTTTGTTTTGAATTTCGTGAGACTTGAATGTACAAAAAATATGTGAAATGTGAAATATTTAGAAAGGCAAGTGCTGTTTTGTGCGTTGTATAATGTGCCTCAGTTTTACCTTAAAGGGTGCGTTTGTGACCTACGGATTTTTTTGCAGTGAGTTGAGTGAAGGAAGAAGTTGGTGGAGACAAGAAAGTGAATTTGTATGCTACATGCTCTCGAATTAAATAGAGATAAAATATTTTCATGACAATAATATCCTGAGACTATATATATTGATAGTAGACCAAATAACTCTCCTCCAGAAATGTTTCTTACTGGATATTTCAATTGAAAATTTGCCCTCATTGTACCATCAACTAAAGACATTCCCTAGATAGGCTTGTGAAGTATTAGAATACAAGCCATCATATCTTATTTTTTGTAGGCAAAAATCCAACCATACCCAGATAAAACTTTAGAGGGGAAGAGAGCCATTTCGTGGGTATAATGTATTTGCAAGATACTTGAGACTATGTAGATTAGACATTGATAGCTAACTGACTGCTGCAGCATATTGCTGATTTTTTTAAATTGAGAGACTAAATACTGATAAAGTATTGGAAAATATCTTTCTGTGAAAGAGCTCTGTAACACTTAGAGAGACAAAGAGTATATATATACTGTATTTTTAAGATATCGTAGAATGCTTTTACGCTTGAGAATGGTATAATGGTATATGCTATGTAAAATGTTTGTTGTGATTTCGATGTCTTTGATTGTTATTTTTTTTAGAGAGGATAGAGAATAAACTTAAACTGAAATCATAAGCATGGAAATATTGTATCTGTTTCTGTTTAGGGTACACACATGAAGGAAAAATGATAAATGAAATAATGGATTTTTTTGCAGAAAAAGCTTCGGAAATGACGTTTTGCTTTGCTGATTTAAAAGAAGTTATTTTTTGTGGCTAGATATGTTCAGCTTAATTTAAAGAATGAATTGCAGTTGTGACTTTTTACATCGAAAGCTGCTCTTTTCATGTCAGAAAATGGGAAACAAAAGCGAAATTGTTATTTACCGATCCTATGCCCGCGGCCGGTGTTGTCCCTCCTGCTGTCGTTTTCGCCGGTTCCACTGAAAAAATCAAGACAGAAATCATTTAGAAAAATTCTCATCGGGAGGAGAATTGTCGTCATATAAAGTAACTCTCCATTACTGATATACCAAAATAACACTGTTACATTTCATTCAAAAAGGAGATAGATACCCTCAACGATTGGTAATATACGATGTTTGTTTTCGTAGAAATCTTGAATATAAATAATGTGGACATTATGTGACATTTGGATAGGGGTATAGTAAGTATTGAAAGTGTGCTTTGAACTGGACATAAACAGTATAAAATAGAGAAGGAGAAGAAGGCTTTTGAATATTTTTGGACCAGAGAAAAAGACGATTCGGATTCAAGAAGGGTGAGTTTCGTTATGTAAAATGTTAAAGGTAGGGAACAGATTTGTTGTTCGTGCAATTGAAGCTTATGGACGTGACAAAATGGTAAGGGGCTGAATGTTTAGCATTATCTAAATATTGGGTTTACATGTGTTTTTTTTTTGGATTAACTACTGTCAAAATTACCATGATTTCCGGTTGGACACAGTCTGCATCTCATTTAACTCATACACAGTCATCTTGCACTAGATCAGTACTTCATTTCTTACAATGACAATTTCTGTTAAATACTGGGGGTAGCAGTAGCAGAGTACCTAAGCATTATCCGCCTATGCAATAGGTTTGAATTGTGTTGGACCTTGATCTTAATAGTGCACTGGGACATTTTCTAATGTTACTTTTTGATACCAATAACAGTCGACATATTTTTTTCTTGTGACAACTACAGCTTTTGGACGGTGACGCTGGTTCGTTTTAATAAACGGGGAATATGAAAGCTTTTGACTTCAATGGAAAAATTGGTACACATGTATAGCAGATACAAAAGCATTTTAAATAGGTTATAGACGACGCAACATACAATGTACAGATAATAACTTTTTGGCCTACAAATTCAACAAGAAATACCCGAGCTTTAGATTACTACCTTCCTGATGTTTCTTAAGCCCAGAAAGCATTGGTATCAAGTGGGCAAATCCTGAAAATAACCAAAAAATCCAGGGCGGTACATTTCTGTCTCTTATTTAATTTTTAAGTTTTGGTGGTCTAAAAGCATATTTCTTTTTATCATGTTGCAACAATTAGATATGAGGAATATTAGGCGGTTTTTCTTAGATTTTTGGTTATTTAACGAGCTGTGCAAATTAGAGAGAGACAGTCGAGTCGTTTATACAAAGATGGCGCTCTCTTATATTTTAGACCCTAAAAAGCAGCCAAGGTTTTAAAGACTGTTTTAACTGTTGTTTTAAGGTTGGTTATGATATGGCATGCATAATTTATGATTATTGTAGGTAATAATCCGGAGACAAATATGGCGGTTAATTTTAATTAGAGAGGAGCAAATTAGAAGGCTTTAGACACTGAGATTTTTTGGGAGTCCTTAAAAATGTTTATCCTATAGAAACATTGACTAGAAAGCGTTCTCAAGTAACTAATGATGACAATGAGAAGCTGGATTATTTCAGTAATGTCTGTCTTCCGGATTTGTCAGTCAATAATCTAGCTCTATGAGGTATTCTTGCTACAGCTATTAACATTTTTGCAATATCTAGATATCTACGCCCTGCTTACGCACGTCGTTTGCCTATATTATTATTCAGATCCGCTTTTGGATCATGCCTGATTAGATAATTCTCTGACATAGGAAGATATTCAGACTGGTTGTACTTTTCTGTGGGGGTGAAGAGATAATGATTTGGATTGACGTGTCTGTTTTAAAAGGGAATGAATTTTGGATGAGGAGATGGTAAAAAGGGACCCTGGATTGTTTCTTGATTTTGAGAGAATAGTAGTTGTGCTGATGGTTGAGTTTTGACGGCGACAGAGAGAGATAGATAGAGGAAAAAAGCTATTAAATCTAACCCTTCTTGCCTGCTCCACGTGGTCCGACTCCGACTCCGACAGCTGCTCCTGGAGCTCCCACAGGTCTACCTCCCTGATTGGGGACCTCAGACAGGAAGTTTGATGGCACAAGACCTCGCTGACCTCGCAACTCCGCCAAGTAGAAGCCATCGTCGTCCATATCGCCATAAACGTAAATCACATCGCCAGTCCGGAACGGCAGCTCCACTTCCAAGTCAACGTTTGGCGACAGTTCGTGCGGATCGTAATCATAGAGAGCGACCATCTTTTTCACAGGAGTGTTGGCATAGATGTCTCCCCAGCGATCTCGGCCTCCAGGACCGCCATAACCGCCGCCAGGATAGCCCCCGACGCCGCCCCTTCCACCACGACGATCGTCGCCCTTGAGAAATTCCTGAACCATTCGCTCGTCCTCCACCTGGACTTCGGAGACCATGTTGCAAGGCACGTAACCGCTCTTCTTGCCGCACTCGCCCCAATAGAAACCATCGGCATCCTTGTCTCCAAAGATCTGCAAAGGCAATTAAGTTGTCAATGGACAGTTGTCAGTGGATAGTTGTCAATAGATAGTTGACAATTGTTAATGGACATTTAAGAGTTGTGAATGAATAGTTGTCAGTGGACAGTTTTTAATAAAAAGATTACAGTTGTCCATGGACAGTTGTCAATGGACAGTTTGCAACAGATACTTGTCAATGAATAGTTACAATTGCAATGGACAGTTGACAGTGGATTGTCAATGCCAATAAGGGCCTACCTTTATTAGTTGGCCTTCTCTAAAGGGAAGCTCCTCATCGCAAGCCTCAGGGTTAGGGGACATCGTATGGGGGTCGTAGTCGAACAGAGCCACAAAGATTCTAGTCCCGTCTCGGCCTCCATGTGTGTGATGCCTGTGTGTGTTCATGTGAATTAGCCAAATTGTAAACAAAAATGTAAACAAATACCTTCTCCGCCGGCCTCCGTAGCCTCCGTAGCGACCACCACGACCTCGACCACCATCAAAGTCCTCGTCACTGTAGGGTTCCATTTCAGATCCTGCCGAATCACGTGTAATTTCTGTAAAGTGAGCAGTTCACTCGGTCTAACTGATGGCCCATGTTTTTACTTTTCTTTCTCGCTTTTCTTTTGCTTCGCATTGCAATTTCGCCTTAACTGCCAACTAAATAATAACTGCTAGCGGAAGTTTCGACAGCGCAGCAGTTAGGTATAAAACTGAAACGGCTACGTTAAATCTAACTAAATACTGTATAAAAGATTATTATGCAAGAATAAGGGAAAGTAATTGTGCTTACGTATACGGGTACAACATTAATTGCGCGTGTGGATTACAGTACGTTTTTGACTTACATTCACCAGCAACGATTCATGAACAAATATATGGTATGGTGGTAGAAAATGGCAGTTAAAAATATATACTTTGTTACTTTGAAAAGGTGTGTGGGATTTGGGAACTTGGTGACGACATATTTGACCTTCTTTTGAGACAGATATTGAATATCTTTTATGAAAGGCCATGCCAAATAAGATTACATACTGGGAATGAATGCCAGGTAAAAAAGTAGGGAAATAATGGATTCCGCCTTCGTTTTTGGCAGCTTCTTACATAAAGCAAAGGTGCATTTTTTGGACATGTTGCACAGTGTTTGATTTCTAAAGACATTTACGTGCGTACATGGCTTACGAAAGCTTCGTTTCCAATAGGCGATGGAAGCGCAGATATTTCTATGTTATAAAGCTCACGAATGATATAGATAAATGGTAGAGAAGCAGCGAGTAGGAATGCACGATATAACGTAGCGGAAAAAGGGCCAGATACATGTATAGCATGGTAATAATAATTCTGTTATAACGACGACGATGGTAATGATAATAATGTACAGCATCAACATAGAAGAGAAGATAGATAGTAATACACATTTCTTACGCACGCCTGCCAATTGTAACAATTGTACCTTAAGCCTACGATCACAGGAACCGGAAGTTGACATAGTAACAGAGATGCATCTTACCTATGGCAGGAATATTTCTAGCATACAGCTCTTTGTCACTGAGATTCTCATCGTCTGGATCGAACACAAGCTGGCCTGAAGCATCGCGAAATCCACGAAGACTGCGAGGTTTTGATATGCTGCGACCTCCCCTCGCATGAGTCCCGTACTTGATACCCCTGGGGTCACTCTGCAAAGGAAACAAGGAATTCCTCAGATTTCCTCATTACCTCATTACCTCACGAAAAGGTAACGTTACCCTTGACTGTCGCTTCAATCTTGTCCCGCCCTGGATGGGGACCGCGCTGCTGTCGTTGGACAGTAGGTCGCCGCTTTTGGATCTCACAGTGATGAGTTTTGGGTTGAAGTGCCCTATACAGCCAAGGTCGACAAGAGCATGGTCGCTGGTTGGAGAGTCCACGTCTGTAACGCGTTTGCCATCCGCGAAAACGGCATAGCCGGTGATTGGCACCCTGATTGCCGTCGTCGTATTTAACGTTACAGGAATCCAAGTGACCAGAATCGTGCCATCTTGAGGTCCACCGTCCACGCGCACATCCATGGGAGGATCAGGTAAGGCTGGAAATGTCGATGACAGTTACACATTTGCCTATATGTCATGTGCAAATCTAATTGTCGAACTTTCAAAATAATTGATTTTGTCGCTTCATACAAAATCGAAAAATCTACTTTCAAAATCAATTTTATTTAGTAACTAACTGTTGAAAGAGTTGCACATGATCTAGGTAATTGCCAGTGACAGCAGTCTGCTCCATAATTCACACATCTTACCTTTGTTGAGGGTTTTGAACTCTGTGTGCGCCGAGAGCTTTTCCAAGAGGCGGACCAGGCTCTTCTCGTCGACGAAGGGGGAGGCCTTGATGTTCTTGGCCCTGACGGTGACCTTGTAGCAGGTGTTGGGCGTCAAGCCGGTGATGGTATGCTTGTAGGTGCCCGGTTTCACCGTCCGCACCTCCACGTTGTTGATGCACACCGTGTGCTGGAAGTTGGAGTTGGAGGGCAACCACGAAATCACGGAGGAGGTGGCGGTCACATTCGATGCCCTGACGCAGGATGGTCCCAAGGGAGCATCCTTGCCAATAATCATTGTGCAGGCAGCATCCTTCGATGTCTTTCTATTAACCGTTACAGACCTCACGCTGATCCGGTGTGGCTGGAAATATAAATAACAATGTTACAATGTACCAAAATAGAAAGCTATAGTTGTCATCATCCGCTGCCGGAAATTAGATTAATAAATAGGTATCTCAAGATAGGCATTGGCGGAATCAATCAGCAGAAAAAAGTTTTTTCTTATATAAACACTTGCAAGGCCAGAAATACATTTGGATCCTACATATTTCATGAACCAGTTGTCTCTCACACAGAAATTGATTGCCCCTAGAACTTGACGTCTAGCTCCGATTTTCAAAGTGTTTGTAAGCACACAAACAGTCAGTCAGTATATTTAGGTCATATCTGATAGCACCAACCAAAGTCTCTAGCCACGTAGAGTACTTAAGGGGGAGGTCGCTTTTAATAGCTCCAAAGCAATGCATATTAAACACACCACTATGGCACTACATATACCAATAGCCAAGGCCAAGCTAGCTTTCTCAGACTGGTGTTTTTACTATAAACACAGCAGTTGTACCTCAGCAAGTCCTTGAGGAAGGAAAATTCTGCTTACCCTTGCATTGTCAACTCCTTCGACGAGTGCCTTGGTCTTGTCCGTGGCCCTGACTGTTGTGCGGAGGAATCCGTCGACATAAACGTGATACATCTCGATCTGTCCGATGGGACAATCGGGCGCCGTCCACCCAATCAGAATGCTCTTGTTCAGCTGTCTCTCCAGCGTCAATTGACGAGGGGCAGGAACTGTAAGTGTAAGCAAACCATTGGTTTAGGTTTAGGTACTCAAGAATGATTGACACCTGTTTACAATACACTATTGCCTATGTCATGTGCAAATCAAAATTCCTAACTTTCGAAAGAATCTAGTTCATTGCTCTGTGCAAAATCGAGAAATATTCTTTCAAAATCTGTTTTATTTAGTAACTAACTTTTGAACTAAAGCACATGATCTAGGTTATATGACCTCGCACTTGACCCTCCCCTCTCCAAAACAGATACCTACATGCTATTCTACTCATCGAAATTAGATTGGTGTCAGTCAACAAAACAGTCCATTCTCATTATAGTCTTACCGACTGAGGCTGCCGTTTCGACGTGGGGATGAGAGGTTGGGGACTCGGAGTGAACGATGTTGCCTAATAGAGCGGTTGACTCGAAGTTCTCCTCCACCTCGGGCGAGTAGTAGGTGGCGTTAAGCAAATGGTCGTCCTCGATGTAGGGGTTGGTATAAGGCAGAGGCTCCTCGGCCGGCGAGTTCGCCGCCGGCGTCAGCCCCATCTCCATTGGCAGATCGGTGGGCACCATCGTTGACCAGACCTCTTCCTCTGACGTGACACCCAACACTACGCTCTGGTGGAACTCCAACAAGTCGTCGCCCGTTAGCCTCTCGCAGAAGTTCATCGGAATCAAGCCCTTCCTCCCGTCAAGCAGCTCACCCTCCAGATAGCCATCCTCGTCCGCATCTCCCCAGACAATGACATAGTCACCGGCAGTGAGTGGCAGTTCTGATTCGGGATTGTCGTTTAGCGATTGCTGGAACGGCTCGTATGAGTAGCGGGCAAAGTAGACGTAACACCTCCCTTTGCCCGGGATCTCCAGCATGTCGACCACCTTGGGACCGGAGTCATACAAACCGGAAGTTGCATCTGAAATGAATGTCACTGAAGGTCAATCTTGTGATTGCTGGACCTTGATTAAGGTCTTACCAAAAAGATCGTTGATGGAGGTCATCGAGTTCAAGCCGCCAGTCATTCCTAAACCGCCACCTCCGCCTGTTGTGTTTAGCGCAGGGGTGTAAGAAGTTGTGGGCACAAATGTGGGCTGAGTGTGAGCTGATGTGAGGGTATTAATTCCAGCGAGTCCCGCCAAAGGATCGGCGGCAGAGTTGGTAATCACATCTCCAGGCAGGTAGCTCAACTTGTTCAAATACTGCTCGATGAAATCTTTGTGAACTGACGGGCTGGTAAACGAAGATTCGAGCCCGGACGTCTCGCCCCCTGAATACATTGTGGCTGGGTCTACGGCAGCGGCTGGAAAAGGAGATACGCCGTTAAAAAATACATAGTATTGCGGAATGCTGCATTCCAGTTATTTATGCATGAGCATGACACAATCAATTTTCAGCAATGTCATGAATGTTTCTAAAAATAGGCTTACTCTTTTTGTAGAGGTTCTCCAGGTTGTTGCGCAACCGCATCTCGTCGTTGAAGATGTTAAGGTCGACGCTGGTATCACTAGTTTCTTGCCGCGGCAGCGATTTGGAAATTTGCGAGGACGAGTCGTCAGTCCTCAGTAACCTCGCTAAATCGTTTGGCAGCTGATCCCTGTCGTTGTTGTTGAACTCATCTGCAATGTAGGAGGATCGGGGAATGACTGAAACTGCTGCGTTCCACATATTGGTGACTGAATATATTTATGCGTGAGCGCCTTGCCATTTGCCGACACGTACCAACAAAGGCCACGTTATTGTCGATATGCTGGTGGTGGTTGGTTTGGTATACCATTAATGCAAAAATGCTCATTGCAAGTCACACATGACATCAGAAGTAAGCACTACATACTACCATGATCACGCTCCAATATGTAGACCAAATTCACTTTCATGACTTATTTGGACATAATGCGAAGCTCGTTGCAATTCAACTACTAACCCTCCCCTCCTTCTACGGCAACCTATATCTACTTTCTACATATTGGGGAAAAGTAGGGCACAACACATACACCATACTGAACAAAAAATGGCCATAAATACGCCATGTGTGCGTACGAGTGTATGGTACTTAGATATTACTTTGCTACTACAATATATAGGCAATATTGGGTAGGTAACACATGGACATATCAATAACAGCAGTACTTAGTGTATAGAAATGAGAAGCCCCCTAGGAAATCAAATCACACGACGGGCGAAAAATGGCGAAACTTAGGGGGAGCAAGCTGTCGCCAACCATGCCATATCAGCGTTAATGGCTCACTCTTTTAGATATTTAGGCAAAAATGGAGATAATAACCTTTACTGCCATTGGGCTGGGATATTGTTATTTGAGGCTGTCCCCCAATAATGGACCCCGATTCGGAGAGGCTGGTATCGCGATGCAGGCCCTTGAGTCCGGCGATGGAGGAGGATGTTGTCGCTGTTGGCAACCCCGCCGAAGTCGTTCCCGTTCCCGCCAAAATGGCGGCGAGGTCAAGATTTGACCCCCCGACAGCTGACGTCGTCGTGACCGCGGCAGCCGAGCTGTTGACCGGCGCGCCGCCCTTTTTCTTGAGCGCCAGCTCAAGCATAAGCTCTTCATAGTGGGTGTTTTCCAAGTTGATCTTGGTGTCGACCTCCCTTAACCTCGACTGAAATATAATATAATAAAGACATAGGGGGCTTTAATTACCACAAATAGTTAAGAGTGAGCTAATTGTGAATTAAGGCTTTACAGGTTAGTGTACAATTATACAAAATATGCTTGATTTGCATGATAAGTAAGTACTTGTACTTGAAATAATAGACATGTTCTTACCTGAACTGATGCGACATCATTTTGATATGTGGCGGACGAAGTCCCAGTGGTCTTCTCTGACAATTTGTTGAGCTCCCCTAGGTATTCATTCTGTAGGCTTTGAAGCTCCTGCTGCTTCTCGGTGGATTTCTGGATATCCTGCAAAAGTAAAATAAGAAGATTAGATGAGAACTGAATGCAAGGAGCAAGGCGTAGCAAAAGGGGATTATTTTTGCACTCTCGCGTCGTGATGCGAATGAGAATTTTTCAGCATTCTCAAAGGAAGGAAGGACATAGCCTTTTAAAAGCAAAGTAAGCTTTTAATCCCATATTTTTCTCCCTCTCCAGCTCTCTTGTGAATTGAGGTCAAAGTTTAAAGGAAATTGTATACGCTTAGAGAAGGCGGCAAAAAGGTTTCTTTCGTATTTTGCTCTCCACCATAATAATTTTGTTTGAAAGGGTAGTCCACAAAAAAGCAAAGAACTTATGATTCAGGGAAAAACACCACAACCGCACCCGTGTCCATCCATGTATACAAGGGTTTAGAAAGCAGTTCTAGAGTATGAGCAAAAACTTCTGTTTCAGGGAAAAAAGGATGCTACTACATATATCTTTGTCTTTGTTTGACAGACTCGGATAGTTCTGAATTATTGAAGTTCTGGATAGAAGAATGTCAACATTATCTTGGAGAAGGCTTTCTTACCTGTATAATTGTATCTACTTCTACGGAGGTGGTCATACTGTCAGCAGCATTGTTGGCCAGCGAGAGGCCGGGCACGCTGCTGGTATCTTTAGCAATAATCTTGGCGGATTTTCAGGTTTTCTTGGGAGGTTAAAACAGGTTTGCACTCACTAGTTGATAACAAGCTCTGCCACTGATCACATTTTTAAGAGGGTAACAGTAATAATGAGAGTGACATTCAGACGGTGATCCATTCTTGATGGGGTGATAAACTTTAACATTGTCAAGGAGCCACTTGATTCACACTGACACAATATAACCCTCACCTTTCCAGCTCCTCCTTCACCTGTGACTGTGAACTTGCCTTCCACCTTGCAGAAACCAGTTAAGCCTTTGATTTAACATTTAACCAGTTCACCACGAATCTCTTGGACTTGAACACAATCTTAATTCTTAGGTGATTGGCTAACATCCAAGCACCAAGATCAGATGCCAGTTCGTTCGCTACTAACGTTAACGTCGAGCTCTTGACTTTGTATCAGCCACTGGCAAAAACAGCAGCAGCAGAACCAGAAGAGTACTTACTTACTTTCAACCAACGAATCCAACGAATAGTAGAGAGCCTTGCACTGCGTTATGCCATGGCTATGCTGTCGTGTAAAAGTTGCTATATAGTCAGGCAGTTTCCCTCAGGCACCAGCTCTGCTTCTCAGCCTTCCTTGTATCTCTCTATTCCTATTCTGGTTAGTAGGATACATAGTACTACAATAATAACCTAGCCATAGCTTGGAGAGGTGCCACTGCAGAACCATACGTAGACAGGCACTGAGGGTCTGGGCACTGAGCTTGAAGCCCGGCCTTGCCTTCATGTAGTACATTTACGCACTAAATATATGCGTACGCAATCAATACTGCTACTAGGAAACCATGCTTAGTCTTAGCAAGGACCTCTCGCTGGCGAGGCTGCGCACGCCTCTGGCTTTCTATTCTCAGGACAGCCTCGAATTTTGGAGGCCGAGAGGCCGAGGCCGCGTCGTAGCTTATATTTCTCCTGCACTCACGAGGGTGCGCGCTCTTTCTGCATCGATGTGTAGACTGCAGGAACAGGAACTAGTGTAAATACTGGGCATATATGGTTAATTATGTCATGTAACATAGATATGGGATGCCGCAAAGCTGAATTCCGCAAGATATGATGACATTTGGCAGAGGATATTTTGGTTTTTGGTGAACGGAAAGGTGTGGAAAGCACAGTAGAATAGTAGAGGCCAGGTGCTGTCGACCAGACTTACCTTGAGCAAAAGCAGCCCAACCTTGCCTTACTAATGTAAATATCTACTGTGTAGGTACACATAAATATGTAGTAAGCATAGCATTGCAGTGCTGAAAATGCTCACCGCAAAGCTGAAAGAAGAGGGCATACTCTTTTATTTACTGTTGTTCCAGCCATGTACAGCACGCTAGGAACTAACCAGACACCCTTCCCCTCAGCAATGCTGTATAATATTCCATTTCTCCTCTACTAGCAAAAGGAATTGTTTGTTTCTGTAGGTACTTCTTATGTTATCTCATGTAACGGTTGCGGGCCTGGACTTTACAGTATACGAGTTTGCCAGCCTTGGCTGGAGCAAGCAAACTAAACACAGAGCGCTAGCTAGGTAAGTATTTCTTGAAGTCACTCTCTCTTTCACTGACATTTCTATTTATACCCAGGATACGCAAAGGGTCCTAGACACATTCGTCTCGACTAGTTTGGCAAATGGATGTTAAAGCCTACATATGTGTATTTTAGTACAGAAATCGACCTCCATGTGAAGTTCTAGAGATAGACGCTAGGAAGGAGAACAAAAAGGCTTTTATTCGCGAGAGCCTAACCTTGGGTCCTGTCATGGTGTGCATAAAGCAGTTTGAGCATCAGCATACCCACATTCTTTTCTTGACTTGAACCTTAGCTTCCATATACTTTTTTCATGATAGTAGCTTCGTCCCAAGGGAATAACTCTATCCATGGTGGAGCTATAACACGGAAACGCGCCAGTGGTTTCTTCTATTCTTTTCCAATGCCAGAGATTCAAATGTGCGCAGCACGACATGTCGAACACTCATAGAGAATTGTAAATATTACAGATCTTCCAAACCATTCCAATGCACCTGCCATTTACAGGGAACTTAACTATCTAGTAGCTTGTTTACTTGGTTTGCCTACGATTATTCATGGCCAGTGCTTAGTAGCGTGCTACCAAGACCTCCGTCTTTTCCTCTTGAAAGTCCTTTAGTCTTTATAAGAGCTATGCTAGACCTAGAAGTTGAATTGCTGGAGAGCCAGAACTTTTTGAAAGCGAACGATAAATAGTTAATGGCGTGCGGTTCGAGCATGTAAACTCTACCTATATAGTCAAGAAAGCCAAGGAATTTTGAACTTGAAAAATGCAACCAACTAAATTGCAAAGAACACCTTACCTCGTTACCGGTTATATACGGCCAATCTATTTTGCCATTTCCGCTTTTCTTTTCACAAGAAAAAGTCACTGTCACATTTCCGTTCCCTATATCTATATATTGATTCCTGTGGGAGCTCAATCCTGGAAGCTCCAGTTTAAGAACACCAATGGCATTCACAGTCACAGAGACATTGATATTGTCAGAATATTTCCATTCTCTTAGATATCCTCAGAGTAAACACGTGTGTCAGTGTAAGTCCTAAGACAATCATCATTTTGCTGCTATGGCTATATGGAGCTCGTTAAATATTCAAGACTGCTTAGATATGTGATCCATAAAAATGGAAGTAAGTAAGTAAGGAGGAAATTCTTTTGTTTAAAAAACTTTTCCTTCCAACAACAACAACAAGAAAGAGGGAGGACCACATAGTTGTTTTATGTATGGCGGTACTAAATCACGACGCAGCAGCGTTTCAAGACAAGGCATAAATATGCAGCCGAAGAGTGAAGAAGGCTGCTATAACTACAAAGTTGGAAAAAGTAGGTAGAGAATCTTGAAAAAAACCTGTGCACTTTTGTTTTTACGTGCTTTTTCCTACTACAACCATTCTATTTGTAAAGACTTATCCACTATCTTCCTTTGCAGAGCAGGTTTTTTGCAGGCCTACAGTGTCTGGTGCCCTGGCCTGGGCCTGGGTGCCTGCTCACAAATTAGTTTTTCAACTTTGAAGCTCTCCCTTTGGAGGAAAAAATGACATCATAATGGGGTCCCCGGTCTTCGTGCGAAAGCAAAGAAGTGAGACCTGAGCTGAGAGGCTCTCGTAAGCAGTTACGAGACTGAAAGGGAGGTCAGCACTTCCGAATAAAGGCAAAAAAGAGACGGTCAACTATACATACAATCGTATGAGATGTACTCTGTGAGCTATTTATATTTCATTGTTCTTGCCCATCTTTTGTGAATGATGCTAGCCTATTTCATGTTATATTGCAGTATTCACAGCTATTGGCATTTTTAATAAGGGTTGCATTTTCACAGGTTTTTACAGTTGGAACAATAAATCCTAGACTTGCAGCAGTCGAATCCGGTATTGCTTTGCTGGACTGGACTCTCCTACATAGCTCTGCACACCAGATGAACAAAAGTGCGCCAATGCCGCATATTTTTTCAAGAGCACTATTCTAGATATTTGTAGTTTTTGTACTCTCAAAAATGGAGGCTATCTCTGATATCAATTGTTTGGTTAAGTAGTTAAATGCCCATCTCTCGTTACGTCCGATTCGAAAAAAACCTTTGCAAATGACATATATGTTAATATAAATGAATCAGATTCAGACTTACCTGACTGTCTATAGATTAAAGGCTTTTGAGTTTGACTCTGGTTTAACAAAGACGAGAGTCATTTTAATGGAGTTTTTGCGCAACAATAGGATGAAGAGATTTCATTGGCAACCAAGTCATGTACGGAATTTCTGACTCGCTCACTCCTTTTCCCGCTTTTCGCTCGTCCTTTTACTTTCTTTTCTCTCTTTCTTCGCAGACTTTTGTCCAACTTTCCGAATCTCAATTCAAATTGTCATTCCTTGATTTTAGCAGTGTTAAAGTCGAAAATCGGAATAAATATGAAACTGGAAAATTAAATGTTGAACGCTTTTGTCGACTGGTCTCAGTCTCAGCAATTTCTCACTCCAAGCGCAAGCAAGCAGCTGCTGAGTTGCATCTCAGTTCTCAGTTGCTCAGTTTTGAAAAATCCAAACAATTTGAAACAAAATTGAAAATCAAAATGGCGTGTTTTTAGATCGAGTTTTGAACGTTGACTTTCAACAAAAGAAACCAAGGCATTTGGGCTTTCACTCCGGTGGAATTAACTGCCAAGATTAATGTCGGCCGCCAGACAACGTCATGCCGAGAATGTGGATTAAACCGAACAAAGTCGAAAGAATGGAAACAA
>JAAUYL010055834.1_pt1 | contig 19054 bp, 16 predicted proteins | sample 7278011 | NCBI WGS metagenome assembly JAAUYL01 (sample SAMN14350225, study PRJNA611818) | marine sediment metagenome | isolation source: surface marine sediment (1.8m) | place: French Polynesia: Moorea | collected 2018-08
AGGCCGCGAGGTCGGACAGCAAAAAATGGCGGGAATATTTTCCCGCGCTTTTGGCAAATCTATAGCATCAATCCAGGACATTCTAGGCCTTCAAATAACCTCCACAGCATATGTGGTTATGTACCATATAGTCACATTTTTTTGTATTGATTATCGTTAAACTCCACCATGCCATTGTCAAAACGGGACTTCTACATGAATTACAGGCCTCCCATTCTTAACTTTAATAATTCATGGCTTTGCATTCTTGCACAGTAACAAAGTGTTGTCACAATCTAGGGGCGTATGGTATGGCTATGTAAATTTTAATCAAAAATAATTGTACCACCACCTCAGTCAAAAAGTGCATTAAAAACAACGGTCAAAAACAGATGGCAATCTTAAATGCTTCCAGCACATGTAAATAATAATGAATTGTTGGCAGTTTCTTCTGAAAATGGCAAAAAACAATCTTGGCAATGGAAAGTTGGCAGGAAATTGACGCGAAACCGGTGCCACGCCAAAGCAAGCATTGTAGCCGGAAGAAGAGAGATAGCGACGGCGCGGCCTCTAAAAACCAGTGGCCTCCGCGAGGTCTTCCAATAAAGTAGTTGTGCATTGGCAAAGAAAAACGCACGTTGCCACATATTGCCCGTTATTATTTGTATACAAGTCATTTGTTATATACTGTCGTCGTCCCCCCAAAAGGTTGAAGTTTCACGGAAAAAAATACTCATTAGTTGATTTGCTGGCCCTTCTAGTGAAATGTCAAGTGAAACCTGCCCAAGCTTAGTTTTGGGACAATAATAAGCGATATCGTAGTTTTTCCGTTACTATTGGACATGCGAGTACTGGCGACACTTTACTTTCATTATTGTATGTGAAAGCTCAACCGAGTTTCCCAAGTTTTTTTCCGTGAAAATATACATATGGCCACCTGTCAGTGAATATTCATACAACTAACCACTTGAGGATTGTGTCAGTTTCGTAAACTGTAAACAGGTGATTTTTCCATTGGAAAACCACTTTAAAGTACTTCAAAAGCATGTTTACTTGTTGCAGACCTGGGACATCATGGCGGCGGTCGTGGCCAGCAAGGTCAAGCGACAACGACAACAGGCTCAGCAACTGGCAGCTGGAGGAGGTCCAAGTCCAGCTGATAGTCAGTTGATCCAGAGGAAGATCAGGGAGGCCAGGGATCCATCTTTGATTGCCAAAAGGAAAGAGGCTGAACGTGAGGCCGCCTACTACCGTCAGGTAAGCGACGACCTCGCAACCTCGAAGTTGACTTCCGGTTTCACAACTTTTTCGCCCCTCCAAACCCAAATATTTATCTAGGAATCAAGTATGGATATACTTCGATCTGCGGTTGATTCTGTGTTTTTTTTGCTTTATTTGATTTTGGTTTCGTCGTGAAAAAAGAGACACGTGTAATTAAAACATTATATCCTTTTATTTGTAGCCACTAATGACTGTGGTCAGATTTATTATTATATATTGTGAATTGTTGTGCGTCTGAAAAATGCCAAACTTTCTGTAAAATATCGTGAAAAATGACCATACTTCTTGTCTTCTTACATTATACGAGTATTTGCCAATTTTTTGCAGTGATCAGTTTTTCAAACCTAGATTCGAGACTATATTGTCCTCATCATGATGTGATCATTCTTTTGTGCTTTTGCTTTGACATTCCATATCCAGGATCAACAGGGTGGACCCGATGGGGTAGGACCTGGCGGCATCCCAGCCAGAGGAGCCTCTGACCTGCATCTTAGAGCGGCTAGAAGCAAGGTCAGTTCAGTATTTTTTTTTCATAATCATGGTTTCAAAAAATCTGTGAAAACGCGTCGGTTTTATTTGTTCGCCGGAAATTAAAAGCCCCATATTTAAAATGGACATGGCTAAAGTGTTTCTTTAATGAACTTTTCATGGAAAAAAGTCGACCCAGCTTTGGTATATCGCAGACAGAAATATGATGGTATCAGCGTTAAAATTGTTGCGGTAACACTGTAAAAACAAATGAAACTGCAAGAATGACGTCAGATCTGAATATCTGCTCGTCACAAAGTACGAAAAATGTAAAGATTCCTGGAAAAGAATCAAGAAAAATGCATAAGCACAAATTGAAAGTAGAGCAACTCCTGACAGGTTGACGAATTAAAGTTTTCAAATCAAGACCTATATAAGTAATAAGTGTAACGGGAAAAACAATAAATGTTAGCGTTTGACAACCATTTTTTGTGTGGTGTGCCCCCAGCCATTTCCCTACGGAGTGGGGCCCAGTTTTAGAGACGATTTCGCTTTAGAAAGCAAGTGAAAGCAGTTGATACTCCCATGGGACCTACACTGAAGGTCCCTCTCCCAATACAAAACAGCGCAGTCTTAGCCGCGACCACGTGTAGGATCTACATAGCCTTTTATTGTATGATTGTTTTGATAGGTCTACTACTACTTCTACTAGTGAGTGACTAAATGCACCAAACACAATCTGTTACTAATATCAAGCCGTTGAAGCATTTTCATAGCAATGCTAGCGTTTTGTAGTTTTATTTGCCGCAACGCTTTGTGCAACGCGTGGGTCCACCACAACTGTATTTGTATGCTCTCGGTTGGCGGTGACATTGATTTTGAAATCGAGCAGGCTGTCTCCAACCTGGTCATAGTCAACTTCTTGGGTGCTTTCACTTTTTAGAAAGCTCTCTGGATCTCCAGCGTTAGGTTAGTTGCAATGTCCCCAAAAGCATTATATATGAATCAAAGGAAGGGAATATTTAGTTGAAAAGCAACCAGTAGGTTTGGGTGACACATTATCTACACTCGAAAAACTCATTTACGATAAGCGTTTCCTAATACTGAAATTGTAGTGTTTTATAATGAAAAAGCAAGCAACCTGTTAAGGCATAATGATACGGTCCGTGTGCTGAAGAGTTTTACTTAGTTCACCTACATTACCAAGACGGGACAGACAGGAGTGAAAGCTTTAAATATGGATTCCCAAGGGACCTGGATTTCACGAGTTTTTTCGATATTGACCGATAATAATAACAATGGTTCACATTGGTTGTGGCGCTGATGTCATCAGACAGAGGAGGAGGGCGGAGCAGAAGCGGAAGGAAGACGAGGCCAACGGGATCTTCACCGTCCACCCCGATTGGAAGCCCGCCAAAAACAAGAAGTACCCTCACTACACCCCGCTACGCAATGCCAACGTCTTCAACGAGAGGCAGCAGCTCAGCTGGATGCGACGCAAAGCCGCCGTCCTCGAGCGTCAGAACAGCACGGCCTCCATGACCTCGGCCGAGGCTCTGAGGCGGAGGTTCGCCCAACAACATCAACGCCAATCAAGAAGTAGTTCGTCGACCACGACCACGACCTCGAGCTCCCGGAACTACTCGACGTCCTCCGAGAACTCCGGCCTCGTCGTCGGCAAGAAGTCGGTCACGGCGCCGTCGAGGTTGGCCTCCGTGACTTCCGGCCTCGCGAACTCGAGCTCGCCGACGGCCTCGGAACGATCGTCGCCATCCTCACTCTCGTCATGCAACTCATCGTTAAGGGGAGCTGCTTCTGTTCGGCATCCTGGTTCCAGCAGCCTTTATTATATCGGACGACAAGAAGCCATCGAGGAGGCCGAGATCGTCAGCAGCATCATCCACGAGATCGAGGAGGACGAGTCCAAGTCCAAGGTGAGCAAGAACAACAACGGCTGCAACGATTTGACGACGGCGAGTAGAGTCAAGACAAAAAGACTGGCGTTTAGAAAGACTAGAGCCAAGACCTTTGCCGTGATTCAAGTCCATGATCACGATGCCGCCGATGATGACGAACTTCCATATATTGACCACTGTGATACAATCCTTGCTCATGATGAGGTCCTGGTCGAGGCTGCTGAGGACCCCTGCCTAATCCTGGAGGCTGACATCGTCTCGTATGACGAGCTCTGGCCGTTGTCGAAGGCGGACGCGGCCTTCGCCATCATGGAGGACCTGACGAACGAGTTGAAAACAAGCTTGACTTTGTGCTAACACAGTGCCTGACCAAAGAGAAAGAAAAAGTATTTTTCACATTCAGCATTAAAAAGACTTTCAAACAATTGCAAGCTCAAATTCCTGAACGTTCTATGAGAATTTTAACGGATCTTTTTGAAATACAAACTTTGCATTATAGCGCATTTTGGGTCTCATAGCGACAATATTTTTTTACGTGAAATCGTGTAACGCAAAAATATAATGCCAGGGCTAGATTTTGGGGCGACGATAAGGATAATGTACAGTGAAAATCCAATAAACCTGATATATTTTTATGGAGAAAAATGGACCGCAAATAATTCTCTTTTTTTTGCTGAAACTCATGCTTTTTGATTAGAAGGACTTCAAATTTTGGCAGAATATGATAAATTGCCAAAATGACATTGAGTTGTGGAGGAAAACAATTAAAAAGTAATTATGTCCTAATCTTGCTAAGATTTAACGGATCCAAAATCCCCTGTTTTTGTTTTTTGAAAGTCGAAAAGAGTTGACCTTGATCAAAGGCCGCCCAAAAAAATATGTGAAATGCAAACAGCATTTTCATGTCTCTGTAAGTGTCAATTTTCTAAAAAGCTTAGATACCAATTCCCAAGTTTTTAATACGAAAAGAAGGCCATACTTAAATTATAGCTCTTTAGTCTGTGGACAAATCTTGTACTTCCTGCTCAATTTCACGAGGTTTTCTTGGGAACTTTTTTAATTGAAAATGTCACCGCCACCGCCATTGGGTAAAAAAGTTGTGAAAAGATTTATCGCGACCTTAGAAAGCTAATAAAAATGTCTACTCTTACATAGATATTTGTGTCCAATCAGCAAAACGTACACCATAGGTCCCTTGGGAATCTCAGGAGAAGGGATAAAAAACTTGTGAAACTGTTAGGACCAGGTTTCGTGAGCTGTTGCATTTAGTCAATTTCCTTTCTGTAAGAAAAACAGATGCCAACGTAGTCGTGGGATCTCTGCAGTTGTCTAAGACCAAGAAAATAAGTGAAAACGTTCCCCACATATGATTCTTAGATATTCTGGTTTTACGCATATATATTGTAAACATTTACATTTCCTCTGGCAGTTAGATACATCACAAACTGGTGCATAATCAAACATTGAACATGACAAGACAGATGCGACTGGCTTAATATTATAATGGAATAAATACTTTCCTACATACTAGATCTGCTCACGATACGAGCAGGGAAATCGATATAGACGTAAACAAAAATTGGTATATACTTAGTAGGGCATTTTCACAGAAATTCCTGTTAGCCTTTCGTGTTTTCATGCAATCAAATCATACATAACTCCTTATTCCCCTAAGATGGCGGAAAAATGGAAAAAAATCATGAAACGCAATTACCATTGGGGCCTCCAGTCGATCGGTAGAAGTCCTGTGAATAGGTCTATAAAAATTCTACAGATTTGAAAATGGACGACTGTGAAAGTATTGGTAGCAGCAAGTCTGCAGACTTGAAGAAGGAAATGGAGAGACGTCGTGATAATCTAAAGGTAAATATTTAATGTGATGACTTCTCGGCAGCCTCCGAATTCCGAGGCCGCGATTGTCCTGATCAAAGTCGCGGAGGCCATCGTCATTGAGAACACAAATGAAATCCTGGTCGACGAGGTTGATCACGGAGACGTACGTGAGTTCTCACAAAAGCATCCAGCCTCGCCACGGCCTCGATCAAGCTAAAAATGCTTTAAAAAAAGGGTAGACCTCGAGTGTACATAGACTAAGTTAATAACTTCAAGATCTGGGACATCAGTCAAATTACAAATAACAATCGGTTTTATCATAGAATAAACAGAGTTTTAAATTGTCGATAATTAACTTTAATTACTTTGTTTCAGCTCGAGAAAATGGAGGCTAATGATGGCACATACCAGGCGAGTGGAAGTGCGAATATTCTTCTCTATATTGGCCTCGGAATGCTCTCCATTGGTCTCATCATAACCTTCGTTGGCCTCGGTGACAAAGGCTTCCGGACGCTTGAACTCCAACTTATCGGTACAGTCCGATTTCACGAGATTTTTTTCAAATCTTTGATTTCACGAATTTTTATTTGTAGGCCCGAGCCTTTGTGGTTGCGGAACGTTTTTCTGCCTGATCCGGATTCTATTTTGCACTTGTCCATCGTTTTTCAAATTCTGCTGCAAGTGCTGCTCCAAAGAGGAGGAGAAGGAGGACTTGCCGTTCGCCACGGTAAATTCAGAATGGAATTTCAAAATCAATTTTTGGATTGATTTTTTTTGTTTTTGAGAATGATCCTCCACCAAAGACGGGTTATGTCACTAGTAAACCAACCAACATGAGCATGAGCGCGACCAGCTTCCAAGAGATGGAACGGCAGAGGCTCCCCACCGCCGACGTCGAGGGCCTGATGAGGAAGAAGTCCGCCAGCTCCATCGTCAACGACGGCAAGAACAACAACCAGAACTCCAAGATGACCAGCGAGGAGGACCTGGTGGACTCGGACGACGACGATCTCAACTTTAGGTTTGGACTGATTTCACGGATTTTTTTCAATGACTCAAAAATATGTTTTTGTTCAGGAACGGCAGGTCGAACAGAGACAAGACGGCCAAGCCGTTGTCGTCGTCCAACGACAGGTACAGCTCGGATTCGATCTCACAATATAGCGTCGACATTGTCGAGATCGCCGCCCGCGGGCTCGAAATAGAGGATGGACCCCTGAGCCGCCCCTCGCAGCGGGTGGATCGTAACAGCAGCATCTACGGCAGCGAGGTCCTCCTCAACGCCTCCAAGCTCAACGTCGAGTCCGAGAAGAACGTGTAGTTCGACAACTACAGACACCAATCAAAAGTGCTGTGATCTCTCTTAGTCTTTGCCCATTTTGAATCTCAAATAATTGCAATAATATACTTCAAAACAAAACAATACGTTGAGTGGCAAGGCAAATTCTGGCTAAATCACAACTCGTCTTTTAACTGGTTTGCTTTGCAATAGCTGCCCTCTTCTACACAGATCCGCTGTTTCAAGATCGTTGGCGTATTTTTCTCGTCGGCAAGAAGGTCAAGGAAGTGCTCGTCCATGTCTTCGACAATGCCTTCACACTGAAAAAAATATATACAAACTTAGTTATGTATGTATTGGTGATCTTCTGGACTTGAATGAAGGGCTTACGTAGAATTTCAGTTTTGTGTTGAGATCGTCGTCGGGGACGATGTCGACCTTGCCAAAGTCCGGATTCATGTTGCCGTCGGGAGTCGTGAGCCTGATTATGGTCGGCTTCCCGGTGGCCTTGTTCTTGGCCTGAGCGTAGTCCTCAAAGTTTTCGCAGATCTTCTCTGTCAATTCGAGCAGATGGATTTGCGACCTCGCGAAGGGAATCTGGAAAAAAATCCGTGAAACCGTACCAAACCAAAATAAATGTAAACAACACATACGACGGATCGCTTCTGGGAGCCCTTGTCGTCCACCCTGAAGGTGCCCGTGTCGATCATCTTCTTGGGGTCGACCTTGTAGATGGCGGCCTCGAACTCATCGATCGTGTACTGGCACACGAGGCACTGCATCGTCTTCGAGTCGAACATCTTGCTGTCCTTCTTGAGAGGGTCCTCCTCCTTGGACTTCTTCTTTTTCTTCTTCTTGGCGTCGACCAAGTCCGGCGACGTGGCCAAGAACATCACGGCGAACAAGCTCAACACGATCACAGTCTTCATGACTTCTCAGTTCTAATTGAAATTCAACACCAAGTTAATTTGTTCAAGTGTGATTCGTCTGACAGAATCATGCTTAGTACAATGTTTTGATTCTGGACCGGGAGCAGGAGTACCTGTCAACGTCAAACAGCTCAACAGGTGGGATTTCATTGGCGGTTTCACAACACTCTGCGACACGCCATTGGCTGGGGTCCATCATATGGAGCGCTAAGCTTGTATCACGGATGGGAATGTCGAAATTCAATTTAGAGCGGGTTTGTTTCACGTTTGAATTTTAGTTTAATTCATTGAATTAATTAACATGCATAGGTTGGACACATGGTTGCCCAGATTTTGACAATATTGATCTAAAAATCTAAAAACTAGGACGCGTTTCTTTTACTTGGTGGAAATTCTATCATTACGGTGCTTAGGTTTTCTTCAATCTGTTTTCACCACTCATCACTTGGGGCCAAACTCTGCGAAAGAAGTCATCGTCCATGTACCGGCCGATCCAATCCTTGGCTGTTGGGCAGATGGCAAAGAACAGCCAGAGGAGGCTAGACATGTAGTGCCACTCGATGCCGAAATGCTCTTCTGCGTCGGGGTGAAAGAATGGACCCGGCTGAATCAGCATGAGGAACGTCTCGGGGAAGCACCTATGAGCGGCCGCCAAGAAGGACTTCAGGTGGGTTTCTTGGATCCGGTACCCCTTGTCGCTGAGGCCAGTCGTGTACTGCTTGATTTTCTCCATGACGAGGTCGCAATTGGCCAACTTCAGCTGAACCGACGATTCGGGGGCGTTGGTCATGACGTCGGTGAACTCGGCAAACGCCTTCGTCCCCTCCTCGAACCGGTAGATCATGAGGATTTTGAGGCAAATGAGACACATGTGGAACATGACCGGGATATGCAAGTGGCCTCCTTCTTCTCCTTGCGCCTGCCATTCACTCTTGACCATTGGAATGTCCAAGAGATTCTCATGATTGCTTTGCTTTTTGGATTTCTTGGCCACCCACAGTCCTGAGGAAAAAGTACAAAGAAACAGCAATGAAATTAAATGAGACAAAATCGTAAATTTCGTGCTTCTTACTTTCAACGCTCACGAGCGGGAGACTTTGGCCAAGGGTGAGGTAGTACTTGATGTAGTTGTGGCAGTAATCCTCGCGTCCAAGAAGCAGATCCAGAAAGTGGACCATGTGAAGAACTCCGTCTTTGAAATGCGTGTCCAGTTTGAACCAAGCTCGAGCCTCAGCGAGCTCATCGTAAGCGTGACTTAAAAGGCCGAAGTCCTTCAGCTCGACTCCAATCTTCACGACCTGCAAGGCTCGATCGAATCGGGTTATGAAGAAACAGCAGCCCTTCGCCGAGGCCACGTTCTGGATCTTCTGGTCGAACTTTTTGATCTTCTTGCAGCACTCCTTGTGATGGCCGAGATCTCGGGATTGGCATTCTTTCGAGCAATACTTCATGACCTTGCACCGCGAGCAGGTCTTCAAATCTTGGTCCTTGTTGCAGCCATCGGCCCCGCAGACCTGGCGGCTTCTCAGGAAGCTTGCTTTCATTTCTGTTCTTGGACTTCAGTTTTGGTATTTCAGTTCTTCAAATCAGATCACATCACAGAAAGTTAACTTAATTACAGAATACAGATTTTTTTACTTTTTTGATTTTCGAATTTTGAGATTTTATAAAACAAGACTGAAAACTGCGAGGCGTAATTTCTTATCAATTCGCTTGTTTTATCCTATTTTATATTGACAACAAAGTCAGTTTTAGACGCTGGGGCATGACGAATCTATTTTTTTAATCGTTATCTTTGAACATTTTTGGTTACGTAAAAGAAAGCTTCTCCTGCAATAGCGGCTTTTTCAGTGCATTTTTGGCTCTTTTGCTTCTTATATAACAAAGCACCGACGACTGAATTCTTGAATTCTTTGTGGCAACATCCGTTTCCGTTCCGCTTTTAATTCATTAATTGCAAATTGTGACTGTGTATTTCGACCGAAACGAAATGGAATAGCATCAGAATTTGTGCACGCATATATTAAGATAATCCTCGAACGATTTACATCCAGTCAATTTGGTCATGACGTCGAAGCTGGGGATCGTGGCGGAGAGCCACTTTTAGCGGGCTACCGAGGACCGACTCGCTGGCCTTCTTGTACGTCGTCTCCCTGGCCATCGAGATGTCCTCCGTCGACACGGAGAGGCTGCCCTTCCGCAACATGGGCAGCTCCCGCGAGTAGGGCTTCGGGGTGTAGTGCTCTTCGACGGACGTGGACTTCCGCATCAGCTCGCCCTCCATCTTCAACGTCGACGGCGGCACGACCGGCTTCGGCCTGAACTTCTCACTGCAATTAGAAAAAGCCAAAAGATTTTGAAACAAACAAATAAGTGAATCGGATTTGTGATCAAATGAGAGTGAGGTCAGTAAGTTATGGCATTGTCGTCAACATTTCGTTGATGAGTTTTCAGAGACGACAGGCAAAGCAGACAATGTATACAGCACAAAAATCAGCATTGGGACGTCACGGATTTTATATCAAATATAGTGCATTAGCGGCTAGCAAGCTTGGATGGACAAAAAATCTGTGAGAGATAATTTCCTGCTGTACGCGTCCTTCGGCAGCGGCTGGAACGCCTCCGACATGGCCGAGGACGGCCTCGGGGGCAGGCCCGCGGGGGTCTCGGGCTCGAACCCGTTGGTGTTGTTGTTGCTCTTGCTCCTGTTGGAGGCGTCGTTGTCCTTGGTCGACAGGTTGTGCTTGGGCAGGATCGGCTTCGGTCTCACGTCCTCACTGATTTCACAAGGAAAAATAATCATCATTGGCTTACATAATCACCCCCAGACGCATAAAAATAAGTAGATTGTGAAACGATCTCTGCAATATTTAGTGTTGAAGAAAGGAATGGACAACTTTTTTGGCTACATTGGTGGTGCATTGTAGGGACAGATATACGAGTATCTGAAAAACATTAGCATTCCGCTTTTTGTTTGGCCATGAAATGCACTCCCGTCGAGGCCAAACTGCGTAAAAAACTTGGGAAAACACGGAAGGTGGATCAAAAAGTTGACTACATAGAAGAAGAAGAAGGAAGGGAAGAAGCCAATGAGAAAAAAGTTTGTTGTTGTTTTTGGTCTGTGATCGTGATCATGATTTTGCGTCCCTGAAAGCTTCCTTGCCGTGGCCTCGAAACGTCGACCTCGTCGAGGACGTCGGCCTCGGCAACTTCTCGGCGTCAAAGTGGCCGAATCGGTGAGCCGGCCTCCTCGAATTTCGGTGAGATTCTTGCTCACTTCCGGTTCCATAATACTGTTGATGTCCTCCAGGACCGGGATCGCTGTACATTATATGGGATCAAATCAATTAGATTAAGGATAGAGCAAGAGCATAGGTAGACAAAGACATATCTAGGTAAGTAGATATAACCAGAAGATCTAAGGGGGAATTTCTGCAATGTACTAGGATTTCTAATAATTTGATTGAAGCTTTACAGATTTTTCCGTTTTCAGAGTCCCGGCACTCATTAAGTTCTTTACGGTATAAGCGCAGAGATTCGTTCTAATTCTAGTTGATCCAGGATTAAATTAAGATTATTTTATACGTTCCTGTGAAACGCCTCCGCTGAAGGCTCCCGGAAGGCTGCCTTGGTCGTCGTCCCGTTGGAGTAGTTCGGCAGTGATTTCCTTGGACTCCCATACTGAGATGGTTGTGGTTGAGCATAATGTTGTTGCTGTTGATAAGAATGCTGTGCTGGAGGAGGTGGTGGCGATTGGTAGCTAGGAGGGGGCGGGGGTCTCTCCTGATAACCCGGTCGCATCGGGACAGGTTCGTCGAATTGGGTGTGGCTGGGGGCGTGGCCGAACAGCGGGTTGGTCATGGGCGGCGTCGGCCTGCCGTCCTGCCTGGCCGACCTCGACGGCCTGTTGTTGAACCGAACGAACACCTCCTTCTTCTCGGGCGACAAGTAGCGCTTCCCCTCGACGGCGATCTTCAAGCTCGGCACCTGCTTGAACGGTTGCGACCTGGCCTTCTGGAAGCCCTCCTCGGAATATCTGAAAAATGAACAGTACAGATTTCACGAGTTTTTTATGCTTTCGACTACCATAATGGCTCCTGCTCGCTTTTGCATGTCTCTGTGACATTGAGAGTTGGAGAGACTTGTCATAAAGCAAAAAGCAAGGCTCCTATATTTGTTTTCTGGCCTTTATTCCAAGGACCATAAAATATACCATCTTTGACTTTGAAAAGTGGACAATCACAGGAATAAATATGTAATGACAATGACCATGACTTCACGGATTGACGTATTGCTTATAGAGGCCATTGAGACTTCCTGAACGAAACTTCCCTGAAACACGAAAAAATGATTTACCTGTATGTTCGCTTCGTCGTCGACAAGTTCCAGTCCGATCTCGGGTTCTTCCACCTGTCCACGTCCTTGAAGGTGCCGGCGTACTCGTTGCCGCCGTTGTTGTTCCCGTTGCCATTGCTCAACTGGTGCATGCTGGCCGATCCCCTCATCCTGGAGCCGGGCCGGTTGTTGTAGTAGTCCTGGTCGGAGTTGCTCGAGAAGGAGTTGTCGCCGTAGTTTTGATTTCGACTCGATAGATTGCGGCCATTCAAGTGTCGCGAGTATTCCATCCGACGAGCGAAGCTGCTGTTTTGAAAGTTGCTGCTGTTGTGATCGGTCCCGAAGTAGGAGCCCCGGCGGCTCCTGTTGTTGTTGTCATAACCTCGGTCCTCGTTTCTAGAGTAAGGTCTGTTGTAGTTGCTGTTGTTCTGGTTGTTGTAGTTGGACACGTGCGGCGAGGAGTAGCTGTGGGACATCGTGCCCCTGTCGTAGTTGCTTCTCCTGCCACCGCCGTTCGACATGTGATTGTTCTCGATGTAGTTGCGTTCGGGCGACGACCGTCGGCCATTATAGGCGCTCCGGCCTCGGGCAGGCATGTCCACGTCGACGTCGGGCATCTGGCTCGGCGGAGGTCGCGAGGTCCTCGGCCTCTGCTGATCCTGATAATGCCGCTGTTCTTGAACACGATCGCGATCGTCATATCGGCCTCCTCCTCGAGAATATCGATCGGAGGGCGACGGTGACCTCGAGTTCATGTAGTGATGGCCGATTTTCGGCTGGATGTCCTCGTCTTGCCTCTGGTATTTAAACGTTGGACTCATTCGAACACCTTGCGCTTGAAGGCCTCCTCCTTCTTGATGGTGCTGCTCATTGTAGTCTCGCCGTCCATTCGTGTGGAACGAAGTCGAGGCCGGCCTCGGGGGCGGCGGGTCGAACCTGCTGTCCTCGAAAAAGTCGCCGGACTTTTGATTTCGCGACTGGCCGAAGGGATAGCGGCTGTAGCCTCCAGGACCGTGATCTGAAACTGCTCCGGCATCGGGATCAGGTTCGTCGCCGCTCTTCTTCGGATCGTAGTTGCCGAGGGTGGTCGGGGGGTCCTCCTTGGGCGGGTACAACTCCCGCGTCGGCGACGTCGTCGAGTTCCGGCTCCGCGTCCGCTCGAACATCTCGGTGCTCTCGTGAGGGCTGCCAAAAGCAGGCTGACCTGGCCGACGATAGATCGAGGTCATTGGCCTTATCGACGGCGAGGCAGGGACCTGTGGTTGTTCTTGTTGAGAGGAAGCTATGACTCTCTTCGGGGATGGCCAATCGGGTGCCCCGGCGGCGCCATTTTCCTCAGATCGATTCCTTCCGCTTCCGGCGTGACTCGTCTTTGGTCTTGCAGTGTAAGAGTTGTTGACGTCGGAGGCCGCCGAGGCCGGGGTGCGGGTCCCGGGGTAGGCCGACTTGCCCCTCGCGGGGGGCGGCGACGGCGACTCGTACCTGTGCCCGATCTTCGGCTGGAGGTCGTACGGCAACGTCCTCGTCGGCGAGGCCGAGGCCAGCGATATCCGATCGGTTTGTGGAGGCTGCTGTTGGGTTTCAGTGGTGGCCATTTTCACAAGTTTTTCACCCCCGCCAAAAAATAACTAATATTTGTTTGGTCTATTCACTTTCCAATAAAACTGGCGATCTTTTTTCCGGGTATCAATATCGGATTTGTATTGTCTAGTCTGTCTCCTGATAGTCTGTGTAGCGTTGACTGACAACCACAACGTTAAAAAATCGTGAAACTAAGCAATGCCAGTCCTCCTCCCCCTCTTTCACGGTACATTATTCTGTCAAAAACGAGTCGATCTCCAACGGCGGATCGCGGAGCAGAACACGGTTACCATGGTTTTTGCAGCGCACGGTAACGCGGAAAAAAGAAAGCTCGTAGTTGGACAACGATCGCATGATCACGTCCTCGACGTCGAGGCCGGACTTCTTCGAGGCTGCGGTGGCCTCGGATTTCGGATTTTTTTGACAAATCCTCCTCCACTAGCCAGAGGTTGAAATCATTATAGCTCCGGTTCTGGAAGACGTCCGCCGAGTTCGGACTTTCAAAGGAGATCACGGGGGAGACGCGAGACCTTGTCGTATTATTAGGCAACGTCCTTGGTGCCACTTATTTTCCACTTCCTCGTAGTAGAGCCGACACGCAAAACACCAGCATGTCTTTTGACTTTTTGTTTACCAAAGCCCGAAGAAGAAGCTCATTTCCATAATAATTTGTCTCGTCCGATTTCACGAATTTTTATTTATTTTTTATCAAAACATATGAAAAATTCGTGAAAATCGACGATTATTATTTTATTTTTCAATATTTTCTAAAAATTAATTTTTGAATTACCAGAAAAATTAAACAAGTTCCATATTTTATTTCTTAAAGATATTTTTATTGAATCCCTTTGCAAGCTCAAGTCGAGGTCGTACTCGTTGTACTTCATTATCGAACCAACAACCAGAGTCTAAATACAAAGGCAAACCACAGAAAAAATGGCACACATATTTGCAAGCAAGTAAGGTTGCACGATGATGAAAAGTAAGAGTCCTGCACAAGTTAATTAGCATTTGCCAGTTCTGAAATGAAACCCTGCTCAGGCTTGAGTAAGACATCAGAAACCAGACCTAACCTACTTTATAGCCACCTGCCAATTTTCCCTTTTTACAGAGAATTTGAAGGGGGTTGTCTAGGTTTCTTGTCATGTGCAGGGTTTTGAAAAGAATAAGATTATTTTATATCCATCCGAAGTCCTATGGCACTGGTTTTTTATTGGTGGTTTAAATCAAAACTGAAGAGGGTGGTAGGGAAGTTAGTAGTTTTGCTGGTAAAATCTGATTTTAGAATCCGAAAATAGACTTCTCTTGCAAAAATGGGTGACGGTGCCAACGAGTCAACAAACATGCATGTCGACTCATGTTTAACAATGTTGTTATTATTATGATTATGGGGACAGGCACGCATTTAAAGACAGGGTTTCTTAAGATATCAAGCTTTTGATTGTCATTGGCATTGGTATTTGAACCTTCTCCTATGCCATGATTGGGTCTTTTAGAATGGACCAATGGACTGGCTTCAATTCTGTCAAAAAAATGTCAACTGTCCAGCACAGTGTCATTGTTGCCAAAATACTCGTAGGCAGCTTGCGTTGATATTAATCATGATTTTTGTCCCAAAAATCCCAATGCTGGAATCTAATTTGAGAAAAAAAATATTATATTTTTTGACTTTATAGAAGTTAAAAGCCAAAAAATCCCACATTTTCACGCGATGCACCCCCAAGGGACTTTGGCGACACCGACGCCGGCGAAGCACAACTGCTTTCTCTTTTCTTGTGCGTACGCTGCGGGCTCGAATATCGTGACAAAATTATGCGAAAACACAACTTATTTACCAACATAATTAATGCCTTCAGACCTACGCAATTTTCCGGAGAATTTGCAAATAAATCGTGAAAGCTTTGCCTTTTCTTTCAAGGTTGTGAATTTTTGAAAGTTTCACGATTTTTTTCAACCGTCGAAAAAACTCGTGAAAAGGCTCCGGGCTACAAAAAAATACGGAAAAGCAGCAGCAGAGAAAAAAGCTCGAATTACTTTTATTGGCCTCGCACGCGATCTGAGCGTTAGTTTTCGTCGAAAAATTATACTGTTTTGTCTTCTGCAAACACCAAAAGAAGCCAAACGAGAGAGGTTGCGTGTACTCCGGCCGGGAGACTTCCGCAGAAATGGGTCACCAGTAGCAAAAGTTTCTCTTTTCTTTGAATGAGTGCATTTCAAGCCAAAAAAATATCAATTGACTAATGATTCTTATTCAACCAATATTTTTTCTGTGAAATCATGACTGGACAGTAACATTAGTTGCACCAAGAATCAGGAAAAAGATACATACTTCTGATTTTTTTTCACATCTATGGAAAAATATTTGTTTTGGCTCGAAAAAACTCGTGAAAACGAAAGCATTTCCGGTTGAGCTGAAAAATATAGATGACAAGAGGTTACCTGCAATAAAAGTGTAGCCATGAACTGAAGTTCGTGGAGGATAGTTGCTATTGAAAAATATATGGTGAAATGGCTTTGTAAGTTAGGTTTAATTGATAATAATATTGTCTTTCTTCAGAAAAGGAGCCAGAGCCCTTTGACTGCGGTTTACCTATGGTATGGATCGTGTGTTTACTGTTGACTCGAGTCCACCGAGGCCACCGAGGCCATCGAGGTTATGTACGCAAGAAAGACCTCCAAGAAGGGAAAAATGTAGAGGAACAAATAAACATTGCCCGAATGGAGGACATAACAGCTCTGGCTTGGAAACGGTGATTCCTTGTAATTTTTATGCATTTTCACATTAAAAAAAACCTCGTGAAATCGTCGAGGACTCTTAGAATCGAGGTCAAATTCGGATCAATTGTGGAAAATAACTGTCACAATTTCCAAGGCCGAGAAGGCCGCGGGTGGTCTTTACAAGGGCTGTGATCGTACAAACAAACAGTTCTAATAATAGCATTCTTTTGCCAAGAAAAAACTTTAAGATGTTAGTTTTTGGTTTTAAAGGCTGAAGACCAAAAACGGCCTTTTTATTACGACTTTAGGAATTGTTTTACGACGGCATTGTCCTTCACATTATGGAACTTGATCATGTCAAATTCCTTCTGGCGTTAATGTCGATTATGCTCGAAAAGTTCTGGTAACCCTTCGTTGCGCTCCAAAATCAAAACAGTGAAAATTCGGAAAAATTCGGAAAAAATTGAAAGAAAATGAATTGAATATGATTTTTTTGATGAAATTATAATTGAATTATTGTCCGGGAAGTCCCAGTGTTCTTCAAAGAAGTACAATGTCCAAGCCACAAGATCTTTTGTCACTCTTCAACGCCTTTGCCAAGGAACATATCGGTGATCTGTCAAACTTCGATCAGTGGCCAGAATTGAGTTTGCCAACCTCAGCTTCAAATGAAACTGGTGATCTAGAACGAAAACGCATAGGGTTCCGACTCACATTACGTCTTCTTCTTGCGGCCTTTGAATCCGTCTTGGTGGATTCAAAAACCGAACCGGTTTTGACAACGAAAAGTGATAGTGAACTGCTCAAGAAAAAAGTCCCCAAGAAGTCTCCAAAACTGCTGTCATCGAGTGCGGAGGAGCAGAAGAGAGAACCGTTCATAGTGAATCGCAACTCGGCCAATTTCGTTCAGGATACCTGTTTCCTAGTCCCAAATGGAGGTGGCCAAAGTGACCATGATAAAGGTCAGGATGATGTCGATGACGGCGAGGACGATCCCAATGACTTGTCCTTCATTCCGGAAACCCAAGTGCCGGAGACTCCCAGTCCCGAAGCGGTCAAGAATACGTCGACAAAATTGTCCAAGAAGCGCAAGGCCAGTGATATCCCCACTGATGAGCGGTTCGAGGATTTCAAAGATGACGACGACAAGAAAAAGTTCAAGACTCCACCGAGGTCGAAGCATCCCAAGCATGAGCAAAACACGCCGAGCACTTCCAAAGACGAGGCCGTGAGGGAAAAGTATCCCAGCTTGAGCGTTGTCCACACGACAACCAAAGGAGAGGGCCAGGGTCCGACTAGTGGAGTTCTGGGGCACGGCGAGTCCAAGATTGTGTTTGACAGCTCTGTCTCGGCCGCCGAGGAGGAGAGTCCGTCCGTCTTTGGCAAAGGACCTCAACTTAATATCGGTCGTGAACGTGATCGTGACAAGAATCGCAAGTCCAAGAAAGAGGTCATTGACATCCAGGATGACGACGACGAGTCCGACTTCAAGCCCGAGTTTCACTCCACGGAAAAGATGGCACCCTCATCAAAAAGAGCCACTAGGTCAAAGCTGTCAAGAAGTCGAAACAATAAAGTCAAGAGTCCAAAGAACAGGTATGGCATGCAGGTCGATCCGCCACCTTCTCACTCACAAAACATGAAGATGATGAGCATGAAACAGGGCTCCATCAAGGAGTTGCTCAAGAATACCAGGGCAGCCAAAAAAGTCCTTGTTCAGCCGGACGACGAGGAGGACGAAGAGTTTAGAAGAGCCATAGAAATGTCCAAATTGGAAGCGAAAAAAGCTGCTGCAAACAAGTCTAAAACCGAGACTACTTCTAGTGGCGACGACTCCTTTGACTGCTACAGTCCCGTCAAGGAAAATATCAAGGCCAACAACCAAAGAAAGTTTATCAAGTGCGTCGGATCGCCCGTTCGAAAGAAGGAAGACAGGGAAAAACTGATTGGATTTTCGTGCAAAGAGTGTGACAAGTTTTACGCCGGCGATAATCTGACCGACGAGCAGCGACAAAATGTGTTGCAAAAATGCTCCAGACATCGAGGGGAATTCAAGCCTCCGCCATCGTCTCCACAAAACATCTGGAAGGTCGACCTCGAACCAGATCGAACCATAGATCAAACTCAACCAGGATCCCCAATCAGTCGGAGAAAAATCCGAAGATTTCGCGAAGAGGACGAGGTCGATTACGTAGAAAAATAATGAATTATCTAATTATCATAATGAAATATGAAAATGAATTTCTAATTTTATTAATCGTCGTCGTCATAATCAATCGTGTGATTTCCATTCTCCTCATCTTCGGCGGGGATTTCGATCGAGCAGTCCTTGAACGTCGAGGCTCCGGACTAAAAAAAACTCGTGAAATCGAGGAGGAACTTTCAAACAAAACGTCATATCACAGGGTCTCACCATTTTTCCTAGCATGGCGATCGCTCTCGTCACCTTGGGCACGTTTGTCATCTCGCGCAAGTCGTCCACGTCGAAGATGTAGCTCTCCGGGACCCCGTACTTCCTCATGTACTTCAGCACCATCCTGATCCTGTTCTCGGTGTCTTTTTCGGCGACCTCGGAGGTCGGTTTCGCCGTCGTCGAGGCCACCATGTCCGCCGGTATTGAGTTAAACATCACGGATTGCAAGACTAGATACATGGAAAATTAAATCATTTTGAATGACGTTAACCCAGATTGAGTTTGATTTATGGGTTTGTTTTGACGTACTGCACTGAAAAGG
>JAAUYL010029581.1_pt1 | contig 19033 bp, 12 predicted proteins | sample 7278011 | NCBI WGS metagenome assembly JAAUYL01 (sample SAMN14350225, study PRJNA611818) | marine sediment metagenome | isolation source: surface marine sediment (1.8m) | place: French Polynesia: Moorea | collected 2018-08
ATAAAAAACTGAGGTTAGCCCAGAAGTCTCTGGATAGAAAAACCGACAAAAAGTCTAATAATTATCAAAAAGCCAAGCTGAAAGTAGCTCGTATTCACGCCAAAATCAAAGATTCAAGACTTGACTATACGCATAAGTTGACAACTCGACTAATTAGAGAAAACCAAACAATAGTAGTTGAGGACTTGGCTGTGAATAATATGGTCAAGAACCACAAGTTAGCTAGAGCCATCAGTGATGCTAATTGGGGAGAAATAGTTAGGCAATTAGAGTACAAAGCTCAATGGTACGGAAGACAATTGATAAAAATTGACCGATATTTCCCTAGTTCAAAGGGTTGTTCTAATTGTGGTTATGTAGTAGAAAAATTGCCTCTAAATATTAGAGAGTGGGACTGCCCAGAGTGTAGTAGTCACCATGACCGGGATATCAATGCTTCAATAAATATTTTGGCTGCTGGACTAGCAGTGTCAGTCTGTGGAGCGACTGTAAGACCTTTTGAGAGTAAATCTCAGAAGGCGAGTGCTAAGAAGCAGAAAGCCCCTAACAGTAATGTTAAGGAATCCCGCGCTGTCTCGTAGAGCAGCGTCGGGAGGATGTCAATCTTGGACTTATCCATTTTTAGTAGGTATAATTATTAGTGTTTTTAGTATTATCATACTTGCGAGTTATTGGTATAAATTTGCTTGAAGCAATAATAAAAATTCTTAGTCGATCAAACCATATATTTCAAGTAGCAAGTCAAATTATTCCACCAGTTATTAGTTTGGAAGCTATACTGTTGAAGCGTTACATTTTTATTATTGTTTTTTTTACCTGTAACTCTGATGATTATACTATTTAGTTTAATCAGGTTTATTAAAGAAAGTTGCTAAAGTTTGTTTACAGCTAGTTCATCTGCCTTTTATAGTTATTAGAACATCGTTTATTTCTTAATTTGTGACGATCAATAATTCGGGATAAATTGCTCAATTATAAGCTTCACATAATGTAAAATGGTTACCGAGTAGATAATTCACCCGTACTTATTAGACATCTCAGCATATAAATTTAATAATTGTTATCTTTATCTAGTTTGGTTTCTTACTACAAAATCAATGTCCCTATTCCTGATATTACCTAAGCCACAAATAGTCATAATTCTTTGTTCATATTTGTGGGGATTTAATCTCAATCTTTCTTGAGGCAGCCTAAATATTTTGATTAATCTCATTATATTTTCAAGAAAAATTTGCATCACTTGCAAATTCTCTATTTTGAGATTTTTATCAGTCTGTTAATTCTCGTTTTTTCGCCTTTTTTTTTAGGTATTTTAATCCGCAGTTCTCCACTATAGGCTTTATTTCCACTAAATTTTTGTTGAGTGTCAAATTTTTTCTCACTTTCACGGAAATATTGCACATCACTTTTTTTCCCTGGTTCTCCTGCTGAAATATCTACAATATCTTTACCTTTTGGCAAGACAATGACTTGCCCTTTTTTTTTGTATGATTTTTTTTCTTTCCTGAGTAATATTCTTTTTGTTTTTCATCTTCTGACGGAAATATTGCACATCACTTTTTTCCCTGGTTCTCCTGCTGAAATATCTACAATATCTTTACCTTTTGGCAAGACAATGACTTGCCATTTTTTTTGTATGATTCTTTTTCTTTCCTGAGTAATATTCTTTTTATTTTTCATCTTCTACTCGTCTTTCTATGCCTTGTTCGTACCTATCTAAAATTAATTCAAACTCCGTTAATATTCCTTTAACAATTTCATATTCACTATTGATTTATTTTTCGGAGATGTCTATTGAGTAGATACCCTTATTTGCTTGTGCGAATAATTTTAATTTTCTTTAATTATCCAGTTTTTAGATTTATTCCGGAAACTTAATCAGAAACTAGAAGAATGTTTTGTCAACATTTAGAGAAGTTAAGTGATTGGGTCAGCTTGTGATACAAGAAACAAGTTTGAAAGGGTTTTTATATAAAACATCTAAGATACTTCATAAATTATTTTTCCACCTTATTTAATTGAAGGGGAAATAGTGAAAATTAACATAATGGGAGACAAAGATATGTCTCATAAATTAATTTATTTGTATTTCTCTTCCCAAAGTTAATTACCACATCTATTTGGTGACACGCTCAACTTAATTACCTAGCTTTGCCAATATTCTAAATATTGGCAAGGTAAATTTGTTATGAAAAATATACTGAAAAAGACATCTCTAATTAAATCAGATAAGTGGCTTTTATTTGGGTCAATATTATTGTTTCTATCTCTAGTGTTTGGTTTATTTATTAGAGTAGTTGGTGTTGTTAATTTTTCTATTGTAAGTGGCGATCAAATACGAGATGCTTATGCAACTATGGAAATTTGGCAAGGGAAATTTCCAACTCTTGGACCCCACTCAGCTTGGAAATTTCTTTGGGGAGATTTTGTTTACCTGCCTCCCCTCTACTTTTATTTAGTCTTTCCCTTCACTATTTTAAGTAGTCAATTATCAATTCAAGCTTTTCCTAACGCATTTTTCACCTTTCTAAGTATTCCTTTACTTGTTGCAGTAATCTACCAACTATTGGAAGGAATAGAGATTTCAAAAAGATTTTTTATCGCTAGTTTAATTGGCTTTTGGTATAGTGTCTTGGTCAGAAATATGGGGATGAATTCTGGCGAGAGTCTTGCAGGTAATCCTGGTTCAATTCCATTTTTTCTTCTTCTCTTTATTTGGCTTTATAACTATCAGCTAAGTAAACCTAAAAGTTATGTTAATTCTGTTTTATCTTGGATAGGGTACGGTATAGTCTTAGCTATTTTAGTAAGTTTACATTTCTCTGCTCTTTTCGTGATGCCAGTAGTTTTTATAATTAGCTGTATCTATTGGTTTTTCAAAAATAATAGGAACCTGAAATGCTTAGTATTATGTTTATATCCTGTGTTGTCTTCTATTATAACTTTATTACCCTATTGGATAGGCGAAGTACAACGTAACTGGATAAATACAATCGGAATTATTTCCCTTGTTAGGAATGTAAGTAGCGATGAAGAATACTCGTTAAATTTGTGGGAAAGAATAATAGTTATCATCAAATCCTACTTCAGTCTGGGGAATGACATTTACTTTTTGGCTGATTCTAGAATACTCTTAATATTTTCTATTTTGTCAGTTACTTTTCTGAGTCTTATCCTGTTAGTTGGATTACTTAAATTTAGAGGTAATAAGAATATTTACCTGATTGTATTAGCAACTTCAGTCTTATTCTTTCTAGCCTATTCGTCTGCGGATCAAGAAAAAACCTATAATCCTGTATTTTACAAATTATTAATATATTGTTTCCCTTTATTTTTGACCGCAGCAAGTATAGCTTATTTGAACATATCTAAACCATTAGAAAAAATCATTTTAATTATCATCGTACTTGCATTGTGTTTTTCTATTCTCAATAATCTGAGACTAAGCATTAACTACATCAACAGCCATATAGGCAAAAATCAAATACTAGCAACTAATACCATCGCAGAAGTTCTTGATACTCTTCCAGAAAAGTCAACATTTTGTCATCCACAAGGATTATCTAAAAATTTACGCCTCTATCAATATACCGATCAGTTTGTAACAGCAAATAACTTAAAATTCTCAGATAATTGCACTGCTGGTGATTATTATATGTCTAGTAAGTTTGGCTTAAATCCAAGTAATTTTAAGGTTTACCCTTCTAAAAAAAAGAAGAAGACTGTGAATGAAAAAACAATGACAATAATCAAAGAAGGTAGCACTTACTATCTTTATCAAATTAATTAAATAAATTATGACTATTGAAAGAGGAATGGAAGATGGTACAAAAGAAAAAATAAAATCTCGTGCCCTAGGTAGTTTTCTATAAAAATTATCCTATTTCTGGTAAAATATGAATATTTTTGACAAAGGTAAATTTTTAGAGAATACAGCACTTCCCACTATTATGAGGTACATATTTAGCGGGCAATATTCTTGCACTACAAGAGATTTACTATTCAAACTTGTGCATCATTTGTCTGACATATTCTGTACAAGCTTTTGCTATGGCTATGAGTAGTTATTAAATTGATTAAAGTATGTCATCAATTCAATCTGAAAGGGCTATTTGGCAAGAGTTTTGGTCTTTTTGCCTTGAAAGACTCCAGAAGCTAAAAACCCTGACTGACAAAGCTTCTAATCTCTAATTGATGACCAACCCAGGGGCACTACCGTTAACTCTACATTACTTGGGTTTAATATGTTTATAACAGAAGAAAATGTACAACTTTCTATAGTAATTCCTTGTTACAACGAGGAGCCAAATATTGATTATTTGTTTGAACGGCTAATATCAGTATTGGAGCCTCTAGAAATGACTTATGAAATAGTCTGTGTTAATGATGGTAGTAAAGATAATACTCTCAAGTTATTAGTAGAATATCATCAACGTAATCCCACAATTAAAGTAGTAAACTTTTCTCGTAACTTTGGTAAAGAAATTGCACTAACAGCAGGAATTGACTATACAACAGGAGATGCAATTATACCTATAGATGCCGATCTGCAAGACCCACCAGAATTAATTGGAGAACTTATAGCTAAGTGGCAAGAAGGATATGATGTGGTCTACGCAACTAGGCGATCGCGACAAGGAGAAAGTTGGGTCAAAAAATTTACAGCTCAAAGTTTCTACCGGATAATTCAGGGGCTAACTTCTGTAAAAATTCCACCCGATACTGGGGACTTTAGGTTAATGGATCGAAAAGTTGTAGAAGCTCTCAAACAATTGCCAGAAACTAACCGTTTTATGAAAGGTTTATTTTCGTGGGTAGGTTATCAACAAACTTCAATATTATATGACCGAGATCCTCGCTTCAAAGGTCAAACAAAATGGAATTATTGGAAGCTTTGGAATTTTGCAATTGAAGGTATTACTGCTTTTAGTTCTAAACCTCTGAAAATTTGGAGCTATATTGGCGTATTAATTTCTTTAATTTCATTTATTTATGCTGGCTTTTTAGTTGTTCGGACTTTGATATTAGGAACTGATGTTCCAGGTTATGCTTCATTAATAGTAGCTATCTTATTTTTAGGTGGTATGCAGTTATTATCTCTGGGAATTTTGGGTGAATATTTAGGTCGCATTCACAATGAAGTTAAGAGAAGACCTCTTTATTTAATCAGAGAAAGTTATGGATTTAAAAATCAGATGACCAGGGGTGAATAGTCTCAAACTTTTTGTTATTAAATAAACCAGACAAAAGGAATAAGTTGGAGTATATATTTAATGTTCAATTTTAAAACTGGTATTTTGATCCTGACAATTATTTGTATAATTGCCACGGGAATAACAGCTTATTTATTGGGAGGTTTGGCTCCGGAACAAGTTCAAAATTGGCTAGAACGAGCAGGTATTTGGGCACCAATAATCTATATAGTTATTTATACAATAGCAACTATTTTAGTTTTACCTTCTACAGCACTTAATCTGGCTGGAGGCGCAATTTTTGGACCCTGGATCGGTACATTATGGACAAGTTTAGCAGCAATTATTGCTGCAATTATCGCATTTTATTATTCTCGTACTGTAGGTCGAGAATGGATTTCTCAAAAGTTGGCTGGAAGATGGCAAGCAATGGATGCTGAAATGCGTCAGGGAGGATTATTTTATATGTTTGCCATTCGTTTATTGCCAATCATTCCTTATGGTTTAGTAAATTTTGCTGCAGGTTTAACATCTGTTAGTTTTAAAGATTATCTATTAGGCACTATCTTGGGAACTTTACCTGGTGTTTTGCCTTTTGTAATGTTAGGAAGTTCAGGTTTAACAGCATTAAAAACAGGTGACATTTTACCTTTAGTTGGAGCATTAAGTCTAATTGCAATGTTAGTAGGAGGTGCAACTTGGTATCGTCGTCGTCGCAGTCTGCCAAAGAAAGTTATAGAAGAAATGAAAGATTCATCTTCATCAGATTTTTTTGATAATTAAATCTCTTTTGGTTAATCTCCAAAAATAACTAAATAACAAAAATGAAAAGCAAGTTGAAATTAAGAGTTGATTCATCAACTTAGTTTCAACTCTTATGTTATGTCACCTATATCCCAGGAATTAATCCTCTACTGAACTAAAACTCACTCAACCGATGTATAGTAATAAAATTAGCGTCTTAATATTTCTTGATAAATCAGCACTAAGAGTGGAAAGTCGCAAATATCAAATATAGAAAAAAGAGATTACATAAGTTGATAACCCTAGAAACCCATACTCTATACTGTAAAATGTATCATAAAAGATGAATTTTCTAAGGAACATGGAAAATTAAAGTAGTCTTGATTAAAATTATTACTAATTTTGCTGCTACGAACACTCAGTCAAAAATTTAAGTGATTATGATAGACTAAAACAAAAATTTATCCCTAGTAGCTAATAAAAATGAGTAACCATTTATCCACTCAAGAGATGGGGCTACAGCAAAATTCCCCTGCCCTATTAGATCTATCTCTATCTATAGTAACACCTATTTACAATGAAGTAGATAGTATTCCCCAACTACTGGAAACTATTTCTACTACTTTAAAAGAAAATCAACTTACTTACGAAATTATCTGTGTAGATGATGGATCTGAGGATGGTTCGACAAAACTTCTAAAAGAATTAGCTGAAAAACGTACAGATTTAAAAGCAGTAATTCTCCGTCGAAATTATGGACAAACTGCAGCTATGGCAGCAGGATTTAACTATGCTATTGGTAAAGTAATTGTGACTTTAGATGGAGATTTACAGAACGATCCGGCTGATATTCCACTATTATTATCTAAGCTGAATGAAGGTTATGATTTGGTGAGTGGGTGGCGGAAAAATAGGCAAGATGATGCTGTTACACGACTACTTCCTTCTAAAATTGCTAATTGGATAATTGCCAAAGTAACAGGAGTAAATTTACATGATTATGGTTGTTCTTTAAAAGCTTATCGTTTAGAATTGGTTGCTGATATGAACCTCTATGGTGAATTACATAGATTTTTACCAGCTTTAGCTTTTATTGAAGGAGCAAGAATTACAGAAATGCCTGTTAACCACTATGCTCGTCGCTATGGTAAAAGTAAGTATGGTTTAGGACGAACTTTCCGAGTAGTGATGGATTTGTTAACAGTATTTTTTATGAAGAAATTTCTCACTAAACCTATGCACGTTTTTGGAATGTTAGGTTTAATTTCTGGAGGGTTAGGGTTATTTTTTGGTCTCTATTTAACAATTCTAAAACTTGGCTTTGGTGAAAATATTGGCGATCGCCCTCTACTAATTTTGGTTGTTGTTTTATTACTAGCTGGTTTGCAATTATTTAGTTTTGGTTTATTGGCAGAGCTACTAATGCGAACTTATCACGAATCTCAAGCACGCCCAATTTATCGAGTCCGAGAAGTTATTAGGGGTAGTTGTAATGATCAAAGAGGGAATAGGGAGTAGGGAGTAGGGAGTAGGGAGAAATAATTGATGAATAAAAGTGCGATAATTGATTTGATTTTTTATTATTCGAGATGTCTATTTGAGAATTAATCAGTATTTAGTTTTCAGGTCTTAGCTATTTTCACTGAATTTCAACTTTAAAATCTACTTCAAAGTAGATAATGCTTGTTGAATAAATAAATATATAATCTTCATTTATCATCAGTTTAAGTGTTGCTAGACCTGGAAAAAAATACGAAAAAATACTAAACATTTAGTTCTCTTTCCAGGATTTTTTTTAACTACCAGGTAGTAAAAATGCAGAAAAATTAACACCTGCAACTATTCCCTATTCCCTATTCCCTAATTATTGATAAGTAGGAAAATCAGTATATCCTTCTCGGTCAAATGAATACCAAATTTTTACATCAGGTAGTGGATTTAGCCGCCAATTATTAGCCAAACGTTCTGCTAAATCAGGATTACTAATATAAAGTCTGCCAAAAGCAATTAAATCTGCATTTCCTGATTCAATTGCAGCTTCAGCAGTTTCTTTTTTATAGCCACAATTTCCCATCAATGCCTGAGAAAAGACTTCACGAAATTCTGCCAAATTTATTGGTTTTCCTAACTCGTGAAAACCAAATTCTAAACCATCCATAACATGAAGATAAGCTAGTCCGTAATTATTTAACTGTTTGGCAACGTAAAGAAAATTTTCGCGAAAATCTGGGGAACCCATATCATTAAAAGCACCATTAGGTGAAATTCTGACTCCCACTCGGTGAGATGGCCATACAGTTAAAATAGATTCAGTAATTTCTTTAAGAAATTGAAATCTCTTTTCCAGACTACCTCCGTAGCGATCGCTCCGATGATTAGTCTTTGATTGTAAAAACTGGTCAATTAAATAACCATTAGCAGCATGAATTTCAACTCCATCAAAACCAGCAGCTTTTGCCCTGACGGCTGCCTGACGATAATCTTCTACAACCGCTGGAATTTCTTCTGTTTCTAGAGCACGGGGTGTTTCGTAGGGTTGTTTACCAATGGGGGTATGAATATATTCTTCATTTAAGATAACCGGAGAAGCAGATACGGGGAGTTGACCATTTTCCTGAAAGCTAGTATGGGAAGCTCGCCCACAGTGCCAAAGTTGTAGAAACATAGGGGTTCCCTTAGCATGAACTGCATCTACAACCTGCTGCCAAGCTTTAGTCTGTTCGTCTGAGTAGATACCGGGGCTGTTAACCCAACCAATACCCTGTTTGGAAATGACAGTAGCTTCAGAAATAATTAAACCTGCACCTGCTCGTTGAGAGTAATATTCTGCCATCATAGAGTTAGGCATCCTTTCTACTCCAGCACGAGACCGAGTTAGGGGAGCCATGATGACTCGATTTTTCAGAGTTAAATCTCCTATATTGAAGGGAGTAAGTAAGGTTAAAGAATCTGTTGGAGAGGTCATTTCAATTATCAATTATCAATTATCAGTTAGCCTCTTTTTCTGCTGAATACTCCGTAACCAGAGAAGCTTTCCTTGAGAATGCTTTGCTGGACAGATGAAACGCAAAACCTATCTATACCTCCTACATAGGGAGGCCAGAAAAAGGGAGGTAAGAAAAGCTAAATTTTCTTTTTTTATACCCTGAAAAGGATAGGTTAGGAAAATTATTTCTTTAGTCATTTTTTTGTTAGCCAGTATTTGTAGATACTCAGCATATCCTCAATTTATCTAAAATATAAAAACTCCAACGTTGGAGTTTCATCACTCATTTATCCCTTATCTATGTTAATTTAAGGCGTTGGTCAATCAAACTATGAATTCAGATATTTGGGCTGGCGCGTAATCAAGATCTGAATTATAAATACCTCTTTCACTACTTGTTCCTGTTCTTACCCATGAATGAACTAATCCCTATTCCCTATTGCCTACCCCAAATAGCACAGAAAATCATAGCTAAATTCACAAACACCCTATCTAATAGAGTAAATTAGCTATAAATTGAGTTTATCTAAAATCTATCTAAAAACTAAGACGTTGCAGTTTTATCCCTTATCTAAATTATATCTACTTAATATAGTATATCGCCTCGTCCCTGAGTTTATCTAAAATTTCAAACCTCAGACATTGTAGTTTTATCCCCTAGCTATATATGGAATAGTAAGTAAATTTTTGGGAATTCTTGTAAGGGAAAATCAATCTTTATCTGGATCAAGATCGAGTGAGACGGCCATACAGTTAAAATAGATTCAGTAATTTATTTAAGAAATGGAAATCTGTTTTCTAGACTGCCTTCGTAGCGATCGCTCCTATGATTAGTTTTTAACTGCAAAAACTGGTCAATCAAATAACCTTAGCACTATGAATTTCTACCACATCAAAACCAGCAGCTTTTGCCCTGAGAGCAGTTTAATGAGGAGGGAGACTCCCAAGCGTTTTTAACTATATGATGTTTCCCTTGGAGAAATGACTTATCTTCAACCCTAAAAAGGTCTAGGGTTGCTTCGGCCATTCTCCGTCATAAGAGTTATCTACTAGCCTAGGTAGTCCTATGTGTGGCTAGAGACGGCCGTTTATGACCATTACTGGTTTTGATCGACAACAATAAATAAATTAGAGGCATCACGCCAGTACAATTCTAGGGAACTAACTAATAGTAATAATTGGAAATAATGTAAGGAACTTTCTATTTCTGATTCATAACTTTCTAACTAAGTAGCATCAGGCATCATTGCCTCTAAAGTTTTGGCATTTAAAATCATTTGTAATTAATTAATAGTGATATATATGAGATTGAACAATCGGGAAATATAAAAAAGAAGATAGGGAACAGGGAATAGAGAATAGGTGAATAAACAATTATTTGTCAGAAAGAAATTCACCAGAACTTTAGGAGTATGAATACTGATCCCCCCGCGCCTACAGAGTGATTTTAATCCCTGGCATTATTCCAGCTTTAAGATTTAGTTGTTAGACAAGTTTTTTAATACTTATTTGAGAAACAGTCTCTATACCAATCCTAAATTATTTGTAAAAGTCTGTACTTCTGAAAAATTTCTTCCTTTTACTTTCTCTTATGCTTTAAAACAGACCTTTTTTTCAGAAATCATTTCATATGTTATAGGTAGATTTTATTAGTTCAAAAAGTCTTCTTGAGGATGAGCGATCGCCACAACTAGAGCAAATTTTCAAATCATTATGGCTGAGGCTAGAAAAATTATGTTAACGGTACTTTGATATTTTTCGAGGACGAAAATGCCTTCAAAGCTAGTAGGGATAAGGGAAATACATCAACAAGTTAAAAATAGTTCAAACCTAGATATATCAGGAAATAGGTTTATTAAATGTAAAACCTAGACTATATAAAGGTTTAATGCTATTCCTAACATATTTTTTGCCAAAATACCGTTAATAGCATTTGAGCGACACACGGAAAAATTTTAGTTTATTGCGAGTAAATACTGAAGCTTTAAATTAAATTGCTACTAATATACTTATCTTTGCGAATATGTCTATGATTTATGTATTTATTGCTTTTACATAGTAATACTGAATATTATGAATAAATTAAAGATTGTGTAAATTATGACTATTTTAGTTGCAAATCCGTTTCTCGGCAGGTTAGATTGGAATTGCAAAGAAACACACAGACCGAAGGAGCAAAGCAGATGAATAAGTGCAAATCATTTTTAGGATTAGCAGCATTAGCGATTGGATTTTTAGGAGCGCCAGTTTCAGCAAATGCTTTTACTCTGGGAGGTGTTATTAATGGAGAAGAAGCCTTTAACCAATTAGGTGCAACAATAGATGTTGCTGCTGAGGGACGGATTGGAGATTTAGGAGGAGCAGCAGAACATGAATTTAATATCCACTACGATAATGAAAATGGCGATGGTCAAACAGTTTCCACTGAGTACCGTTACTTTGATTGGGTAAGCGGACAAGGAGAAGATTTCACTTTGACATTCGACGACGGTATGCTCACCTACGAAATTGGTGGACAAAAATTGGAAGAACGTATTACAGATACTTTTAACGATCTATTTATCCGCACAACAGCTCGTAAACAAAATAATAGTGTTGTGGTAGATAATCTAATGCTAAATGGTCAGGCGATCGCGGAAAATTCCAGTTTTGCCTGCTTTGAAGGATGTGATTATTGGAATAGCTCCCAATATCTATGGTTAACCGATCTAGAGGAGAGTTTCACATTAACGGGTACAACAACTATGACTTGGACTGGAGATGCTAAAGACTTAAAAGATAAGACAGCTCCCCATCGTTCGGAACTAGCATTTCAACTTAAATTAGGCGATGTGATTATGGGAGAAGGATTGGCAGATGAATTAGTAACAGTGCCAGAACCAGTTTCCATGTCACTATTTTCTGTTGGTGTTGTAGGTTTAGCAATGGCTGGTTTGCGTCGTCAGAAGAAATAATAAATGATAAGTTTCAGATGGTTTGATGCCAAGATTTAGTATTCAGTTAGTTATGTATTTGCTACAAAACAGGGTTGTAATCTACTTTTTTAAGTCTGCTAAATTGAATCTGAGACCAAATCATTTGATAATTAATATTATGTCCGGATGAATAGTTATAAATAATTCGGGAGAACTCAGAACTCATAACTCATAACTTAGAAGAAAATTATGGTGGTCGATAGGAGTAAAAATTTACCGAATAATTAAGGTTTAAAGCTTCTCCTTTAAAGGAGAAACAAGAAAAAATTTTCATGATTAGTCAATCCTCTTCTTTTCAAGGAGAGGTAATTATTAATTATTAATTGTTGGAGTATTTCTGTTTTTATCTACAGTGAACTCTGATTAAAATTTGATTTTATGCAACTTCTTATGAATCTAGTATCAGTCACTAAGATCATCTCCGGTTGAATAGTTGTACTTTACAAGGAGGAAAGCAGAGGGAATTTATGCTGAAGGTAGAAGGGAAGGAGTCAAGTTTAGAAGAGAGTAAAGTTTTTTATAACTGATTATCTAAACATTATATCAGTTAATTTTTCGGCGTTGCATAGTTGGGAAATGATAATTAAATTAGCATAAGCTAAAACTCTCCCTTGATAATGCTAAATTTTTGGGCACATATCAAAATCATCCCTTGATAATGGAACGCCGAAAATTGATTTGCAGAAACACTACCCCGTCTGAAAGTAAAGCTAATTTTTGCTGACTGAAAATAACGCTTTACGGTCTCTAAATATTTATCTATAGTTTTTCTGACTTAGTAACTAGATAATATTTAGAATTAAGGCCAACTAAAGTTTAAAAAACTTCCGCTCCTTCAAACTGCTTAACTTTCTGAACATTAGCAGACTCTCCACAAGTTCGAGGCATAGGAAATATTTTTTCAGGATTAGCTAAACCCTTGGAATTAAACACACTTCTTACCCATTGCATTGTCTCCAAATCTGTCTCATTAAACATTAAAGGCATATAACATTTCTTATCCGAACCAATGCCATGTTCTCCAGACAAACTACCACCAACTTCCACACAAATTTTGAGAATTTCCCCACCTATTTCTTCCACAGTTTCCAAAGCACCTTCAACAGAATCATCATAAACAATTAGAGGATGAAGATTCCCATCTCCAGCATGAAAAACATTGGCTATTTTGTAGCCATATTTACTACTAATTTCTTCTATTTCTTGCAAAACATAAGCCATTTTTGTCCTAGGAATTACCCCATCCTGAACAAAATAATTTTTGCCTAAGTTCCCAGCAGCAGCAAAAGCAGCTTTCCGTCCTTTCCATAACTTCATGCGCTTTTTTGGTTCACTAGCAGTAGTAATTTCTATGGCTCCGTTAGTTTTACATATTTCTTCAATTAATTTTTTATTCGTATCAACTTCCACTTGTAAACCATCTATTTCTACTAACAAAATAGCAGCAGCATTCCGGGGGTATAAACCAGTATTAACAACATCTTCTACAGCATTAATAGTGAAATTATCCATGATTTCCATCCCAGCAGGAATTATGCCAGAGCTGATAATATCTGACACAGTTTTTCCCGTACTTTCTATACTAGGAAATCCTGCTAAAAGTACGCATACTGATTCAGAAGATTTAATAACTCTCAACGTAATTTCTGTGGCTATTCCCAGAGTACCTTCGGAACCTACAAATAAACCTGTTAAGTCATAACCAGGCATCTCTGGAATTTGACCGCCAATATCAACAATTGAACCATCGGGAGTAACTATTTTTAATCCTAAAACATGGTTAGTTGTCACTCCATATTTGAGACAATGAACGCCTCCAGAATTTTCAGCAATATTTCCACCAATTGAACAAATAATTTGACTGGAAGGGTCGGGAGCGTAATAAAAACCAGCTCCACTAACTGCTTGTGTCACCCAGTTATTAATAATGCCTGGTTGTACAACAACTTGTTTATTTTCTAAGTCGATTTTTAGGATTTTCTGCATTAATGAAGTGACGATTAAAACGCAGTTTTCTATTGGTAATGCTCCTCCAGAAAGACCTGTTCCTGCACCTCTAGGAAGCCAAGGAATATTGAGGTTATGACATATTTTTACTGCTTCTGAGACTTGTTCGGTGGTGCGGGGTAATACTACTAATGCAGGTCTTTGACGATAACTAGATAGACCGTCACATTCATATACTAATAATTCTTCTTTACGTTGAACTACACCTTTTTTGCCAACGACTGCTTCAAATTGTTTGGCGATTTTTTTCCAATTATGTTTTGTCTGTTGTTTGTCTTTAGTAAGCATTTTATTTATGGGTATAGAAATTTTGAGGGTCATTTCAGTTATCAGTTATCAGTTATCAGTTATCAGTTATCAGTTATCAGTTATCAGTTATCAGTACCTCTGAGGCTCACTCAAAGGCTTGAAATAATGAACTGTTATCTTTTCATCCCCTTAAAAGGGGAGGCTTTGGACTTCTTTTTTTGGTAAATATTATCCCTTAATTATAGCTTCTAATCCAAGATTTTCTTTAGGGGTGGGTTGAGAAAGCTAGAGGTTTAGGGTGCGTTATACCAAATCTCAAAAAATTTGCTATATATCCTTGGGTTCGAGAGTGTGGGATGTAGGAAAAAAAATACTCTTAACAACCTATAAGACCAACTCTCAAAAGTAATACTATACTTAAGTAAAACTTCAGTTATTAAATATTTAATTAATATAGAAAAAATCAATTTTTGCTAATTAGCAGCTCAGTTAATGTTAATTATTCTTATGCTGTACGGACATTCGCATTTTTGTTATGCAACGTCCCTACCTCTCCCATTCCCAGACTCCCCTACTCAAGAAAATGTAGAAAAGTTTTTGAGAAATGGTGTAATATCCTGCCCTTAAGGGGGGAAGTTTAAATAAATAAATTCGGTTTAAAGCCTTCTATTTAAAGCCTTCTATTTCAAGACAAAAAAAGTGCTAGGAGATTTCCTTAGATTTAATTCCGTTACAGTTTTCCTTGAGGTAATTATCTATTATTCATTATCAATTAATTAACGGGTTTATGGGGTGTAATTCATCAACCTGCAATCTGCTGTATATTTAAACATATTTTTTGTTATATAAATCTCACTCACTAATCATTATCTACTACCTTATTGATTCTAATTATTATTGATAATTTGATAAGTTTTTAAGATAATTAAGGCTGGATGATTAAATATCAAAGCATTGACAGATAAAGGTTTGAGGAATTTTAAGCCCTGAAAAATTCCAAGCTTTTTGGTGGAAGCGAGCTGAAAAAGTGAGGATTTTAGGGTAATGCGAGGTAGAAAAATCACTTTTACTATTATGAACGGTCATTCTCTATATACTATATAGCAATCCTAAATTGGTCGTGACAGTTTTAATAATAGTTAATTTTAGCTGAAAACCTTTAAAATTATGTACGTCGCCAATCCGACGGCTCCCCTACCTGACTCCTGTAGGGGCGATTCGCGAATCGCCCCTACTACCAAAATATTACAACCGATTAGAGGATTGCTATAACTGCCATTTATCCTGACTCTTAACTACTCCTGTACGGGCGGCGAATCGCCCCTACTCCCTACTCCCTACCTCAACAAAAAGACTTTATTCAACAAACCCTAATTAATTAGGATAAATAACATATTTTTTGGTTTACCTTTGATTCAATATCTCTAAAAATTCTGCTACAACTTTATCTGGTTGTTGAAGACAAACTGAAATATCATAATGCTGAATAATTCTGATATTAGGAGCTAAGTTTGTATCTAGTGGGAAAGGTTGGTTATTAGTTTGAAGAATGCCTAATTTTCCGGCGTGTAAGATGACGAAGTTAGCAATTTTATTTTCTCTACCTATGGGAGTTGTCAGTCGAATTTTTGTGTTGGATAAAAATATAATATTGGCGCGGTCTAGTGCTTCGGCAATTTTTACTTCTGCCTGGGAATTGAAATCTAAATCATTCCATTTAATCCCATCTTTAAAGTATGGTTGAATTTGTTGGTTATCTGGTTTAGTGTTTGTACTTTCTGCGACTGATTTTTTGCCATTTGCAAGTAGGATTAACTCGTGTAAATCTGCTTGACATAAGTTGGCTTCATTGAAACTTAAATTATTTCCATTCAGGTTTACCTCTATTATTTGATTTCGATTTAATGTAACTTGATGTCTCTGTAAATATCGCCGAATTACTGACTTAAGATTATTTTTTTTTACCTTTTCACCAAAAGCTTTAGCTTTGGATAGTTTTCTCCATAATTTCGCTCCAACCGACTTAATATATTCACTGTCATAGGGAGAATTTTTAGCCATTTCTTCATAAGACTGTTTACCCTGCCAACATTCTCTGAAGATAAACTCTTCAATATCATTCAGACCAGCATTATCATCCAAGACCGCTTCTACAATAGTCAGCGCTTCTTCCACATTCATTACTGTCAACTTAAGAGGTAGTTTTGTAGCTTAATGTAACATAGCTGTTCAGAATCTGCTACTTTTTATCACTTTTTATCAATATTTATCACTGAAAAAGCCGAAATTGACTTGTTAAGATGTTTCTATTTACTACTTTTTATAGCAATTCACGCAAATAATTTTATATAGAATTTGATTTTCAACTTTTCTGAAAAACCGTAGCAGTTTTTGTATAAGAATTCGTTTGTGTTTTTTTCATACAAACAAATGTACAAATAACTGGCATTTGGTAGGCATTCAGCTATTAGCATTTCCTGACGGAATGCTCCGCAAACAGCTAGCCTCCTGGGGAGGAACTGCGAAATTCAGCTTTTATTTGAATCAAGTCAAGACTAAGGTTAGTTGACAGAAATATTTCATTCTTATGTCACTCCTTGAGTACTAATTCCTTCTTCCAAGATAATGAGTTAATAATTCATAGCTGATAGCTGATAGCTGACGGCTGAATGCTTACGGTGTTTGATTTATTTCCTTTAACTCTCTAAAAAACTAATGCTGTTTCATTTCCGGAAAAATTTTTAATTTTCCTAGTACATGAAGCATAATTTTTTTACTACTCAATGTGTAATTTATTTCCCAATAAAATAGTTTCTATAAACGTAAGCATTTAGCTCTTAGCAGTTAGCTACACTCCTGGGTCGGAACTGCGAAATTCAGCAAATAATGAATAATTCTTTCTAAGATTAAAGGAGTTTACTTTGGCTTGGCAGTAAATTTTAATTCTCTCTCAATTTCAAGGGTTGCTTTTACCGAATCATTAATAATTAATAATTATTAATTAAATAATTCACCCTTGAAAGGGGAGGCTTTAAAGGGGAAAAAGCGGTCGGAAAGCGGAGCAGTCCGTCAGGATGGGATGGCGAGGTCTCCGTTCCTTCCGGGACGCTACGCGTTTTGCTCCGCAACATGTAAAGCGTTTGCGTAGCATTCCGTCAGGAAAGCTTTGCGCCAGCAAACGCCATATCCAATCGACCAAGAGAAAAGTGCTCTTGAATTTCCTTATATTCAATTCCGTAACGGTTTTAACCTTCTTGTAATTATCAATTATCCATTATCCATTATCCATTAATGAACTCCTCCTCCGATCAATAGCTGTTAACGTAGTTCCTCCGCAGGAGGCTAGCTAATAGCTGATGGCTTAATGCTTACCTATAAACTATCATTATGACCTAACCAAAATAGATTTTTCAGATTAATTACCTAGTAGTAAATAAAATAAGTCAAAAAACTAGAAAAGTTAGATTAATAAACCAATACTAAGTAGGAGGTATTCAATTGAGTTCCAACAAATTTACCATGCAGATAAGTTTTTTTTTGCTTTTGAAGTATCTGCTAAACAGGAAAAAGAGTTTTTGGACTCTTGGGAAGAATTAGAAACTAAATTAAAACAAACTGGTAGTTTGATTGACGCTAAAACTTATACAGAATTTATCGGTCAAAAAAATAACAATCAGTTACCTATCCGGACTTGGTCAATTCAAACTTCATGGCACTCGTGGAAAGGTTTTTTTTATGGGATATCCACAAAAAAATTTCAAGATTTTATTCACAAGTGGGAAGTTAAAGAGGCATCACCTACCATTTATCCAGTAATGAGTCAAAATGAAGTATTAACTAGGGAATATAAGTTAATCAACCCAAACAAAAATGTTACTAAATCAAGAAAAATTTCAACTAATCTATTGATGGTAATACTTTGGGTTGTAGCAATTATTATTGCTGGAATCATGCTGCTTTTAAGGTAAAAAATTTAAAAAATTTAGGTAAGGAGTGAAATAAAATGCGAATACTTTTAGGTGTTTTGATTGTAGGGTCTCTTTGGGACTTGATTACAAGTTTTCTCGGCATAGCAGGGTTGTTGGGAATGAGTAATTTGAATCAAGGAAATATTGGTATTTATATGACTGCTATAGTTGGTAGTGGTTTAATTTTAGGATTGAGTATAAGTGCAAAAAATATCTGGTCAGAATCTCCAAAGGATGAAATATACCTAGTATTAAAAGTAGTTCATGTGACTGCCATTATTTTTGATGCTTATACCTCTTTTTTAGGAACTGCACAAAATATATTATTACACGATAGTCGCACAGCTTTTCTAACTATAGGTCTAGAAGAAGCCTTGGAAATGACAAATTTTGAACAGAAAATAGCACTTTCATTTGTGACAGTATTAGTTACAATGAGTCCTATTGCTTTATCAAGATTGAGAGATTAAAAATTATTGATACCAAATTCAAAAAATAGTTACAGTCAAACCACCTACAAAACCTACAAAACTATTAATACCAATTCAATAAAATATTGCTGCATTCAGAAAGCAGGGAATAGGGAATATCGAACAGAGAAGTATTTAAAAAAAAGAATATAAATAGTTGAATTTTTACAATATATGCTTTTGACGCTTGGTACATCTCAGTTTTACAAAAACACGCTCTATTGAAGGCTGAAACTTTTATTATCTTCTTATCTGAGTTATCAATTTACAAATATCAGATTCACCATTCTATAATTTTTTTGCAGTAAAAATAAATCACTGATTTAGATGTAAGATCCTTGATGGGAATTTGATATTAGAGATTTGCCATCCTTCTCTCTCTTGTCAGATAAATTTCCGACGGAATACTCAGCTTTCCATAAATTTCCCATACTCTTACCAA
>JAAUYL010021075.1_pt1 | contig 19032 bp, 14 predicted proteins | sample 7278011 | NCBI WGS metagenome assembly JAAUYL01 (sample SAMN14350225, study PRJNA611818) | marine sediment metagenome | isolation source: surface marine sediment (1.8m) | place: French Polynesia: Moorea | collected 2018-08
ATTCCAACCAGGTTTTGACGGGCAACACTCAGTTGTTGCAACATTTTTGTCCATTGACATTCTTTGTCGAAACACTGAAATGAATACATCGCGGTGCTCAGTGCCTCATCATCATGGTAGCCAAACACAACAGCCTTTCGCTTGTCTGCAGTGACGACACTGGATCCCCAATTCACCTTGTTTGGAAAGTCCAGCGTTTGTAGCCAAGCATCTATTCCGTAGATCATGATTTCGGTTTCCTTCACATCACCTCCACCAGTGACCATAATGATAGTAGTGCTTTCATCAGCTGAGTCCACAATTGCTCCACAAGAGGGCATGTTCCTTACAAACATTGTATCTGAGAGTTGTTTCCAAGATTCACTGTTATGATCAAATGACCAAGCCCTCTGGCTGTTGCGCCTCCCTCCAATAAGAAGAGTTGTCACAGAATCAATTGCTACCATGCAGTGGGCATCAACGCCATTAGGAACTGGTAAGTCAGGTCCATTCACAGCTCCATCTCGCATTACATATTCAGTTGTTCCAGTAATGCCAGAGTCTGCAACAGATCCACCAGTGATCCAAAGTGTATTGCCATTCAACACCACACTGGCAGCAAACCTCCTTGGAATACTCATTGGTATTGGCATCTGGCTATTATCTCCAATTATGTAACACTTGTCCATGATGTCACTATGATGCACGTTTCCTCCGCAAATCATTGGGTATTTGTTCTGAAGCAGGCCTCCTACTGCTCCATAACCTGCTATTGGAGTTGTACCTAAGCCATTGCAGACTTTGTCAGGATCGCCTAAATGGATTATCTCGGTAGTTAATTCATGGCCATGCTCTGCCCACCCACTGGCAATCAGAAGTAAGCTCATTTCTTCTATCACATGGAAATATATGCACATAAATTAAACTTAGGTAAAATTGGTAATTGTTTGTCGAGACACCTTCTGCTACTGAGTCCTGGGTTGTTATTGTTCTGGCTGTAGTTGTAGTAGCATTAGTAGTAGTAGCAGTAGTAGTAGTAGTAGTAGTAGTAGTAGTAGTAGTAGTAGTAGTAGTAGTAGTAGTAGTAGTAGTAGTTGTTGTTGTTGTTTTTGTTGCTGTTGTTTTTGTTGTTGTTGCTGTTGTTGTTAAAGTAACATTAGTTGATATATCATTGATTGAATGGTTTAAGCTGGTAGTGGTAGAAATAGTAATAGTTGGTAGAGTTTTGCAGTCAGCAGGGCCAGAGTATATTCCTTGAACAGTTTCAATCTTGCTTCCACTGGATTTGAGCCAGCAAGTTTGATGCAAACGAAAGTCAACTGAGTGTTCAGCTGATGCCCAAGAAAAGTGAGTGCAGCTGTCATGATTGAGACATTTCTGCCTGCAATGCTCCACTGTTGAAACTCGTAGAGCTCCACCTTCAATGTGGGTCACAGAGTATTCAATATCCTTTGCGTAGCAATCTGGCCCTACAAAAACACTGATATTTCTCAGAATTACATTAAGCTGAAAAGAAATATTCTATGTACTGCAAGGCAGAAGTTGTTTCCCCAAAACAAATGTATTATCAGCTTCAAATTGTGACAAAAAGTCATCATGGAGTTGGAACATAGACTGATTGTAACACATGTTAACCATATGACAGCTGCAGGTATGATTTTCATTGTAGTGCCATGCACCAACATCATTGTTCTCATTGCTGACAACCAAGTCTGTGCAAATGTGAGCACAAACATTCCCATTTATGACTTCTTCCACTGTATGAATGGCAGTCAAAACCAAAAGGCCAGAGGCGTTGGCTGCCATTCGAATGTCATAATCGTCAATTGTCTTGTTTAATTTGTCAATGTCCACATCAAGAACGCATGTACATGTACGGCAGATGTGAGTCTGCTTGTCCTCTAGACAACAGTCCCCTCCATCATAGAGGCACCTCGCAGAATTATAGTATCATACAATGCTTTATATATTTCTAATATATTCTTGTACCTTTGCACGTTGGTAACTTCATCACAAACACCATCTTTAATCATGAAACTGTTAGCACTACACCCTTCATCCCCAGATTGTACTTTGACTGATTCTGTAGTTGGATCTTCAGTTTCTGTCATAGAGTAATAGGAGTAGCATTTGCAGAGTTGGATTTAGGAAAATAAAATGTATTCTTACCCGAGGATGATTTTGAGTGATACGCAATAATTAGACCATAAATGACAAACATGAAGGCAATGACTACAAAGCATTCAAGGAGGTAATAAGCATATTTCCTTTGCATCACCGTTTCTCCTTTATTGCCTTCTTTGTTTGCTGTGCGTTTTGTTTTATTAGAAGCAGTCCAACTTGAAGTAATCCTGGAACTGTTACTTTTCAAACTTGGGCTTGTCTTTGTCTCCGCCATTTTAAATACCTAAAAATAGCTCTTGATGACCCAGTTAATAACTTGAGAATAATTTGGCTTCCCCATTAACATCACGAGAATACTTGAAACCCAATCAATAATATCAATATCGCATTGGGCAGTTATTAGAGCCAATCTAGTAATTGAGATCAGAAGATACATTTCTCTATTCGTAAACGAAAATCATTCTTATCAATGACATGAATATTTCTATTTATAAAGTAGGGCAATTGTACAGCTTTGTATAACATACGCGTACTTTGCTTTTTTTCTAGAATCTTGCCCTATGGGAATTTGGGCATATTTTTCGCAGAGCTTTCAATTTGTGGATCAAACCGAAATGAAAAATTGTTGAGCAGCTGAGCCAGCAGAATGTCATTCTATTCTTATTGGTCCCTGCTCTCTTCTCTGTCCTGTGTTTTATGCAATCAAAATTTGATGTGGCAAAGATATTTTCAAGGCACTGTAGGGAACTATCTAGGCAACAAAAGGTTGAATGAAAAGCAGAGGAAAACAAACATGAGTTGCGTTTGCGAGAGAAACAAAGGATAGGCTTGATACGAGTGCAAATTGGATAAATTCAATTTCCGATTTGGATGCGAGTGGAGCGAAATTGTGAATGGGAGAAGCAAAGACACAGAAGAACAAAAAAGTTTGCATTCACGAGTACTTACTTACGTAGGCAAAGAAAGAAGGAATGGATTAATAATTAATTTCTGTAGATCCCCAAAAAGGATATACAGTTTGCATGCCCTCTCCCAATCTAATTTTCTGAGCACAAACAGAAAGCTCTCGAATTTTTCGAAAAACAAACAAAAACAAGAAGAGGCACACACTTGAGGTCAGTTGAGTGAAGTGAGCCTGAAAACTGCCGCTAACTTTTTTCCAAGGTGATATACTTAACTTTGAAGGAGCTAGAGGGTTCCTATCTTATAGTAGGGCTTATTTTTTGCCAGGCAATTTGATGCATTTCCGGAGAAAAATGTCAAGCAAAATATCCAACTTTTGAAGACTGGCCACAGTCTATTTATTATTTGCTTGTACATAATTGCTTTAGAGACACAGTGGGGTGTTATTACATGATAATAGCTAATGACAACTGTCACACTGATTAATTTAGTCATTAAGGTCCCATTCACGCTTTAATGGGCATGTTTATGTTAATTTGAAGTAAGTACTTAATTACGTTACACATGGCCAAAAAAGTGATCTATCACCAATAGATCGAATTAGATGAATGCTTCCACTGAATGACGGCATTTACTTATAATGGCAGGTCTGCCGTCCCTTGGGACTTTCAAGTACACATCAAAGAGAAAGCCAGGCAGGTGCTGACTGTCCAATTTGTTTGGATCCTTGCACTTAAAAGTGGTCATTTTTTTCCTAGGACCATTCAGGATATTCTTTATAGAAATCTGATGCAACGCATGCAGGAAAAGCAGTCTGGTTTTATTCTCTGCGGTAAAAAGCAATGAAAATAATACTTTGTATTCAGAGGGCGATTGGGAGCATTTGTCATCCTGCTAAGTAATATCCCATAAATTTCTCTGCTGCTTTTGATATTATCGGCTTACACTCGTAAAAGATAGGCCTTCTTCTAATTTATAGCGTTAGATAATAGAATTCTTCAAGCAAACGCACCACATATGACCAGAAGCGATGTAAGAATTGTCTTTAAAAGTCGCTTTACTTTCAGTTTTCTCATACGCATTCGCCTCAAGCCCAAGATTATCTAAAAATATTTAAAAGAATTGGTATGATTTTTCTTGAAACCCAAAATATTTCCCACAAAACCGCCCACGTTTTCGGAGCCAGCAGACCGAAAAATCTCTTCCCGACGGTATAAAATCAGCTTAGAAACTTTCTTTGCACCATTCTCATTCTTATTTTGCTTCGTCATGGCAAGAAATGAGTTGGAAAAGCCAGATTTTTTTATGAAACCAGACGGTCAGGATATATTTGCTTAATAGATCTTTGTCTCTTGGTTCAGAGACCGGAAATCTGTACTCCCAAATGGCATTCTCAGTAAGTCAACATGTCGAAGATGTCTGTCAATTCCTTGAAAATGAATTCCAAGCCTGTGAATTATTTATTCAAATTGCACTTTGATGATCAAATACGAGTTCCTTTACTTGGAATCATATTTACTTATGAATATATGCTGATAGACCTCAGCTCGCAATGCTGACAAAAGGACAAACAAGCAATCCAAATCCAATTCGTGCTCAAGTGTCATTCCGTGGTTTCCCTTTGAGACTTTTCCTCCATATTTTATTTTTCTCTATTCATTTTTTATTCTATTGTGTCCTGTGGCATTTTTTTCATTAGTCCTAGCGCTGTGATTTGTTGTATGCAATATGCTTTTTCTATTAATGTTAACCGAAACTGAAAGCAAAACCACGATCAGGATATTACAAACATGGTTACAGGTTTTGCAAACATCTGTTTTGTTTATTTTCTGCAACACTCAACGGACATAAGATTTCAAGATTCATAAACTGGTTCTATGTAGTTACAAAGTAATGGAATTAGAATAATTTTTAAAACATTCAAAAAATCTCTCATATGCTCTCTCAAAAGAAAGACTTTGAGCTTAAGGTATTACAACATTTATGATCAACATTTTTTTTCTCCACAGGGTCAATAATAGGGGGAATTTTTCACATTCTTGATCAAAATTGAAATTCCCCATCACATCGTAGATATATGGTCACTCAATTTCATGGGCAGACTTTTCTGCAAATGGATGTGTACAACTTGGTACACTCTTCACGGAATTTAGAGCTGAGGAAACAGTAAATGAAGATGTTCGTAGAGGAGTTGACAACGAGCAGGAGGTGGCTGACACTGACAGCAATCTGGGCCCATGCTGGAAAGGGATTCATGCCAGCGTCTTGGCATTCCATTGCATGCCTGAAAATTCAAATTGGCTCGTTAAAATAATCCTGGAGCTAAATTGATGCAACCGCGAAATTTCCCCGAATTTTTTATGTCAGCCAAGCCCCTACAGCTTTTGAATATCGATCGACAAAGTAAAGTATACCTCCTTTAATATGCGAATGAGTAGATCAGCTTTCAGGCTTGACGTCCTTGCCGCTGAAATTGGCTCAAGGTTTTTTGTGTAGTTTAGTAGTTTCAGTTTGCCTATTCTCCACTCCAAAAAGTTTTTGGTGTATCATTCATTCGATCATGGGTGCCATCCTACTGATACAGATAATGCTGTCAACATCATCTTTCTCCATTTAGATTCTTTTTTGTTTGGAAAGTCAAAAAGTTTTCTACGAAAAAAGTATAGAGATGAAAAGTACGAGTTTGATTCGCAATCTCCTGAATATTTTATTCGGAAAAATGTTAGGCCTTAAATGCAAATATTGTTGGGTAAAACACTTCCAGCCATTTTCATTTTCGGAGCAACTTTTCAAAGGGATGCCTAAGCTTGGATGGGTGATAACGTTCGTAAGTTTTCATGCGCACCTCATTTTCATGCCTTCCAGGGTCAAGTCAAGAATTGTATCATGAAATTTTTCTGTGTAATATGATATTTTTCGCTCCTCTGGCCTTAGTAACAATTTACAACAGTACAGGATGTTCCTCCAAGCAAAAATATATTCCTACTTATTTAGCTATTTTGCGAAATTGTAAAGCCCCCACTAACTCTGACGTAGAGAAAATTGTGCCATTTATTTGAACTCCCCCGCATAAAAAAGAAACAGAAAAACGTCATTTGCAAAGAAATGTTGGTGTAAAACGATTGGACAAGTTATCTCTTTTATTTCAACTAAAAGTAAGGCTTATTTCTCAAGAGATGAGCAAAATCTGACAATAAAACCTCTGGAAAAAATGAAGGTCCCGCGTGACTTGCCAGATTCCTTTTTGCACATCAATCAAATTACCGCCAGTTTTTACGGCAAGTGAATCTTCCACTTTCATTTGATTAAAATCATGGGGGCATTTTACAGTTTGAAAATCTTACCGAATTGTAGCCAGTTCGTGGATGTTTAAAAGCAATCTGGGCAGATGGCAAATCAGGAACACCAGGATGAATCCCATGAATATGACAGCCATGTTGTCTTCTTTTTTGCGCCTGAAAAATGGGAGAAAAATTATCACACATTGTTTGGCGTTTTACGCCGGCATTTTGGCTTTTAAAAGCAGTGGATATACATGAATGAGCTGGTAGAATTTATTAGACTCGTAGGATACGAGGGTAATTTATCAACATTTTCAGCCTTGAAAAAGGCCACACGTCCTTTCTGTATTCATCCAGATTTTTAGCTTCATTGAAGGCTCTGGCGTTAGAGCGTGAGGGCCGCTATAATAATTTGGCGGCATGAAACTGCAGAACTGGCGTCGATTCCAAATGGCTAAATGGTCAATTTTTGCCAGCTTCCGGCGGAGAAAAAGATTTCCCCCAGGAAATTGAGCCTCACTTTTGACACCCACCCAATAAAAAAGGGGCAATTTCAGCTTCATGACAACCGCGTGTCAAAAGGCCAAAAGTGGCCAGATTTTTTATTGCCGCCAAAATTGTCTATTGTGCTTTTCACGTTAAAAACGACTGAGGGTACCATTCACCTATCAAAGTCCAAACCGGACTTTATGAGAATGGAACTAATATTTTCCCTGGATTGAAAGGCTGAAACAACTCCTTGACCTTGGCCAAGAGTGCTCCAATACTAATCGGATTTTAGGTCGTCGTCGTATCTTATCTTTTATCCAGCAAACTCAAGTGGCCCTAAAGGCTGATCCTTCTTTGTGGTCCAATTTTCCCTTTAATTTTAGAGTCAACAAGCAATAGCTAACCAGCAAAATCTAAGCTGGACTTGTATAAGAGAGGACTTGTTTACATTACGTGACCAAAACTAATTTTTCTGACCTTGATTCGTTGACGGCTATAGAAGGTGGCGGAGCCTGGACGGGCTTCGGGCAAAGCTTCTGCTCCTCGACATTTTTGTTCATTTCGATGGCGACATCTCCATTGTTTCCGTTGGTACCGTTCTTATTGTTACCGTTGCCGTTGACAACCGTTACTCCCGGTTCCGGAGGCGTGCCATTCATGACCGTTGTCGGGGGAGGCCTGTTTCTCGCACCCATGCGCCTTTTTCGTCTGGCTTTGATATCCTGTAACCATTATGAGACCACTGCAAACTTTTCTTCGCCAAACCCTCTCAATTATTGGGGAAAGGGCTCGTTACTTTGTCGGTTAACGATGCTTGACCCAGCTTGACCAAAAGAGACAGCTTTCAAGGGCAGAAGCAAAAAGAAAGCCTTCATTAAGAGCAGAGTGCAGACTGAAAGTTGATATCCTTTTACAACAACAGTCTCGATATTGCTTCTCTAACTTGGGTAATCGTAATATTATCCTACAAAATGCAAACTGCCATTTGGGTTGCTAACGAATTTGGATGTGTCCCAAAAGATTCCCTCCATATCATAACATAAAAAACGAGCATTCTGTTTATGCTTGCTAGCTCGCGCGTCATATAAAAATGAAGGATGCCACCCATAAAAAGCAGTATTCAACATCTGTTTCAGACGCAAGGCAAGACATTACAGCACCCTCACCATCTATCAATGGCAAAAGCAATAGCAGGCACCTCGCAAATCAATGCCCTATTCAAGATGATCTAGACTCATATGGCCATGGGTATCCAGGGAAAAATATGCTGCATCAGAAAGTAATCCTAGGCAACCTACATAGGGCCTTAAATCTAGCTTGATGTCTTTGCCATTCCATTCATGGTTATGGTTGTTTTTATACCTGGTAGATCTTGGCATTCAGGTAGACGAGCATTACAAAAGGCAGGATACCGTGGACAATCAATCGGCTCCAGTTAAAATACATGGTATATAGGGGTGCTGTCCTTAACTCGGTTGGTAGCAGCATTGGACTCAGCTCTGTGCTATTCTGCAAAATATAAACAGAGGTCAATATTGGAGGCTGCGAGGCTGCTATTACATGACGTATGACTTACAGCTTCTATAGGCTCGTAGACAACCTTGGCCTCAAAAAATCTCGTGATTGTGAATACGATGGAGAGGAAGGAGACGGCGCTGACATATTTGACGATCCTCTTTGTCAAGGCATTGGCCTCATGCATAGCCTGACTGTAATCCAACGGATAATGGACGGCAATGAACCTCTCGCAAGCGATTGCCACGGTCATGAAAATCGAGGCCGTGATTGCGATCTGGTTAAAGGGATACAACAGGTGCGGGAACAACATGATGTGCAGATCCGTCCCCAATTGGAATTGCTTCCGGAAACTCTCCAGGATGCTGCCAAACAGCTGTAACAGATAGATCCAATGTCATCACTTCCGGTTTGAAGACCTCGACATTGCTAAGAAACTTACGTAGGTTGAGTCAAAACAGGCCAGAGTGACCAGTAATAAGTTGAAGGCATTGCGCATTTCTCTTCGTGATAGAATGAATCCAGCCACAATGTTTCCACAGATGCCCAAGATGGCTACAATTGTCTGCCAAAAAAAGGTAATATTAAAGACTTTCTAAGACACTTGTTTCATGACTTTTTTACCTGCATAACACCCTCCACCCAAAATGAAATCTCATCCACCATTTTCATAATGTCTTCGTCAAATTCTGGACAATCGAGGTCGGTCTCCTCCGAAGTCAAATTGAAGAGACCACCACCACCATCGTCTATAGCGGTCGCGTTCATGTCTGCAATTGAAAAGGAAAAGGACATACATTTTTATGTGATCACATGAAACAATAGAAAATTCTGTTCTCGTACCATCTACCTTACTTTCTTTTTTGACTAATTTCCCCTGAGAAGCATATCGCATAGAAAATTACAAGTTTTTTTTACAACATATAGAATTCTTTGTACTTTTATTTATTATTTAGTCAGTATGATTGATAAGGGTTTTCTTCCATGTGATTTTCCGAACTGTACCAAAGGACAACCTTGTTATCTTCTCAGAACAGACTTTTCTATTATGGCATGAAGGCAGACAAACAAGAGACGTTGTAAATATTTCCCTTTAAAAACAGAGAAGAGGCATAGGAAAGTACATTAGTCTTGATCATTCGAGTGTCACAAACAACACAACAGAATAAGAAAGAATATTTCAGCTTTGTTACCAACCAGCTATGAGTTTCACATAAAACTATTGAAGGCATAGTATGGATATGTGTACAGTCAAAGTAAAGTATCACTTAATGCTTTTAATACTCCAGCCTCAGAGGAAAGGCGTCCCAAGGGAGAGGGCATGAATGTGGTCAGACCTTTTTTGGGTACGTGTTATTTCATTTTGTTACATAAAAGCAATGGAAAACGTGCTTTTATTTGAAGAATTCAATTATACCAAGCATACTTTATACAACAGATTGCAGCCTTTTCTTGGCAATTTTCTAAAGGAGAAGGCAACAATGTACTGCAAAAAAGTGACACCACCTTAGCTTCTTTTTTCCTATCGTCTGAAGGATCAAAAGATGTAACATATGGTTGGATGAGATTAAAGGCATGCTTGCGATACGAGCGATTTTGTCAAAATTGCCGAGAGTAGCAAAAAAGTGGCGCATAATGTCAGTATGAGACTGGTTTTTGTCTTTTGGTTGCGAAATGAATTTTGAAACGCGTGATGCCTAAAACGGTTGTGACAGGCGGGAAATTTGATTTTTTGGTGGCTGTCCTGTCCTTAGCTCTCTAGACTTTTGAACATGGTGGCCATGTTAAAGTTTCAAGCCAACCGGAAACTCGCGGGAACTTTCAAAAAACTTTGGAATGCCATTTCATTTCCTGTCTTTTTTGACTGGGCGCAGTGATATTTTTTTCAAGCAAATGTAAAGGAAGGCATGGCAATTGGCTCAAGTGAGAAAGAGGATAATAAATAGTCAAAGCAATGAGAATCCCAAGAGCATCCATTCCTTGGACGAAAACATCTTGGCAACACCAAATGTTACCTACGTTACCTTGTTTATGCTGCAGATGTTTATGCTCTAAAAATGGTACCCAGAAACCCTATCTAATGAATAAGATTACACTAAACTTGTTGGCTCGTGCCTAGGAATGCCAGTACACGTAAATAAAATGCTTCAGCATCAAAATCCTTAATAAACCATACCCTTTTACGAGATAATAGACTGATATTTGTTTACTGTTTTCTAGGAATTTTATTGGTTTAGATTTGAGTAATCCAAACTGATTAGATACATGATAATATTTATTTTTGAGCAGACTCAATAACAAACAGAACGTACGTGTCCCTAGCTTCGTACTTTCACTCCTTTCCAACCATGCACGTCTCAAAACAAGTAATCCTGATGTTGCCCCTTAAATAAACCATCATTCCTTCATGAAAATTGTACCGTTTTGCTGATTCATTTTCTATGAAGCTTGATGCACTCTCGAGTGATTTTGAGGAGACTTTTGCTTCTCAAAAGAAGTGGCGATGTTTTGATTGTAAACACTATTATAGAGAGTCGCCTTTTTTGTGGGTGTAAGTTTAAGAAAGGGACCCTTTTAACAAGCATAACAATAATGCAGGCAAAAACTGCCATACAGCTCATTGTCATGTAACAAAACAGTCTCACAGAATCCTTCGTGTTAGGTAACTGTTGGCAATAATTTGAGCCGTGGTGGCAAAACTTGGACCATAACTTTTCTGTTGTAATCTACTTACTTATGCCCTTGCAATAAGAAGATGCTGCGTTCCCTTTACTGTGGAAAAACTCAAACTTTTGCCCCTGAACTTCTTGTGAAAGCACTAGAGAAAACTGCTCTAATGATAGAGAGGATGGCAAATAAGACGACGTGGAGGAGAAGGAGCTTTTCTCAGGGAAATCCAAAAAAGTCACAAAAATGATCAAACTTTTCAAAGAGGGAGAACAAAGCAGATTTGAAAAGGTACGTCGATCAAAGAGCAAATGAAGGTCGTTCTTAGTTATTTCTACTTAGCTGAATCCAATCTTGGCAATCAAGGAAAAACAGTCACAAGTTTTTCCATTAGCAAAGGAAAGGAGAGCCAATTAGTGATGCGTCTCTGTATATTCCAAAAATCCATTCATGACAAAAATAACGTCTCCAAACTAAACCTAACCAAAAGAGGTCAAGTAAGTTAGCCCAGTAAAAGCCAGCAATAGGAAGATTGAATGACATTAGGAACAACTCTTTCCTTTCAAGCCAACTTAAAGTTCTTGATGCATGTAAGTAACTTTCAGGACTTTCGGCTGTAAACACTTCATTATTCATAGCCACCATATATGCCAATGCTAAGGTGGGTGTTTAGTGGTCAAACTGAATTTCCCTATTTTAAACTTTGATGTCCTTGTCAAGGGCAAATATTTTTAAGCTTGACAGCATCTCAAACCAAGTAAATATAAAGCCAGACGCCATTTTCGTGTTTGCTTCTCACTAGGAAACTCGTTCTTTTCTGGGTTAACAACATGCTTTATTTTGTTATTGGCCTTTCCTCACAGCTCACACTTCCCCTTAGCATTATTAAGCTAAATACGTTTCCTAGCACATTTGGGCAAAATATCCGGAAAAAAGGCTTATAAAACTGTAGTCAAAAGTACAGTAAACATTTTCGGTTAATACAGACGTCATACGAAGCCCTTAGTAGACCTTACTTAACCCCAACTTTTACTTGTAACTTGGTACCATGGTCTACTTAGTGTTGGAAGTAAACAAACGGACATGTTTTGAATAAGCTGGCACATGGCTTTTTCTACAGCAAGGACATGCAAAACATTTTCAACTAATGGATATGAAATACATGACTATCACAAGAAAGGTAGGTGTGCCTAAAACATCCCACAAACTCTTACCTTCCTACATCTACGTAGACAAAAACTTTTCCCCCAGCCTTGAGGCTTTTTGGAGATTGGTCTTACACTCACTCAGACAGTCAGGCTCTTATCGTTGTCCAAGAAAAAAAAGGCCAGACATAGAGGTATATTGAAGTCAATAATTTTGACCCCCTTCAACCAACATTCCCTGAAAAAAGGCCAAAATGGCAGCCCATCCTTCTACTGGGCTTCCCAGGCAATCAGGGATTCAAGGTCAGAAAACCAGGAGAAGGAAGTACAAAAGGCTGAAAAGAAAATATTGGACAGCACCCGCGGCCTTCGGACTTGAGAAAACAAAGCATCAAAAGCCATAAAAGGCCAGAAATTGAGCAGCCTTAGATTTTCCCATCTTCGATCTCCCGGGCAAACTAATATCTGCTGACCTTTTGGAAGTCGAAAGCAAACAAACATATAAGTCATGTAAGCAAATTCGGCTATTCCTGGGGCAGAGTCTGGAAGATATCAAAACGCTCCAGGCTCCTATAATTTTCGACAATGACAGCCGTTTTTGCCTTGTTAATGTACCTGTCATTGTGCAAAATTGGAGCCCCCCTTTTTGCAGATTGCAGACAAATCAAATAACAGATATAACGAACAATACACCTCAAGCGAAAAGAAAGGGAAAGAGATGAAATTATTGAATTCCTGAGAGCCTTGCAAACGCACACCAAAAAAACATTGAATGCAATTTTAAATTGCAAGACAAATTACTTTGTGTACTTGAAATAAATGTCTGCAATTTATTTGTACGTCCAACCAAGCTTTTCCAGTTTCCCCAGCTTAGAATTGGTGCATCGCAGTCATGATACCCAGAGAATACAAAAACGATACGTTTTAACAGTAATTTTGCGGTCAAACAAGAAGCGTACAAACTACAAAGAAAGCTGCATTTTTGGGTGAAATTACAGTTTGAAGGATCCAGAAAAAACTTTGAAGTGGACTCGACTCATGCCCAAGGGCTTTTTAGCGACGCTACGAAAAACGGCGAAAGAGTGAGAGTGCTTGATTATGGTTACTGTTTGCTCAAAACCTATGGAAAATACAAATATATTCATATCCATGCTGGATTGCTGCAACAACACGGAAAAAAACGAGAACCTCAAGTTGTACACACGACATAATTAAGGCTTGGCCTCCTGTTTTTTAGAGCCCCAATCCTTTTACGATTTTCCAATACTTTTTTAACACTAAATAAGAAAGCTAGTATATGGCATTCATTTTTTTTAAATAATGCTCCTGGCTGCCTGCACCACAATGTAAACTTTCATTTTTTCATGACCGCCCTAGGCTTGTTAAGTGTGCTTTGCTTTGGTTTAATCTCGCCAAGATATATTTATTAAAAGTGTTTATAATTAAAAAGGGGCCAATGCATTTTTTGTTATCCAAAAATCAAGGATTGGCCATATGCACTTGGTAACCACATGAGAGGAAAGATTTGAGCTATGAAATGAAGTTAATGCAGTGTTTTTAAATGATTAATGGAAAGCCTAAGAACCACCGCCATTGTTTAATTCAAGAAGGCTGCTGGCTGCTTGTAATTATCTCTATAATAATTCAAGCCTGAGATTACACCCAAAATTCGTACTATTCTTTCCCACATTCACGTCATTTTCAAGGAAAAACGTTGCACTTTTCAATCAACCTCAATATTTGATATGTTCCTATTTCTTGGAATCAAAGTACGCCTATTTATGCCCTAAGCCCTTCGAAATTCTCCATTCAATTTGCTTACCATCCATGATGATGACGATCAGGGTTGTTCTTGTTGGTTTGGACTTTGGATTTATTCACAAGTTTTTCGGAAAAAAGCAAAACCTGCTCAGCACCGAGGTTAGCACTCGAATGTCGAGGCCGCGTTCTTCTACGAGCAGCCTCGGCAAAAATAAGAGCGAAAGAACCTGCATTGACGGCGCGACACTACGCCAATCGCCGCTTGTAAATGCTCACATTAGCCTTAAAAAATTGCTTACAGACTAGTCTGCCATTTTCAAAAAAAAGAAATTGATTGACCTTTGCAAAAAAGGTGACCTTTTCCTTTGAGCATGTAGAATATGGTTTTGAAACATCCACGGATAGATTACTAGCACCCTCGTAAGTTATACAAGAGCAGAGCCACTGCGGAGAGCACATGTTTTCCAGCTTTTTTAAGATGAGATTTTTAAGCAGATTGTATCAGAATCTTATGCCATGATAATGATTTAAAAGTAACTTTTCATTTAACGCTAATCAAATTTCTCCACAGAGATAATTAATCTAGTAATTAACATTTTAATGATCTTTTTATGAACTGAAAATCTTCCCGGTGAGCGGGCAGATTTTTGGGTCTTTAACGCAATCAACGTGAACGGTGACTCCGTTGGGATAACGAGCAAACGTGCAATCGGTGAACGGTTTCTTGCAGGTGACACAGTAGCTGTAATGAGAAAAAACCCGATAATTTAAGTACTTTGAGTTAAACTAGCGGCAAGAAACATTTTAAAACACTTAGTTTCTAACTTTATGAAAGCTCCTTTCAAATTGTTCGTCAGAGCGGAAGGCCCTAATTTAGTTCTTTGCAATTACTAACCTGTTTTCATTAAGATAAATAGGTTCTTTTGTGAGCTCGAACAATTTCATTTTAGCATTGACGTTGACAGTCTGTTCCAGAGACCTCTGTATATGAGCCATTCGTTTCTGCAAAAAAAATTATGCCAAAAAAATCAATTATTAGCTCATTAACTTCTTAATTACCTTATGCAATGAAGTCTTGGTCATCTTTATCAATGCCGGTGCTATGGCAGAAATCGACCAAGTATCAGGCAGAATTCCAACAACTTCAATCGGGTTCACCTCTTCTCCCCTTCGATTCAGCATGTCAATGATTTTGAAGCTCATCGAATCGTCTTGGCTATAAAAATGGAATTATTTCAACCTACACAAGAGTTTTGGGTTGCTTTAAGAAGAGGGTAACAGTGGGATGCACTTTTCAAAGGCCACAGACCATGAGGTCTTTATTTCCCCCATTGGGAAAAGGCCGCAGCAAAGGTCTACTAAGAGGGGTGCATTTCACAGAAAAAAAGAACAGGACCATTGTGATCTTCCTTTTCAATTATTTCTCCATCTTACCTTGTTGAACCCTCCAAACAAACCGAGACCAGGGTGAATAGCAGCTTCTCCCTCTCCCTGATTTTGTTATTCATTGCAAGGCTAGAAGTCATGTCATCAACATATTTCTCGGCAGCCTCGAAATCTTTTAGGTTGTGGATGAAAATCCTCAGTGCCCGTTCGTGCTCCATAAGCTGAAAACAATCGATATTCGGAAGCACTTTTGCCAAATTGTCAAGGAAAAAATCCGTGAAAAAAGTTGAAATCGAATTTTAGTTCCTTTACCTTCCCGTGAAGGATGGCTTTTTCTCTGTGCATTTTTGCAGACGACGATTCCATCTTGGAGAGAATATATCTGAACTGCACGACGCCCGAGCTCAAAATTAAATCCCGGAACTTTTTCTTCAGATTCTCCCTTTGTGTTTCGTCGTCCTCTTCCTTTTTGATGGCTTCCAGGTAGGTCAGGGCCAGCTCGGTGTGAAATTTTTCGTCCTGAAAGAAATGAGATTTCGATTTTTCAAGCCAATTTTTTCCAATTTGCGCGGGAAAATGGGATGGGAGAGGACGAGGTGTTTTAACCTGTCAAGTCGAAAGCTTTTAGAGCCTCTGCTGGAACACAGTCTGATTACATCAGCGGACATTTCTTTTACGAAAGTGGTAGAGGAGAAGATGAATCATCTGTGCAAACTCTCTCTCAAGGTTTAAATTTTTATTTTCCCGCCAAATATAATAGTGCTATGGCAATCAAGTTTTCACAGAAGAATGCTCTTTCCATTGTGACTAACAGAGTCAATCTCAATATGTAATGTAATGATCAGATCTTTATTCATTTGCTTTGCTCTCACCTGAATTGACCTCTCCGTGACGATGTAATCTAGATAAGCCAGCCTCGCTCGGGGGTATTGCTGCAAAAAGTCCGCCACAGCGTCGGCTCGCGTTTTGTCCACATTTTCGTGCCGCCGCATGAAAATCCGAACGCCTGCGGCCTCATCTTTCGAGAGGACAAAGTCAGCATGGCTCATGACCACCGATTCTGGAGCACTGCAATTGTAAGATCAATATTAGATTAGCCATTATTCCTTCATTAGCTTCCCGTTTGTGAGAAAATGTACTTTGAGCCAAGTAAATCCAAATCGAATGGCTTTATAAAAGTCGTCAAAAGAATTGTAAAGACGGGAGAAACTTTTGCATTCCCTTTTGAAATTTCACAACAAAAGTTTCGACACTTGACAAAATTCTTACTGGATCATATTGTCGATAAAGGCTTCCATTCCGGGAAATCGTTCGTCCGAAATGTTATTCTTGAGCAAGTCCGACCAGATGTCAAACGCCTCGGAATGCTTGCCGAATTTCTGATACAGTAGAGCCATGGCATGGTGGCAACCTGAAAAACACAGGAAAATAAGGTTAACCCAAATAGAGATTCCTACTTTCATATTCAAAAAGCACAAGACTTCAAAGGGAATCTCTAAGCAAAGATCGGGTTAGATTTCCGCACGAATAGAACAAAAAAAATACACGTGGAAATGAGAAAACAGTATTTTACCATTCGTCTTTAAAACGCCGAGGCTGTCTTCGAGGTCGCAATGGAGGTCCTCATTTTTCACCAGGGAAATTAAGCGGTCAGGCTTGATTTTGGCCAGTGCTTTCACGAGAGCTGTGTCCACATCCTGTACCAAAAGTTATATAAGAGTGAATTTATCATAATCTTTTGAGTGCAAGGTAATCACAAGATGCATGCTCGCAATTGATTTTATGGATTTAATTTGTGCCATCTCACCTTTTTGTGCATTAAGCCGTCGCCTTCTGAAGCTCGAATGTAGTCGAGATAGTCCGTTAGAAATTCCATCAAAGCTCGATGCCTTTCCTCCTCCGCTTTTGAAATCTGGAAAATTAGATTTAATATCTAAATTTAGATAGGTAGCTAAGTATTTGGGCGACAAATCAAGTTGAATCTCAAGACAGTTTGTTGGTTGACTTTGCGGTTACATGAAAACTTTCAAAGTGAAGAAAATGAATTATGCAAATCCATAGCTCAAAAGAAGCCCAAAATTAGATTTGATGAGTTATAGTCAAGGTTTTTTACCATGCAGGTTCTGAAAGGCATCTCCTAACAACTTTCCCAGAAATAGAGACAAGATATCTATATCATGAAGCCAAAAGGAGGGAAGGAAATGCAAGTCAGGGAAAAAGTATGGCAAAACTTTCAGTACTTTTCTTGTAAGCAACAAAAACAAAAGTAGGCCCATTCAAGACCAAAATCCTATCATATGATCAGAAAACCGTAAAAAAATGCACAAAAGTCTCTTCTGGGACAATGCCATAATTCATTCCAGAAAGCTGGAAAACCTGCAATCCTAAAACTCACATAAAAAGTAAAGTGATTGGAAAAGAAACATTTCGATTGTTTTAGTTGCCAAGCCATTTCAGACTGGTTTCAGACAAGACTGCTAAACCATCGAAACAAAAGACAGTAGATGAGAGTTGCAAATTTCTTTTTCCCAGACAAAATGGCGGTCGAATTCCTAGAGCTCCATAAAAAGGCCAAGCCCATTTCATTCGGGCCACATCCTTTTACGAGAAAGTTCAGCTTTGTGACGTCCTTAAAAATAAAATAAGGCAGGCAGGTAAAGGAAAGGGTTTCCATTTCCAAGAAAAAGGAAGGATATTCAATGTTTTAGTCGTTACTATTACCTGATTAATGTCGGCAATATCGTGCATTGGAGGGATTGACCTCGTAAAATTCGTCGAGGACGGCAACAGCCTCGGGTACAGTGAAATAACTTCTCTCGGATCAACTCTGCCCCGGACAAAAAGTTCTTGAGCTCGACGCAGATCAAGATTTTTGAGGCTAATAAATCCGGCCTGACCTCGGGCGCGATTGACGACGGCCTCCAGCTCGGCATTGTTGCTTCCGGAACCTCGGCTGATCGCATTCTCTGCCAAGTCCAACGCTTCATCAATTTGCTCGTTGGCCAACAAATACTGAAATTAATTAAAATTCCATTAAATTGACTTAATTGTTGTGATTTTTAATGGTACCTCGATTTGAACGTTGACAGAGATCGGTTTCAGCCGGTAGACAGATGATGGTGAGGCCACGAGCAATTTGCCATCAAAGTTTCCCAGTGCCACTCCACCGTTGAATCCGATCGTCTGCTTCGGTTTTTGGTCCAGTAAGCTAGAAATACAAGATGTCAAGTTCGTTTCATCATGACCATTGACCATTCATATTTTTTGCAAATTCGAAAAAAAAATGTGAAACACGAATGTGCAAAAAATCTAAATCAGAATTAATTTCCGATATTTCTTCAAAAAAAACCTCCAAAAAATTCCAAATCTTAGTTAATTTCCGCATGTCCATTTTCACGATTTTTTTTAATGAAATTTTCCCCAAAATTAAACTAAAACTTTTCCCGCCACAGTTTGAATTCTCTATTGCGTTGTCGTCAGCTTTAAGCGCTTTAGGACACACGTTCGCAGTGTTGCCAGAAAATGGCCCTTTTCGTCCTTAAAAGCCTTGAGTCTGGCTTTTTTCGAACATAAACAGAGAGTTGTGGGAGGCCCCGTCAAATCAGCTGACTTCAGGCAGTTGGGCATGTTGTGACTGTTGTCAGGCAAGGCAAACACGTTACAAAGACGCACAGCAACAGCTGACGCAAAACAAAAAACATTGCAGATTGAGGTACAAATCCAGTGTAAAATATGGTCAATTTGCCTGTTTGAGAATGAAGGAGTCATTTCTCGAAAAAATG
>JAAUYL010007799.1_pt1 | contig 19007 bp, 15 predicted proteins | sample 7278011 | NCBI WGS metagenome assembly JAAUYL01 (sample SAMN14350225, study PRJNA611818) | marine sediment metagenome | isolation source: surface marine sediment (1.8m) | place: French Polynesia: Moorea | collected 2018-08
AGTGCTTTGCTATCCCTGCGGCGCAAAACCTCTTTTGCAAATTATTCTTCAAATCAATTAATCAGACCTTGTGAACATTTTTCACCATTTTGCAGAAAAAACAGAGCTTTACATTTTTAATTAGCACCGTTTTTTCACTAATTATTTTTACATTTACAACATAACCCTGCTTCCTTAAGAAGTGGTTTGTTGTGATGAAACAAAAACAAGCATATTACATTTCCGAATATTTTCATGATTTTTTTTCCTAATTAGATCCCAGACATTTTTGTGGCTTGTAGGAAACAGAAAAATTAACATTCTCGGAAGGAGTTCCAAAACCAAAAGCATATTTCCGTAAAGATGCAATCATGCATTTGTCATTTTTTTGTGAGACACAATACATCTTCGAAACTATTCCAATTTTTTTCTTGCAAAATCAATCCTTATTCTATTGCAATGACCAAGAAAAACAAGTTTCTTGACAACGCTTAGACGAATCACAACCACCACTTTTTTCAAGCAATGATCTAGTCAATAGAAATAATGGACCTACTCTTAAAGAAGCTACTAATAAAAAGGGGCTGGCTTTGTTTGAAACCGGTGTTATCCCTGATTTGGATACTCTCTGGAGTTTTAGGATCCAAAGATGTCCAGCTTGGGTGTTTCAAGAGCTTCAATGTCTCAGAATCCTTCTGGACTAAAGCCTTCTCGCGCAAAGTTCGACTTAGTTCCTCACTTAAGCTAACGGATACCATGTGCATTGCTGCTTGCATGAACTCAGAGGTCTTTGATTGCACTGGTTACTTTGCCAACCTGGGACGAAACATCTGTGAGCTCGCTTCTATCAAGGATTTGAAATCTCCTATGGAGGGACCAGAAGACAAGGTAAATGTTGAACCATTTGAAGATTCGAAGCTTCATTACATCACAGCAACTGCAGGAAATCCAGGTTGATTGTACAGTGCTGCCAGAATATTGCCATTCTAATATGGATTGTGAGTATGGTCTTCAATGCAATCAAGTTCACAGGTGTGAAGACATTGATGAGTGCGCAATCAAAAGCTACACCTGCCAGGACAACTCCGATTGCCTCAATACATTTGGCAGTTACGACTGCAAATGTTCAGATGGATTCAGACAAGCAATGGATTCCGAAACATGCAATGACATTGATGAATGCCAAGAATCTGGACAAGAGGCCTTGTGCGGAAAATTTGGATCTTGCCACAATATGCCTGGTGGATTTAATTGCAGATGTCAGAAAGGATTCAGTGGAATCCCTTGCTTCGATGTTGACGAATGCCAGTCGCCTGATACCTGTTCTGACTTGGCCACTTGCAGCAATTCTGCTGGCAGCTACACCTGCACCTGTTCAGATGGGTACAAAGGAGATGGACGAGGAAAAGTAGGTTGCAGAGACATTGACGAGTGTTCTGAAGATGGTTATCCCGCCTGTCCCTTAAATTCTGAGTGCTCTAACACTCCTGGTAGCTATGATTGCGCTTGTCAACACGGCTTTGAAGGAGACGCTACGCCAGGTGGAATTGATCAAAGTTGCCAGGACATTGATGAATGCAAGCACACATACACCTGTAGAAAGGATGAAATTTGCACCAACACACCTGGAAGCTACACTTGCCAGTGTCCAGATGGCTATGACAGATCTAATGGCCTTGATGATGGCTGTGTTGATGTCGATGAATGCCTAGAGGGCCCATGCCTGGCGGACAATTCAATCTGCACCAACATTGCTGGCTCCTACACTTGTGAATGTCATGTTGGATACTCCGGCGATCCAAGAGTGCTTAAAGGGTGTCAAGACATTGACGAGTGTCAAGGGCATATGGACATTTGTCCTCTTAATTCAAAATGCTACAACCATCATGGATCCTACAACTGCACCTGCAATGAAGGCTATGCAAGTATTCTCAACGCTACAAGTTGCCAGGACATTGATGAATGCAAGAATACATCCGCCTGCAGACAGGACGAGATCTGCTCAAACACACCTGGAAGCTACACTTGCAAGTGTCAAGAGGGATATGCCAGAACTAATGGTGTGGGGGAAGGTTGTCAAGACATTGACGAGTGCAAAGTGCGCATTGACATTTGTCCTCTCAATTCGATATGTTTCAATTATCCCGGAACCTACAACTGCACCTGCAACGATGGTTATGAAAACAGTCTCGGGTCCACAAAATGCCAGGACATTGATGAATGTCAATCACATGACTGTGGCAACAATAGTCAATGTATAAACAAAGATGGCTCATTCTATTGCCGATGCGTTCCAGGATTTTTCGGACAACCTTGCACTAGAGGTAAATGAAAAATCCATGGCAAAAACCATTGCTTTGCCTGTAGAGAGCCAGAGATATTTGGATTAAAAAATTTTTCACTACAGGAAGTATTTTGCTTCGCAAGCATTCAACATTGTTTGAAGATAGGAGTTTGTTTGTAAAACGTCTTAACAATGATGGTTTTGAGCTCTGCGGAAATTTGTCACTGCCATCATTCCCTTTGGGATTAAATCACTATGCATCGTCTTACTTTGATCATTTTGGAAAGGTTATGGTGTGTGGTGGCGGAATAAAGGGAGACAATGGCTCATGGATGACTCAAGATCTTTGTTACAGCTATAGTAATAACAACACATGTGAGTATTTAAAATTGCCACTTAACATTTTTGCAAGCAGTGGGGATTAACTTAAAATTGTTAGCGCAAGAGCCGTATAAAATGCTACATCCAAGGATTAACGCCGCAAACATTATGATTGGCCATGGGGAGGAAGAAGCAATGCATATTTTTGGTGGACAATTCACTAAGCATCGAACGACTGACACAACTGAGATTATAGCTCCAGGAAAGCAACCAATTGCTGGACCCAATATGCCTAGAGAAGTTATGGATCATTGCATGGTGAAAGTAAATGATTCGTTGGCAATTTATTCAGGAGGTGTCTCGGAAAGATATCGACGTGAACCAAAGACATGGTAAGGAACTGACCTGACCTTACTGGTCAGATGTGATACTCATGCCAACATGACTTCTTTTATTTCCTAGGAGAGCAACGTATTATTACAATATTCAGAGTCGCACCTTTTCAAAGGGACCTGATACAACCTCCCGTAAAAGCAAAAAATACTGAGATCTACTGTACTTCATTATTGCCTTCAATGATAAATCCGTTATAGGTCGAAGGGAACATGTTTGTGGGGTTATACAAGATCAAAAGACTGACGATGAGTACATGATCATAGCAGCAGGAATTGTTCAAGGAAGTGATGGTATAAACGAAAAAATCTTAACAACGGACTTACTTCACATCAACAACAAGACGTGGACAGTTAAAAAAGGTACATAAACGTTTATCATATTTTACAAATCATTGAAAATAGACAACTAAAAATTATATTCTGTATTTTTAGAACTAGAACTACCAGCCATGCTCCAGGCGTCATTGTTACAAGACGGGCCAAAAGCACTTGTCTTGATAAATGCCAAGTCTAGATATGTCTACTCATACAGGTGTCTTACAAGGCTTATGCCTTGTTCATCTAGGTGCAATCAATTCAGCGAAAAGTGGGAATTACTACATAGCGCTATTTAGTAATTCCCACGTTTTGCGGAGTTGATTCCACCTAGATGAACACGACATTATTGTTTTACAAAGACAAATGGATTTCTCAAAAATATTTTTGAAAGGTTGATCTGTGCCAACCATGACTGCAGCTGGAGTGAAACTCGGTTTCTGTTTAAACCATTCAATTTCATGTTCATGGTAGCAGTCCAGGTTCCTTCTACATTTGTTCGACGCTGTGACTGTCAGGATGGATATGAGAGAATGAATGGTTCTAAAGTCGGAGACTGCGTTGACATAAATGAATGCTTAGGCACACCATGCCTGGCAGACGATTCTAAATGCAAGAACAAACCTGGATTTTACACCTGCAAGTGTAATAATGGATTTTTTGGAAATGCTTATGTTAAGGATGGGTGCCAGGACGTTGATGAATGCCAGGACACCTCAACCTGCACAATGGATGAAATCTGCTTCAATTTGCCTGGCAAGTTCAACTGTCAATGTAAAGAAGGCTTTGCAAGACTCAATAGTCAGAAGAACGGAGAGTGCGTTGACATTGATGAATGTCGAGACAATCCTAACACCTGTTCATCCCTTGCAAGTTGCGAAAATTCTGTCGGTAACTACACCTGCACTTGTCCAGATGGCTACAAAGGCAATGGCCGAGGCGGCAACGGTTGCATTGACATCGACGAATGTTCAGAGCAGGGTCGCTTCACTTGTCCTACTCATTCGATTTGCATCAATGATCCTGGTAGTTATCATTGCCCTTGTCAAGATGGATTCCAAGGTGACCCTCTACCTGGTGGAGTCCAGGAATGCCAGGACATCGATGAGTGCAAATCATTTGATTGTGGAACTAACGCCCAATGCGTCAACACAGAAGGCTCCTTTGACTGCCAATGTAAGAAAGGATTTCTTGGAGATCCTTGCAGTCAGGGTAAGTGTGTTATCATCGGAATTTAACAACCAATTACAACATTTTAGCGTGTAGCTAAGTTGCTGGTCATTTCAACCGATGGAGGAGACATCCACAATGAAGTGCTTGACGTAGTCGATGGCAATTATAGAAAGTGTGGTTCCATGAACAACATAGATGATCCAATAACCAGGGGCGGCTCAGTATCAGGCTTCATTTCAGCCACTGGTAAAGTCATGTTTTGTGGTGGCAAGGAAGGTGGAGTTTTTGACAGTGTCATAACGAACACTTGTAAAAGCTTTGGCAAATCTGGAGTTGGTAAGTTATCCTTTAAACTGTCAATAGAAATTGTAATTGATTCCGGCGTTGTTCCATCCGCGCGTTGAGCTTACCCCAATAATTGTCGAATTAGATATGAAAATTCCGCTCGTTGATCTCTCTCATAATATTTGTTTTACACGAATTATTTTTACTTTGCTAGTGGAGGAGCCGAACAAAATGCTACATGGAAGGGAGTTCGCCACCAACATCATAGTCGACATTGGTGATAATGAGGCAATGCATATTTTTGGAGGCTATTTGTCTCAGTTTGACAGTACTGCTCCTGTCACAACAGCCACAAGTGAAATTGTGGCCCCAGGAAAACTGACTGAAAAGGGACCGGACATGCCAGAAAAAGTCGGCTGGCATTGCATGGTCAAATTGAATGCTTCAACGGCGATGTACTCCGGCGGATATTCTTATAAAAATACTGGGCTTTACAACTCTACGTATTTCTACAATATTCAAGAAGAGACTTTTGTCAAAGGACCCGATATGATAGCAGGTACATCTCCATTTTAAAAAATGTATAAAAAGCTGAGAAAAGGACTTTTTGACAGGGAAAAGAGGGCATTCTTGCGGAACGATCCAAGATATAGGTACATATGAATCCTACATGGTTGTAGTTGGAGGAGCAGTGTTACCTCCAGTCACTTCGACTACTACAGAAATTTTTCAAGTCATTCGAAACAAGTGGGTCCAAATTGGTCAAGGTATGAGCATTTTTACTTACTCTGATGGCCTAAAAAACACTAATTTGTTCTTCAACAGTCTTGGATAATGCTTTTGTTGATGGACAGGTTGTCCAGCACGGACAGGGGGCTTTGATTTTAGTTGCTGGAAAAAACGAAAACCTCCAAAGGTAAACAAACTTATTTTGCAAGTTCTGCAAGTGTATGAAATGGGTTAAATCCTGACTTTTAGAAAGTTTAAAATAATATGACTTTAAAGTTCAAGTAAAGTACTTTCAAAAATTTGTACTTACGTTCAAGTCTAAGTTCGGAATTTCAAAAGTACTTATGTTTAAGTTCAAGTCTTAGGTCTATTATATGGTTCCGCAAATAAAAAAAAATAAGTTCAGGAGTGTCAAATTTTGCAATGAAAAAGTAACTTTTGGCCAGAAATTAATGAAAATAAAGAATGCTTATCTGCAACTACGATTAAGAAAAACAGAAAAAAGCAGTTTTTGCTCAATTTTTGAGCAAAATTGTACTTGAACTTACGACTGACAAAAGTTTAAAAACTTGAACTTTTTAAGTACTTTTAAGTACTTACTTTCCAACTTAAGTCTCTAATAGTCTGGTTAAATCTTACACATAGGTTAGCCTGTTATTTTGGCGAATGCGTCTGGCAATCCTTGCCTGTAAAACTTACAAATCCAGCTACCCGTGAAATTGTCGCTCTGACGGTTCCATCTTATTTTGTTGATTGTCCTTCACAAGAGGACTGCCAAGAGGGTTTCGTGTTGGATAATGATAGTTGCACAGACCTGGATGAATGTGCTACCATTGACACTGGACCCAACGAAGTCTGCATCAACACAATTGGGTCCTATTACCATCAATGCAAACCAGGGTATTATGGGCAGCCTTGCACAGCTGGTTAGTCAGTAATCAAATGAACCAAGACTTTAAATCTATTGATCTTGTATTCAGGTTTGATTTTGGTGATTGCCGGTGCTTCGGACCATGCCAAGAATGAGGTTTTGGATACACAGACCAAGTGGCCAAATCCGCCAAAATCCTGTACTGCCTCTCTTCGCGATTTCAATAATAACGAAGGAGCCATTGAAAGTCAGGGTGGATATTTCCCGTTAGAGGACAAAGTCATGATATGTGGAGGAAGAGAAGACTTGGACGCAGATAGGCCCAATGAAAAATGCCTCATCTTGGGCAAAGATAGCATAGGTTGGATACTTTCCCTTCTTTTTTTTCACGTGCCAATTTGTTAATACACTACACGCAGCACATGTACAATCCACGCAACCAAGGTATGGAGCAGCATTTGCGATGTTGGAAAGCAGGCTCTTTATTTTCGGAGGTTACGCCGAAAACCATGTCTTGACGGATACAACACAAGTCTTGGATATAGGACAAAAACTTCTACCGACCAAGCTTGGCCAGGAGTCTCCAGAAAAAATGGCTTATCATTGCGCAGCAAAAATCAACGAGAGTCTTATTATGCTGACTGGAGGGCAAGTCTCTCACGTAGCATTTTTTAAAATTGATTGTGAACAGTTTATGTTTGCAGAAAGAAAGCGTTTTTCTACAATGTCAATGATGACACCTTTGAAGTTGCACCAGATATGTCAAAGAGTGAGAATTTTCTCGAAGTCTATGTCGATTTCTTGATCCGTGATCCATTTTTGTGTTTCTCTTTTAGAGAGGAACCACCATGCTTGTGGAGTGATCAAGGATGAAAAAGTGGAGTCTGAGGAATATGTCATTGTGGCAGGAGGTAGGACATCAGGGACTGACGTTACCGATTCCACGGATGTTTTCGAACTGAAAATTGGAAGCTGGTGGAAAAAGATTTCCAGTAGGAACTTCATTGTTTAATCCACTTATTCAGAAAAGAACGCAAGTGTTGTAAATTCCAGTTCCAATTTACGCTGCTTTGGAAGAAGCCAGCATTGTTTCAGACGGGGATAAGGCCTTGATTTTGACCGGCGGAAAAAATACTCTTGAGACGGATCCAACATTCAGCTCGGATGTCTATAGGTTAATTTATTATTTTTTTTAATTAAAAAATGTCCTATCTATTTTTTTTAGATTGACATGTCAATATGGCGATTGCGCTTGGCGAAAAATGCGTCAAACTTTGAATAAAGGGCGATGGGGACATATTTCTTTGAATATCCCATCATACTTGGCAGAATGTAATTAAGAAACTAAAAAAATGAATTGAGAATAAAGTTTGGATTTTAGAGTTGGTTTTTGAACTATTTGCCATCCATTATCTAACTGAAATTTGCGTGCTGCTTCTGTCTCGCCGGAGGCTACGGGTTGAGAAAATCAGAAGCCAGAAATTGCCTTTGTTTTGAATCAAATCTTTGACGTCAGTGTAAATAGTGTCCCAGAGAAAAATCTGGAAAAAATTGCTCGCAGCTGGACTTCTATTTTATTGTCTTCCAAAAATGAGAACGAATTAACCTTTACCTCCGAAAAAACAAGACTGAGTCTTAAAATAATACCAGCCTGAACAAACAAAGGGATTTCTAGACATAGAGACACTATACAGGTAGGTACATTTAATTGGTGAGCTTCAGGGAAGGTATGATATTTCGTGAAATTGGACTATTTTGACCATGGTGCAAGTTTTAAATTTGACCATAACACAACAGTTTCTCAGTAAAAATCAAAGGAAATGCACTCAAATAGCGAGAAAATATAGACAAAATCACTCAGTTTCTCCAATAAAAAAGCGAGGCATTCCATCGAATTTTGTTTTTGCCCAATATCAGAAAATTGGGTATGTCGTAAGTAGATATTACATAGTTGACCTCGAATATATTGTATTTTGATTGAGACCGTAAGCTGCGCTCCCCATTTTCCAGGCTGCAAACTTTGGACATTTACCTGTCATTATCTCTATAATTTTAATAATTTGCAGTTACCATCGAGGAGATTTTTCTCTGTATCTACATAAATACTTCCGTTTAGCAGGACCTAGGAAGGCATATAGCTTGTATAGGTTGTGTGTGAAAGTTGAGATTGTATTCCGAACCCCTCAGCTCCATGATGAATTAGAACGATATTTTCCCCACCTTTGGGCTTCGTTAAGTCAAGTCAAGCCAAGTCAATTATTGTGTACGGTACATTGTAGTTATGAGCCTAAAATTGGCCTAAGGCTGCCTTAAAATGTGTATCGCGGACCAAACTTACAGTCTATCCAAATGCCCGATTTACTGGTTAGCAAACACTGTAAACTGTGGTCGATGCTAGCGCCATCTATTGAGGGTTAAGATTTTCATGTATTCTTGTTTGAGTGTCTTCTTTTTCTTGGTCAAAAACTTTCAGCCGTTGCTCCATTCGCTCGTTAAGCACTTTTTCTATAGTTGCCATTCGCGCGTTGAGCTCTTTTCGAGTTTTCTAGTTGCCATCCGCTCGTTCATGTCTCTTTTGTTCTTGGTTCATGGTTCTTTATCGATAACTAAGATATTTGGCTTCTGATTGAGGGAGGCCTGATTTTTAATTTTTAATATAAATACCCCTCAGTGGGATCGTTTGTGATTTCAAGAAGAAAGTACTCGGTTTGTAACGAGTTTCTCTTTTCACTCATCCGTAGAGCTGGCCAATTTCAAGTTCAGTGTTACTCGACTAACTTAAACTAAGAATTAAATATATGGATTTCACCATTTTTGCCTTAGGCCTTTTAGATAAAAATCAAGATTAAAATTTAGCTTTTTTGCTATAAGGAAAGGGCAGTTTCTAGGAATTGAAATGTTGAAAAAAAGCAAAACTGTTACGAAAAAATGTTAGCTGCAAATAAACGAAAATTGCTGTTGCCGTGATTTAAAAAATCCATATAGGTCTGCCAAGTTTTCCCGCTAAAAGAATGTGTCGCCATGGGGGCATGATCTTTGATGCTTCGACGTTTGAAAGTGTCCTCTTTGTTACACTCGGTTGAACTTGATAAAACACGACAATGGTCATCTAGCGGTTAAAAATGAAATTGCATTGGTCATTTTCTAAAGACAGTTATGGAGTGAAATCGAAAAAGCTTTATATATTTTCTAATTTCTATTTTCAGTGTCGGTGACAGTACGCTTCGGATTCTGTTAGATATTTTGGCTCTTTGTAAGATTTCACGGAAAACATTTTTTCCATTCTTTTGATTTTTAACTTCTTGAGCGAAGTATCGAACATGATCAATCTGTAAAAAAAACCGTGAAATATATGAAAAATGTTTACAGGAAAAGTTACTAGAATGACGTAAAATATCGCTCCTTTCAACATTAATGGAACGGAACGTCGTTAATAAAATAATTGCATTTGCGGAAGCCTTTCAGTTTTGGTCAGAAACCAGCATCATAGTTCTTCGTCACAACACAAAAGAATATTTCACATTCAGACGAGGAAACTCCAATAAGTAATGGAAAAATTTTTGCAACATTTTCTGTGTCTTTTTAAAAAAGTGGTTTATACATATGGTAGAAAATACACAGGACAGGGCTATTTTGTGGTCCTTAGGATTTGCATCTCACAATTGCTAACTAGGCTTCTTTAACCTTAGAAAATCTTTCATCAAGTTTGGTGTTCAACTAAGTAGAATTCTAATCTTCGTAAATCGAGCAATTTCTTTATACAGATAAATAATTGAACACACTACTAAACCAAGCCAGCGCTCGCGCGTCCCTTTAGTAAATTCTCAGACCTGCTTGCGCCTCTATCTATCTACTAAATATTTTACGTTTAACTATGCTCTTCGAAAAGTTCTGCGTCAGTTGCGTCAACAGGTGGTCAGTCTCCACTTTGTATTTCCCTTGCAAAGGCAGAACGAAAGTTGGGAATTGCTCTTATTATTATATTTTATAGCTGTTATACCGACGATCGCCATAACAATATGTAGTGCTAAGTCCGGCTTCAGACCATCAGTGTTATATCCAACCAGGCCTTTTAAATGCAAAACAGCATTTGCAAAAAAAAACAATCTAAAAATTGGTTACGCTCCATAATGTGGTGCCCATAGTAGGAGTCAATGTGATATCATAAATTCTTTTAGTGTGCGTGAGTGAAAATTCATCCAGAAGAAAAATGGTGAACAAAAAGAAGAGAAGACAGTTGGTGATCGGGGTAATCCTTGTCACCCTCATTGCTTATGTGCCATCTTATGCTATCGCTGATGAAGCCATTGACACAGAGACTGATGTCAAAGCCTCCAAACAGGGGCTTGACGAGGTCAAAGGTAAACATAAAATTAAATGATTTATGGGCTGAATGCATTTTCACAATTTTTTCCCATAGAAGAACAGGACCTATTTGTATTTCCGTCAATGCAAATGGAGGGTATAGCGGCCGCCTCCTCCAACTCTCATGTCCCGATGGTTGAGGTTGTCTATAGAGGCCAGCCTCCGGCTGCAACCCCGAACGAGGTCGTCAGCACCACAGTGAAAACCAGTGAGGTCATAACGACCTCGACTCCTAAGCCAAAACCTCCAACTGGAGGTAAAATTGAAGGTAATAGAGGTAACAGAGGTAACTTCTAACCATATTGCAGCTCAACGTGTTACGTGGCATTTTTGCAGTTTTTGTGAGTTTTGAATATTATGGCCAATTTCAGATTTCTCCAAGATTTTCTCGCTGCCTGGGAATTTTCACTTTTTTTTCGGTTCAAGCGCACAAGCTGTTTGTTGGTTTGAATATGTATTTAGAGAACAGTTGAAGCATTAAAATTAGCCAAATGGCAGCAGAACATGTGCAACTCACACCACCACCATTCCATTGATTGGAAATGGAAAAAGTCTAAAGTCAGTTGAAAAACAAAGAAAGAGAAAATTGAAACAAATCGCCTTCAAATATTCGAGTAATGCATGATTTTATCCCTTTTTTTCTTGAACTTGAAAATTGGCGACCACCTTAACGTTATACTATATAAATTCTTGAATTTCTGAGGTTTTGCACATTTTGGCTTTTATTACTGCATCTACCTCGTGATTTGATTTTGATTGCAAGGACTGCGAAAATTTCTGCTTGTCAAAAAGAGAAAATCTGCCCCTTTTTCAGGGACATGGTCTTTCAACTCAATGGACTTGACGAACGGGGCTATTTTTCCGGGATCACCTACGGCCTCGCCGGCCTCGGCAACCTCAACAGCCGTGCCCAACAGCCTCGGAGGCCAGAGTCACGTATCGTGGAACCCAGACTCAATTGACGTGACTGTAAATCCGAACAAAATGAGGAAATCCCATTCGACAACCACGACAAGAACACCGGTGAGGTCGTCTTCGTTCAGAAATGACATAGCGACGTCGGAGAACGTGATATCTTATTCAACGACAACTGAGAGGGAGCAGCTGCATCAAGAATCGGCCCTGTATGAGGCCATAGATAAAGAGGTCAAGGAAGCCGTCCTCGCGTCCTCGGACTACAAGAAGTGGGCTGACCTCAAGAGTGAGTTCGTTCGATCAACCACTGCCTTGCCGACGATACCAACAATAACGACGACAAGGAGAAGCACAACAACGACAACAACACGAAGACCTCGACCGGTAACTACGAGAGCGCCTAGAACAAGGCCCACGCGGCCTCCTACGAAGCCAACGCCTGCCCCTACTTCGCCACCGGAACCGGATATAGTGACAATCTCGCTTCCAGGACTACGGTGGTATTCTGTCACGCCAGCAGCTTATCCCAGTTCTACAACAGCGAGACCACGTGGAGATTATGACTCGGCACTTCCGGTTTCTGACAACGACGAGTTGGAGATCCAGCATGAGATGAATCACTTTCATAACTTTCCAATGGTGGCATCGTCGACGAAACGAGTGCCTCGAGAATATACGCACGAAATCAAGGACCATGGCACTGGTGGGTCCAGCTACCAAAAAGTCCATCTTTCGGAAGGTAAGATGGCAGACTACCTGGACACCTTCAAACAGGCCTCGAAAAAGCCAGATTATCTGGACACGTTTGGCATGCAAAATCCGTACGCCAGCACCACCGCACCTCCGTTTGTTCCATTGTCCTCAACCGAGGGGTCTGTCGTCTCCACAACAGAGCCACCGATCGTGTTTACTTTGTCGCCAGAGCTTCAAGACAAAATTCCAGACGGCTACGAGCTGATTCCAGTGGAGCAGCTCACCAATGAATATGAGGTTGTGCCGTGGGATCAGGTGCAAAACTTGCTGGACGTCAATGTGGTGTACCCTCAGGATGTGAGTGACATCAAGGTTGACGATGGATTGCTTGGAACTTCCGGTTCCCATGGAGGAGGTCTGACGTCTCCACCTCCTGGAGGCATAAATGTGCAGACTGGACCCTCCCTGCCCCCATTCACAAATGCCTTGGCCGACCGTCCATCTGAGCCTTACAAGATCCCAGACTATCATACGGATCGGGCCAATGGTGTTGGAACAGAGGAGTTCCTGTACCGACCGCCACCCATATCGCCGGACTTACCAACCTTGTTCTACGAGAGCCTTGATAACTACAAACCACCAAGTCCGAAGCCAAAGATCCACTATGATCCAGTAGGAAGCCACTTGTCAAAACCGGTTCCAACACCCTATGATGCCCATCTGGTTAATACACCTGCCAAACCGGTTCATGGCATGAACCAGTATGATCCTAGGCGACTGAAGCTTGCTGACACCAATGTCATCCATTTTGGCAGTGACTTTAATCCAACTACCTTGAAGAGCCACAACATTAATGGGTACAGGATCAGTACCCCACCAACAAAACCACCCTACTTGAAGAACATTTTTAACATTTTCCATACGACAACAACCCATGGTCCGCCTCCATATCATCCAAGTACAGTCAAGCCAACTCCAACCCCGATCCCGTATTCAAGCACCACAACTGCTGGCAAGATCTACTCAAGCCTGAGTCCTTATTCCAAGGTCAAATACTCTACTCCAAAGCCGACAACAGTCAAGTCACTGCATCATCCTACCTCCCCTCCAGGCTATCATCTTCACACCAAGTTGCCAGGATTGGCTTCGCCGACACCAACCCCATTGCCAGTGGTAAAGCTAGCCAGCTATGCACCACCGAGCATTGTGTCAACTTCGGCAGCTCCACCACCACATCCACCAGTTCCACCTTATACAAAGCCAACAAGGAGGGCTGGGTCTGTTAAGGACCTGTCCCTACCGTTGATCCATTATGGACCGACAAGTCCAGCTCCAGTAGTGGTCCCACACCCTACAACTGCCTACAAGACACTGGATCCTGTTGCACACCATCACCACCATGCGGCCACGACGCCAGCTCCTCCAGTTGTCCATCATTCCCCGGCGCCTCATCCCCACAAACCTGACCACCATTTTGACCACTTGGCTGGCATCCAGAAGGCTCACATCTACACCACACCAAAGCCGGTGTTCAAGGCTGACATTCACTTCAAGCCTCATAAAGATCCCCACCATGGTCACCATTTGGATGACGCACACTACAAGTACCTTCAACCACTTGGTCATGGACATCCCCATGAGAAACCTGTACCTCATCACCACCCGCATCCGCATCCACCACCTCACCATCCAGAGCCTCATGTTCATCATCAGCCTCACCACGGTGTTCATGGGGTTCATGGGATTCATCAACCGCATGGCCAGCAAATCAGCAAATTACCACCCAAAAAAAATGGCCATTTCCCGTATGTTCCAACCCATTATGGATATCATCCCAGCAACTATGGGTCAGGCCTGGGTCATCCACCACAGTACCCGCCACCAGGACAACCCCCTCCCTATCCCCCTCCGTATGCCAAACACCTGAGCAAATACTACAACCAGACTGACTCCAAGGAGAATGAGAAGGGCGAGGATGATGATGGCATTGATGATGGGATCCAAGGGAGGTTGGAAGAACAGACCAGGACAAGCATCCAGATTGACAACATTGACCAATTAAGGGATGCATTGAAAAAGGCCGGCGTCGGACCCGGAAGTTCCAAGCGAGTCTATCTGGTCAAGGAGGAGGATGGTGAAACTCACGTGCAGATTTCCGTACCTATCAAAGAACTCTTTGAGGGTGGATCCCTTGAAGAGCGCAAGTCCGAAGCATTGGCTGTAACTTCAACCACCACTGAAGAGCCAACCACTTCATCACCAAGTCCTTCGTCACCCTCTTCAATTGCAAGCACCACAACTGCGAAACCATCTGTCACGAGTGCAGGCGTTAATTTGCCACCTGGAGCAGGTGGAAACTTCAATTTCATGGAGGCCTTTTTGATGTTCAATCAGATGCAAAAGAACCTGGTGCCCGGGCAGATACTGACCAGCGGAGAAGATGGCCTGAAAGTTAGCAATATTCTCATTTCTAAGGAGGACGATACTGAGAGGTCCAGTGCTGCCAAGGGCAAAGGTTCAGGAGGGCTCCAGATGGAGCTAAAGAAGTTACCGTTGTTTGATTTGCACGACTTGACAAGAGGTGGAAACACAAGAGCACGAGTCTCCCCAGGGACCCAGGATCCATTGCAAGGTCTGGATGGAAATTCTGTCTCCAAAGAGGACGAGGAGATGATGAAGCGCAGGAAGAAGCTGTTTTTGGACAATTTGAGGCGGAAGCCAACGAAAAAGCCGAATGTTCCCAGCAAATTGGACTTTAAGAACAAGGACAAACTGCCAGAGATTCTCAGAGCAGTTCCAACCAACAGGATCTTTGTTCCTGGTGCTGGACTGAGATTTGCGGGCGGGCAAAACCCTGCTGAGAACAAGGATCCGGAAAAGCCTCCAGAGCAACAAAAGGTCATGGTGATCTTACCACAAACTGCTGCGACGACACCAAGGCCAAGGACAACCACTCCATTTCCTGTTCCTTCAACAACCACAGAGAGCGAAGAGTCCAAAATTTTGGCAACCCTGACGAACACGCTGAATGGCCTGGTGAGCTCCGTGAAAGGCTTAAACAGCACCATGATGTTGGCAATGGTGGACAAGGCCAATGAGATCAAGCAGAAGGAAGATCCCGCTGATCAGATCAAGTCCTTGCAAATTGAAATTGCCAGACTGAACACCATGGTCCAAGACATGAGGAAGCAGAAGCAATCCGAGGATCTGATGAAGTTGTTCCTGAACTCCCAACAGAACCTCAATCTTGCAGCGGCCTTGCCAACTCCAGACCTGAACACTGCTGCCTCCACGACGGAGTCCACCGCTTTCAACTGGTTCACTTCTGAACCAACAAGACGACCAAAGACAACAACAACAACAACATCGATTCCAATCACCACTCGGACGTCAGAGGCTCCTCAGCAAGTCATTTTCTCCAACACGCCAGAACCTGAGCAAAACATAGATCCTGGCTTAATTTTCAAGGAGGTAAGAGTTTTTTTTCAAATTGCAATATATTTCTCCAACTTCTTGATTCAATTGACAGGGTGACATATTTGAGCTTGTGGTCTCCAGTGAAGATACTCCTAACAAGGTGAACAATGTTGGAGTTTCGGATGCCCAACAGCAGGAAAACTTCCTGAGGCTTACAAATGACATTAATGTGAACAACATCCAGCAGCAACAGCAAAGTTTTGTGGCTGGAGCCTCCGTTAGTTTTGGAGCCAACACTGGAGATGACAACAACCAACTGCCTCCAGGATCCGCTGGATTTGGATCTGTAGAAGTCCTGGATGTTGGAGACTTCCTGGATCAGAATCAGAATCTTGACCAGCTGCCAACTTATGGAGCTAGTAGCAATAATAACAACCAACTTCCGGTTCAGCAGAACAATAATAACATTGGTTTCCAAGATACCCTACCAACATACGGCAATAGTGGCGGATCATCAGCAGCAGTTTCAGGAACAATAAGCTTTGGTCCTTCTTCTCCCGCGTCCAACAACTACGGATCTGGATCAGGCAATCAGAACCAAATCAATTTTGGCACGGCCACGCCCATTCCAAACAACTATGCTGGCTCGTCTAATAACAACTTTGGAACTGCCACGCCTATTCCAAACAATTATGCTGGAATCCCACAAAACAACTTTGTGACAACGGCTGCTCCAAATAGCTACTCAGGAACCACCATCCAGAGCTTCCAGGATACGTTCCAATCTGACTCCCTGCCCACATATGGATCGTCGAACAACAATGCCAATGTCAATCAGCAACCTCAGACCAACTACGCAAGCAGCAACAACAATCCCTTTTTGAGCAACAATAACAATAATAACAACCAGCAAAGTTACAACAGTGGAAACCCTGGATTCCAGGGCCAGAATTTTGGAAACAACTTTGTCAACAACAACGATTTCCGGCCTAGTAATCCTCTGAATTCCAACAACGTGAACCAAGCTGGACCTAATGGACCGTGGTTTGGAGCAAATCAGCAGCAGCAATTGCTTTATCAAAAGCAGCAGCAACTCCAAGCCCTTAACAGCCAGTCCCAGTTGACAAATCCAGGAACGAATTATGCCGGGAGTGGAGGTGGTGCTGGGAGGCCTGTCAGGTTTCCAGGTGACGCTGGCAATCGCTTTGACCAGGGATACCTGAGTAGCAATGACGATTTGCCAAATTACTACGATTATGACTACACGGACAACATACAACCATCTGCAAAACTGCCAGCCGCAACTTCCACTAACATCCTGGCTGAGTTGTCAAAGTATTCCAGCAAGCCGAAGAACCTGATTTATAGGGGCGAGTCGTCCCAGGACCCCTACATCAGGTTCCCAGACTCTTCGCAAGAAGGAGGAGGGGATCCCACTCATGGCTATCTTAAGGGGTCCAACAGCAACCTGGAGCTGATCATGTATCCATCTGGTCAGCTATTGCTGGGAAACCAGGAACAGGGTCTGGCCTTGCCAGGAGCTGCCATAGGTCCTCATTTGAGGAGTTATTTGTCAGGTCAAACCTCACTTCAGCAGCCCCAGCGGCCTCATTATGTGTTTGCCAAGAAGAGAGACAGAGGTCTCATCCATGCCCAGGGGGGTTATCCCGGATCCCAGTCACTTCCGGTTCCGGTCCCAGCCTATGAGAGACCAACTGAACTCTTTGATCGCCTACTAGAGGGGGATGAGGACCCTACAAGCAGAATATCCCATGAGAATATTAGTGATGACAAAGACAGCACTAAGCAGTCGTCCGGTGGCCTCTGGCCAATCCTGGTCCGGACGGCGAAGGACGATTTCAACTTTGTGGGCAATGTGCTAAAGACAGTGTTGTCAAGAAAACGGTGATACAAATAAGTGAAAAGTCAATATTAAATTGTTTACTACTTATCTACATACAAAACTCGTGAAATCACTTGTTGTGCAATAAACTTATGATATTTATTTATTGATCGTTGTTTAAGCTATTATTGTTGATCCTTGGGCTTCTTTTGATTTTGACCTTTTAGATTCTTCATGCTCTTTTGCTTGGTCATGTCTAGATTTCGAGCCTGTCGCGGAACTGCCTCTTCGAAAGTAACGGGTTCTCCCTCTGCTCCTGCATCAGCTTCCTCGTCGTCGTCATTGTCTCCACTTCCGGTTCCAGGAGCGGCAGCCTCGGGCAGTAAGAGGGAGTTGATCTTGGCAGGTACCATTGCAATGCTATGGACAAAATTGTCCAGGGCCTTGAAAATTCCCAATTGTTCTGCGTACATCTCGGCTCCGTAGAAGGTCGAATTGACGACCTTGCCTAACAACAAAGAAAATCCGGATTGTTTTCACAGGTTTTTTTGCGGAAAAAAGTATTCAACCTAAATTGGTCGTCCCGTTGTGAACGGCTTCCTGTGAGTTGAAGTTCGAGGCCGTGTCGTACAGTTGCTCTTTGGTCTTCAGAAGAGCGTTGATCAGCGCGCTTCCGGATGCTTCAACAGAATCAACAGCGGTATTGACAGCCTCTTCAACAGAATCAACAGCGGTATTGACAGCCTCTTGAGCATTCTCAATCGTGATCTGTGCTGCCATATCGGCAGCCATAGTCTTGCTAACCGTGATTCCCGCATGAGTGGCGGCCAAGGCAGCGTTGATCTGGTTGATCGTCTGGTTCAAGAACATTGCAAGCGAGGCCGAGTACTCGGCACTCGCAGTCGCCAACGTCCTCAGCGCTTGGCGTTTCGCATCAAAGAATCCCTCTATCATGGCAACCTTGTTTTCAAAAAGAGATTTGTTTTAAAGATAGATTCATTAGAGTCGATTGTTATTTTTGTAGATACTTTGTGGGCCTTGAGAGCGTCCTCTGTCTGATTTAGGGCAGCCTCGACGTCGACCTCCGTCATTGCAGTCATCGCTGAACTGCTGACCTCAATGGCGGCGTTGGCGGCGGTGTTTCCAACCTTAAATATAAATGATACTACAATTAATAAATATACTTTTTGAAAAATTGAAGCGATTTACAAAGGAAACTACTCCGGCTTTGCTTTTGACAACATGGGTAAGATCTGCCGCGACGTCCTCGACGATCTCCCGGATGCTTTGTTGTTCGCCTTCTTTCTTTTCGCTAGCTGCATCCTCTTTAGTCGTTGGCTTTCCAAAAACAATGGCCAACGAAAGCAAGAGTACGATTTTGACTTTCATTTTCACAAGATTTCCAACCACCCTTTCAAAAAA
>JAAUYL010048624.1_pt1 | contig 18996 bp, 22 predicted proteins | sample 7278011 | NCBI WGS metagenome assembly JAAUYL01 (sample SAMN14350225, study PRJNA611818) | marine sediment metagenome | isolation source: surface marine sediment (1.8m) | place: French Polynesia: Moorea | collected 2018-08
GTTACATAGGCCTTGACTCCCCATCCTGGTTCGAAGCTTGCCGAACATGTGGGTCGATCTGGATGTCCCGAAAAAATAAATGCCTGAAAAATGTAAAAATGTAGCAATATGATGATCTTTTTTGCTTGTGATGCAGTTTTTAATGGTCGTCGAGCACTCAATAGCCCTTGAGACAATTGGTTCTCGTAATAAAAATATTGACATTTTCACGGAAAAAAATATTAATTAATTTTAATTACCTGGGGTATGCAGAGTAGCAAGGAAATTATCCAAGCTGAAATGATCATATAATGCTGCTTTGAAGAAGTCCAAACTTGATTCGTCAGAGGATAGCAAATCGCCTAAAATATCATTTTCAGAATATTGTTCTTATTTCTAAAATAATTGGAAAATACTTGGTATCTGTCCACCGCTGTCATTGTCAAAACGTACGAGCTGAAATAATTAAAGTAAAGTTGGTCTGATTAAGGCTAATTAATTGTTTCCCCGGCAACTCTGAATCGCTTTGCTATGGAATGAAAAACTGCATCCGAAAAGAGTGCCAAATAATTTATGTCCAATTTGGGGACATATCGTACTTTTAGCAAGAAGACACCATCCATTTCTCTTATTGCTTATAATAAATCAAAAACACCCGCGGCCAATGGTAACAGTAACGCTGCAATTGTCATTGCTTTCTCGAGGCCAAACTGGAGGCCGTCGAGGTCGAGGTCGTACCTCAAGTACGGCCCGATCATCTGCAGGAACTTGACGATCTTGCAGACCATGTTGCCGCCGTAAAAGTTGGGTGCCGTCACCGTCCAGATGAACTCCGGAAGCAGCGTTGTGAAGGCCGTGATCACGTCTGCGATCGAAAGGTGGAACATGTAGTAGTACACCCTTGTGTTGGTCGATTCTGGCCTCTGAAATCATTCGTTAATTGGTTAAATTGCCAATTAAAAACCAAGTAAACCATTCATGCTGACCTTCAACAGGAGCCCGAGGATGAGCCCGTTGCCCAGGATGGTGAGGATGATGATGGTGGCGAGGACGGACAACTTGGTCAGGTCCACGATGTACTTGGAGCTGCTGTCGCTCTCCGTGATCGTCTCCAAGGTTGTGTTGAGGTTGGCCTCGTCAGTGTAGGTGGTATTGCTCTCCATGCTTTTTATTGCCTGAAAGAAGGAAAATAATGTCTTACCAATTTCACGAGTTTTTTCTCCAGAACCAAAGTTAGTAACGTCATTTAATATCCTACGTAGAAGCGATCATTTATGGTTCTTTTCACATGCGTAACTTAATAAACTCGACGTCATTTACTAAGAAAATCGCTCTTCTATGCTCAAGGGTACATTTCAGCCAGATTGCCTCTAAAAATAATGAATTTTGGAACGATTTTTCTGTGGCTTTTGATTAACCTAAATCGGAATTTCTCATCATTGTAATTGTATTGAGAGTTTTGTATTTCAGTTCTGAACACAGTATAATTGCTTTCACATGCATGTTTAGTTACAATAATAAGGCACGTTAACGTTGTCTTTAAAGTCAGAATAGTTTTTCACAAGTTTTTTGACGCTCATCACTAGAATTTTGTAGGGAAATAATTGACCAGAAATATTTAAATAGTACTTAGTAGTATTGCATTTGCATTGGTGGTTGATCAACTTTGAAAATCACATGTTTTAAGTTTTCGTACTAAGCTCATTCGTGCATATATAAATTATTCTTGGGAAGCTCTTTCGGTTTTCTTAAATCTGCCCTGTTCTGATTGGCTGTCGGTTAAGTGTGTTTCGGCCAATCACCGACTCCCCTCGGCTGGGTTAATCCATGAGCTCTCTCCTCATTGGTCAAGAGGCGGATGATGTCCATGATAACATTCTCTTCGTCCTAAAAAAGTCTGGTCAACAATGCCATCAAAAATGTAAACAAATACGGATCTTACAGGGTTGAGCGGTTTTCCAGGAGTCTTCAGTCGTCGGAAGAAGGAGACTGACCACTTCTGTCTCAGGTTGGAAATGCTGCGAGCAGTGTCAATGTCGGTTTGGAAGTTGATCCAATCGCCAAACTTCAAGGAGACAATGTCTCTGGAGGAGCCAGCTTCCGGTTCGTCATTCTCACTATCACTGTAATCCAAAGGCTGTCCTTGCCCTGGAACAACAGTCAACGACTGTTCAAGCAATTCATTTAGTATCTTACCCTTGACAGTGGCGAAATCATGCCAGTCGAAGGGGAGACGATTCGGTCCAGCAAAGAGCAAGACGGTGGCGGGGGTGATGGCGGTCAGGTTGTAAACAAAGTTGCCGTTGGACTTGTCAAAGATGAACCAGCACTCGCCATTCTTGTCATTGTCAGCATTCAGTGGCACAGCAGACATGGATCCTGCTTTGTAGAGTCCGTCCTTGTGCTGGAACGATCCTGAATCCTGGTCGAACCTGGCCAAGTTGGGATAGCAGCCCGCCGTCAGGGCTGCCTTGACCACCGCCCAATTCTCCGAGTTCCCGTTGAGATCCTTTATATCGCCATGGCCTTTGGCGCGAACAAAACCCGAGGCTCTCAAATGTCCCAACAGCATTGCACGGAAATGCGACACCTCCCCCAAGGTGGACGGAGAGAGGTTGACCGATTGGCAGTAGCTCACCTCGTTTCCATTGGCCTTGGCCTTTTGCCAGCCTGAAAAATTTTAAAAGTAAACAACGCCAAACCAAAAATTGCATTTTGGAGGCTAACGTAGAAAATCGGAGGCTGGCAAATCCAGTGCATTTCCCTGCAATCTTCAGCCTCGACCTTGCGATCATGAATATTTAAAATCTGTTTGTGCTCTTGTAAAGAAGGATGATGGATGTTTTTTGCCAGAAAAAGGTTCCGATTCATTTTTGAAAGCGTACTTCCGACATATTCTCTTGTGATTATTATAAGTACGGAAACTTTTTTTCATGAAACTAATAGGTTTTTAACTTGCTCCATGGCTCATGCCAACATGAAAAATGCATTACAAGTCGAGTCGAACTAACTCGAGGCCCCCAGAAAAAAATGGAAGAATCTCTGCTTTCACCAAAACCGTCGAAGCAAAAATAGAAAGCCATTGCATTTCTTCCATGAAAACGCCACTTTTTTCATGCACTTTAGACGTCCGATTCAATTGTTGTGCAAAAAATGTAAATTTTTGGCAAAGAGCATAAAAAATCTGTGAAATCAAAGCTTTGGAGCTGCTGCATTTAAGATCGAATTTCCTTTACCTTGAAAGGCGCGAAGAAATACCATGTGGTCAGATTTCGTTCCCTCGCAAAAATCAATGCAGTTTTTCAGGGTGTCAGCCTCGTCTCCACCAACAAAAATAGGTTCCCTAATAAATAAAAAATTGAATTTGAAAAAAATCGTGAAATCGTACTGTTCTTACAGGTTTGCAAGACATGACACGATGGTGAGAACAGGATCAAGGCACTTCAATGCCACACCGTAGAGGACAATCTTCCCGTAGCAAGGCTCCAAAGGCCAGTCGAGCAAGTGGTTGCCGATCTCGGTGACATCTTCCCATGCGTTCAGCACCTCCATCTCCTTCAACGCCAAAATCGTGGCCTTGGTGACCTTAAAAATAAACTTGTGAAACGAATTATTATTTTAGAGTTTCCACCAATAATTTTTTACGTGAAATGAGGGAGGGTTGGGAATCCTGGCCAAGAAGTCGGCGATGGCAAAGTTGGGAGCGGCCAGCAGCCTCGCGTACAAGCACAACATCATCAGGTCGAGGCTGTTCGATTTCGTGTTCGTCAGGGTCGAGGTCTTCTTCTTTTTAAAGGCTGGATCGGTCTTGAGGACAATCTGGTTGGCATGAGGAAACTGAGTCCTGTACAACTTAACGCTCTCCAACGAGGACAGGACGATAATCACGTTGAGCTTGTATCGTGCCAAGGCCTGCGTCAGGATCACCAAGAGCATGTCGCCGAACCTGTTCGGCTCGTCCAAGCCGTCCACGATCAGGTGCGTCAGGTTGGCCAGGATCGTGTCGTTGCCCATCAAGGACCTCAACAGGATCTCCGTGTTGCAGACCGTCATGATTGTCATCGGCGAGACCATGGACTCGAGTCTGTTCTGGAATCCGATCGTCTGTCCGACCTAAAATTGGAACTTATGATTTCACGGCTTTTTTCGAAGGAATGACTGTTTACGTTTTCGTTGCGAGAGGCGGCCACTTTATCGGCGATGACGTTGGAGACTTCGTTGACGGTGGCGACGATTCGCATTGGCATCTTGTCCTCGGCCGAGGTCGTGAGGAGCGCGTCCGCCAAGATGATCAGCCTTGACGAGCTGTCGGCCTCGCAGACGACAAAGTTGACATTGTTGCTCCTGAGGCTGTTCTGGAGCTCCAGCATTGTCGCCAATGACACGTTCAGTTTGGACGATCCCGGAGATCCGAACGCCATTGGCGGAGCGATTTGCGGGATGCCACTCGACAACTTTCCACTGGTTCGGCACAAATCTGATTAAGAGAACAAAGCAAAATGCAATACAAAGATACGTGATTTAATTTCCGACATCATTCTGAATAACAAAGCAATGCAAAATTCACAAAGGGCGATGTTTCTAATCGAATTTGGACTCCTCAAAAAGAATAGGGAAATGTCTAGCTTGTCTCCTCACAAAAGATCGAGTTGAACACTTTGGATTAACTTTTAAAGAAAATTTTTAGACAGGCCTCCTCTGCCTTTCTGAGTCGAAATTAGACGATGAAAAAGTTAGCAAAAGTAAGTAATGTGCAGTGCATTAGACAACTTTCTTGTCCCAAGAGAAACGTCGTTGAAATGTTAAACTTTTACTTGAAGCAAAAAACTAGACTTTTACCATTTTATAAGTATAACATACACTATGTCTGTAAGTATTATGAATTATGTAACTTATTAAGTTATTCTCGTAAAGTCGTTAAGGTCTTTAATTCCTAATGAAATTAGCATCTTCACAGCCTGAACTTTCCTTTGCAAAGAGAAATGCATTTAAGATCGAATTTCGCCTTAGTAACCCTTTATGCAAAACTAGAGTATGAAACATTTATGAATGTCATTGGAAAATCTTGTCGAACATTGATTTAATGCCGACGACAGGTCGGGTTACGAATTTTGTCACGTAACGTGCAACAATGAAATCGCCATGGCCGATCTTGGTCATTCTGGGACTTGTCCTCAAGATCGCTCCAGCATTGGCGAAACCGGGATACGAGCCGGAGACCTACACCAAGGAGGAGGAAGAATCCACCTACAAATCCACATATGAACAAGTATCGAATGCAATTGTTTTATCGACAAAAATGCCCATACTCTTGACTTATTTTATTCAGACTTACAAACCTAGCCCAACCTACAAGTACACGACCGAAAAATACTACGAAGGTCAGACGGTTGAATCGGAGTACAAAAAGCCAGAATCATTCCAAGAATTCGAGGGCAAGGAGATCGAGCCCAAAAATCCCAAGTATTACGAAGAGAAGGAGAAACCGTACAAGCCGATCGAGCTTGAGCCAGCACCAAAAGTAAATTAATAATAAATATTCAGAGAAAAAAACTTGTGAAACTTCACGTTTTGGTCATAGGTAAACTATTACTTGCCCGGCTACAAGCCGCCAGAACCGGAAGTGCCTGTCGTCCACGGGTTGCCAAATTCACCGGAAAAGAAGTACGAAGTCAAGGAGATCCCGTATGAGCACAAGTATCCCAAATACACTACCTATTACACTACCACCACGACTACAACAACAACCACTTATACTACGACAACAACAACCACCACGACAACCACCACAACCACAACCACTTATACCACAACTTACACAACCACTTATACAACCACAACTCCCTATTACACAACCACTTATACAACCACAACCGAACCCTACCCAGAAACGGAGTACCATGTGAGCGTCAAGCCCGAATATAAAGAGGCCAAGTACCCTTATGAAAATCCAGACAACCCTGAGCATGACAAGGTAAGTTACTATGAAATTTAGTAGGAATGAATTCTGCCATATTTTCTTATTTAGGTGCCTGAGGCTCCGTCGACGGTGGCTACTGAAAAATACGAGGAACCCAAGTACAAAGCACCTACTGACCCGTCTAAATATGACCGCCCTGATGTTGACGCTCCGAAGTATGAGGAAGAACCGCACAAACCAATCAATTACCAACCAACTTACAAACCTAAAGATCTGGAGCCGACCTCGATGGCAGAGAAATACGATCCTGGATTGAAAGAGTTGACTCCCAAGTACGAGTACAAGGAGGAAGAAGCTTCAGAGTACCAGAAAGAGGAGGCCACGGAGGAGCCTTATCCTTATAAGATGAAGAAATGAATCCACTTTTTTTGTAAAATAACATGAATGCAACCTACTTTGTTGGCCTCGTCAAATAAATCGTCAAAACGTGTTGGGATAAAAATGATGGCGGTTGCTTTGCAAATCTAACCTTCTTCAGAAAAGCTTAGCTTTTTTATTTGTGAGAGCTTACCGAGCTTGCTCCTGGGATTCCTGTCCCGATCCTGGGGCGGCATGAGGTCCTGTTTTTCCTTCGCTGTCAGTGGATTTTTCGCCAGAACTTTGGCAGCGATCGTCTCGGACTCCGGGGTCAGCTTGAGCACAATGTCCTTGGCGAGGGACGTGGCGTTCTTCTTGTAGACGGTGACAAATCGATTGGATCCTACACCTCGTGATTTTGAAGCCATCCCCGAATTTCGCGCCATTTCGTGAACGAAAGCTCGTTCGTGACTTCTGAATGACGCAGGGAATCTTTCTTCTGAAAACAAATCTAAGTTGACTACAGCTAGTTGGAAGAACTGGTAAAAGCTGACCTTTGACAGAATCTGGAGAGCTGAGGAACTTTTTCAATCTTAGGTAGACGGCGATCTTGATTTCGCCGCCGACTTCGACAGCCGGTGATTTTCCTGAACTCATTTTTTTTGTTTTTTTTTGACGGGTTTTGACTGGTTTTGACGAGGTTTCTCACAGCTGTTTCACTCCAAAATGACTCTTGAGCACTTGCAGATCACGAATCAAGCCTTGGATCCAGATGACAATCTTGGGGAGCAGAATTTACTTTGGATTTTCGTTCTCGTCGTTCACTTTCATTTTCTTGAATTTGTTTTGTTTTGATTTTCGATTTTTTCGTGAAAGCAGGCGCGCAAAGCGCACAGCGCTACCAGATGTTTCACGTGCTTAAAGTGATAACTAACAAAAAGCGCCAAAATGATATCTCAATCCTACCGTAAACTAAAAAGCTGAAAGGAATTTCAATGCTAAAGTTTTCGAAGGCATTTTCTTGTTTTCTAGCTGCTCGTTAACACACTGTTATTTAAATGAGCTCATTAGAAATCTCACTTGCGTTTAAAATGCAAAAAAACAAAATCGAATCTTCCCACTTTTAATCGAAGAACAACAAAGCATCTTTTGAGTTTGGACCCGCGGACAGTGCAAGAATTTCCCATGAAATGTTAAGAATAAAGGCCATTTTGTTGAATAAATGAAAGAACAGAAAAAAAGGAAAAAATATCTACTGATTTATTTTCACATTTTTTACGAAAACAGAGAAACCTTACAAAAATGTCTGCATAATTTTGCTGAATTTTTGCTGTCTTTTTTTGGCTCCGTTAAAAAGCTGGCACAAGTAAAATTACAAGAGGCCTTCGAGGTCTCGAAACGACTTTGTCGTTGTTGAGCTTACTTCCGGTCGTGAATTTAGATACCACGTGTTCACCACAATCTAAATTCTGGTCACGAATTTTCTCGAAGTCTTTGGCTATTTTCGCGAAAGAAAATGTCCCTCCGGAGCCGGAAACAACCCCATTTGACACGACGCGGGGCAACCAGAAAGGTTTTTTGTCAGCAGAAAATGGCCAAACAGAGTTACAACAATGGCCAAAAATAATCGAAAAGGCAAACAAGGGGACTGGAATCCGACAGTTGCAATTTGCCAGGATTAATTTGTGGCCTTTAATTAGTCTTTTTGTCCATTTTAACCCTAGAATATAAATTAAAAAAATGTTTTTGTGGACTCGATTTTAAAAAGGCTGCCGCTTTCAAAACAAACACACCCAAGTCCCTTGGGTGCATTTTGCGACTTCACATAAACAAGAACAAAAGAAGGTCACACCCTGGGGTTAATCTTTTTTCTCGTGAAATAGAAAAGAAGGACGATCACTTCCGTTTCCGGCACCAGAATGGGCTTTTCGGTCCCTGAAAATGGGATCTTGTGGCGCTTTTGGCTAAAAGCAAACGAGAAAAGTCTGTTTGTAAAAAGGAAAAACCGGATATAGCTCGTTGCAATTATTTTTACAATAACTTTATTGGGTATTGGAAATATTTTTCGGTTGCCAACACGAGCACCGATATTTAAAAGTGGCTTAGTTAAATCCCTTAATTGCTATTCAAACTCCATATAAAACAATGCATGCCCTTCGTGTTGTTTTTTTTTGAGATCTCTGGCTCTCTTGAGTTAATCACCATAGTACATAGTAAATCTAGTTTTCCCGAAAATTCCCCAAAGATTTGGTAACAATTACCATGAAACATTTATTCGTTGCAACATCTGAAGAAGGATAGCAGATGGCTTACCATAAAGAATTTTTTTAAATATTTTTTTAGTTGTTAAAAATCAGCCCCACGATTATCCAATTGCTTTATCGAGCAAGTAAATCTCTTGGCAAATTATTCATGAAAATTGGCAAGTGATGCGAGTGCCCGCCACGTTTTCACAAGAATTTTTGAGCGCACAAAAATCTGGCAGATTTTGACTGCTTGGTGATGAAGCATGTGCTAGAAAAAAATCCTGCCCTAAAAATGCAAGAAATTGTCACTTTTAGGCATAAAAAACTCAGATTCCAATTTCAACATTAATTTTGTACACCAAATCTAATATTTTTCCAGGTTCATGATAAAATAAAATGAAACTTGATAGTATATGTATTTATATGTATACCCAGCAGAAAGATCGCATTTCCCAAAAAAGTCAATAATTTATATCAGTTCTTTTTATAACTTTTTAGATAAATTAAGTAATAAATCGGCTTACAAAGGCTCAAAAAAATAATAATGTTTTGCTTACCTTTAATTACGTCCAAGAGTCTTTAGTGCAATTTCACAAAAAAATATAGTTTACTCTCCACACCCCCTCGGGGCAGCGTTGTCGGCTCGACTGAGCGCGTTCATTTGTTTTTTTCTCGAGGTCGAAAATTTTTTTAGAGGCCACGGCGGTGCGAGGCCGTCGGCTCTCTTCAAGCATAAACAATTGAGACGCGCACGGAACGAGAAGCAGTCGGATGCCTAGAGCAAAGTACAGGTTTTGTCACTGAAAAATCACATATTACAAGTACTTTCTGTCTGCCATACTAAATGGGTTTTGCGTGTTGGTAAGATGTTATGTTTATATTCTAGGAAGCAGCTCGAGGTCGGAGGCCGAAGAACTTGAGGCTGTCCTCTCAACGGGACGTACTAAAGGAGTTTCTTGCATGGTTAACGAAAATAAATGCACTCAGAGGCAGCCCATGTCATCTATGTAGATATATGTGTTATGGTCATTATCTAATTAATTAAACAATAATGTGAGCACTCACATGAAAGAGAATAAATTAGGAAGAGACTCTCAGATGATATAAAAAGAGACCACCTGGTGTCAGAGACACCAAAGGCATGCGGCCATCAAGTAAATGAATCAGCCTTTTGTCAAAAGGCATTTTTGTGTTGGCTGGGAATTGTAGGCCTACTTAACTTACATGAACATATGATGGACAAATTCTTGTTATTTTTGGGTCCTATTTACATGTTTTAACGACTTTCCCATCTATATTTTTTCCGTGAAATCATGTAAACCGACAATTTTAAAATTCTTTCATCAAAATAACGAAAAATGGTATTAGATAACATTAACTTTAAAATATTGGAAAAGCAATGCCGATATTTAAGGCAGCTCAAACACACCTGAACATTTTCAAAATACATCGACGAATTCATCAACGTTGTCAGTGCAAGCTTATATACTTAGTTGGGTAATAAAATGATCAATCATTCCAACTTGAGGACCAGCGATGTTGTTGTAAGATAGACATAGTCGACACTCGAGTGCCTATTTTCTGCTCGTCAAGTATCTGTAAACGATAGGGTTATTTGGCCTTTTTAAAGGCTGCAGAGAAAAAGGAAAGCCCCCGCATGACCTTATTTGCATTCATCAAGAGCCTTTCACGTACACAACATTTTCCCCATCCAAGGGAAAAAATTATCTATTTATTTTCACGAACATTTCAGTGTGGCTTTCTTAATGTCACCGTCATAGATCTGTCCGCGAATCCACGGCAAATAGGACTTGATTCTCACATAGAGACCAGGTTGATTGTACCTAAAAAATCATTTTTTTCAATTTTATCCTGGAAGAAACCAGGATGATCATTGTCACCTGGCACACCCGATGCCTCGACTGACCACTCCAATCAGAACGGCGGCAGATTTATCTTGAACCCATTTCCAAAGAGGCGATCCTGAATCACCGGAACAAGAATCGCGTCCACCGTAAAATGTTTCCGGCTCGACGTCCTCCTTGACTTCAAGATGATTCGTAAAGACAACCGAATTGCCAACCAGTTTTACCTGTAAAAAAAGAAAAAATTCTGTGAAATCTAAAATGTCGACTTTGTCGATTTATTATTGAAGCAGATTGATGCACTTCGAAAAAAACTTGTGAAATCGCGCAGATAAGAAAGTCGGAAAATCGATCTTTTTGAAGGTGAGAGTAAAGCTAGAACGTCACGAGATCCGACAAAATGCATTGGTCGTGAGAGGAAGGAAATCCTTTTGGGAAATCAAATCTTTTTCTCGTCGGTTTGTCCGCCAGATGCAATTTCAGTTTTGTACCTTGTAAAAGGGATGATTCTCGATGGCAACCCTCTGTTTTCTAGCCGCGCACAAATCAAACCGAGAGTCAAAGTTCAAGACTTGGTTGGCCAACTCCTCGCAGACCTTGTTGGGGAGGATGTGCAGGTCAGAGATCTCGTTTAACAAGTCGGAGTAGACGCTGAACGCCCCCGGGGTGGCCCCAACGCCGGAGCCCGCGGGCGGCGTCTTGGCACTCATCCTCGTGAAAGTCATCTTCATCCGTGATCCGGATATGGTTCGATTTTTTAATGTTTCGCAGTGGCTTTGGCAGAATCCCCAATGTACGTCAGCCTTCGGCCTGGCAAATTCTTCAGCCTTGGCCACCTTTATCGCTGACTAAAATCAAAATATCAAATACAAAAAATTTGTGAAATTGTAAGAAACTTACTTCGTGACTCCGCGTGTGCTGATCAAGTTTGTTGCAATATCCAGGAGTACCAGGAACATCGCTATGGCATACACCACACCAACCATGAGTTCCAGATAAATATTGCGAATGATTCTTGGCTGAATCGGGTCCCACCCTGGGGGCCTCCCAGCAAACGATTTCCGTTCCATTCTTAAACGACAACCTCGTGGCAGGATATTGATCCTTGACATGCTTGTCCTGGACACGTTTCAACCTCTTGACCTCGGACCTCTGGTTGAAAAACTCCGCGCACATCGGCAGCCTCGCCGCCGGGTTCGGCGTCTTGGTGCAGTCAAAGTAGGTGACGTTGTCGAAGACGAACGGGAACTGCAACAACATCACTCTGGTTTCACGAACTGAAGTTGGTTGAGTTACCTTGCAAGGATGGAACGGAGCCGGACCTCCGAGGCCGGTGGTACATTGCGGATCAGTCTCAGATCCCCAGCCGGCAACGTTGACTGTAACATGATCTGATGGTTCGTCCGGAAAATTGTCACTGATCGGCAAACATATTGGCACGATCAAGCCCCGGATCATCTCGGCCGGCCTGTCCAACTTCAACAGGGCGAGGTCGTGTGGCGAGGCCACGTTCTCAAAGTCGTAGTCAACGTGGACGATGACGTTCGTGACGTTGAAGGTCCGGTTGGCATAGAGGTAGGTCAACTTCCGGTCGAAGATGCCCAACTGCACGCTGAACCTCTCGCCGATGTCGAACGTCGGCCGGATCGTCCGGGACTCGTCTTTCTGAAATGCGAAATATCAGTCACTCGTTGTAGCCGTGGTTGTTCTTGATGAAGTCGTAGGTAAAGAAATACTTTCCCATGCAACTTTTGGGCCCGTTGCAAACGCAATGCGCGGCTGTGAGAACGAACCGATCTGTCAGAAGGGAGCCTCCACACACCGCCATCTTTTTCTTGTTTTCGCCCAAGATCTTAATAAAGGCCATCCAAGGCCTGCCATTGGTTTTCGAAGAATTAGAATTAGAGCTTGAACTTGAGTTTGTCAATGAATCGGTCATGTATTCTGAACATGGGCACTCATAATCAAAGGTTGATAAACTGCGATTAGACTTGATATCATTGCTAATTGTCCTTTTTACGTTCAAAATGCTCAAAATGAGTATTGTCCAAAAACTCGGGAAATGTAAAATAGCGGCGTATTTCATAATTAAACCATTAAATCGAATATGCATATGTATTTATTTAGCAAGAAAATTATTAATGTTGTCATGGAAAATCAGCATTTAGCATTTTCCTCATTTTTGTCTGTGTCGTTACCGTCAGCTACCCAATTATGTTGGCATTTATAAATGTCCATTAAATGATAATTAACCATAATTAAAAATATGAATCTTGACAATTTCACGAATTTTATCCACCAGTGGGTTATGCTTTTTATCCCACTTTGTTTATGTTATGGTTTAGACACTTTTCCAGTGGGATAGTGGAGTGCTACACTTTCACTACATAATTTTGAAGGTTAAACGTGCCTGTTTTGTAAGTTTAAGGCATAAAGCCCATAAAGCTTTCAAAAATGCAAGTTTATTACAGAATCAATTACAAATTACTGGAATTAAGACCAAACAAACATTTAAAATTTTAAGATTTTATTGTAATTGTGGCATTTTTCTTTGAAAGCGCATTGCTTTATTGACGTGATGGGACATCAGAATTGAGATAGACTTACTTCGATTCGATTTTGTGTGTTGAAAAAAAATAAAAAGTAAACTTCAGAAAAGAGCGAAAAGTCAACTTTTCCCATTTTTATCACGATTCACGAAGCGAACAGCCAGATCCTTGCATCCAGGATAGAGACGATCTTGGCCATTCTTGATCCCAGAGGATCAATTTTGTGACGACGAGCTTTGACATCGCCGAAATACGGGAGTGACAGAAGACCAGAGTAAGTTGCTTCCGAATCGATTGCAAAGCAAAAAGCAGACGGCAACGACGTAACATGATGTTGTCCTGATTCTGCTTGTTGGCCAAGCTCCAAAATGTCACCTGAATTGACAAAGAGAGAGCTCCTGGATTCAATTAAGAGAAGAATGTTTTTGTGTGTTTGCTTTGTCCTCGATCCGTGATATTAAACTACCGTTTCAATCTTGAACAGAATCATCATCATGTCGCTCAAGCCAAAACGCGTCGACTTCAGCAGCACTTGGGCCGAGCTCAAGGAGACTGTCAAAGGAGTGATCACGTTCAGCAATGTGCCAAGGGCAACTTGGAACGACCGGTTCACAGGTAAGTCAAATAGGTCTTGGTTTCGAGCCTTTTTTCAAATTCATATTGTTGAAATCAGATGTCTACTCGTTGTGCGTGGCGTACCCGGAGCCCTTGGCCGATCGGCTGTATGCCGAGACGAAAAAGTTTCTTGAAGAGCACGTCGCCGCAACCCTGGTCAAAGTCAAAGCCGGCGGCGAGCAGAATCTCTTAGCCAATTATCACGAAACTTGGAAGGAGTTCTCGCGAGGGATCGACTACCTCCACATGCTCTACTCGTACTTGAACAACCAGCACATTCGCAAGCAGAAGATAAGCGAGGCCGAGCTCAACTACGGCTGCCTGGTGATCGACCATGCCGAGACGATGAAGGAGATCGGCGAGCTGGGACTGGACATTTGGCGTCGCCAAATGGTAGAGCCTCTGAAAGAAGAACTTGTCCGCCTTCTCCTCGACGGAATCCGATACGACCGACTCGGGTCAGAGTCGATCTCGACGGGGAGGACGCAGTTTCAAACGGACGCCACGCTCAAGGGCGTCATCAGCTCGTTCGTCGAGGTCGAGGAATACAAGAAGAAGGGCAACTTGGATGTAAGTTGTGAGATTAATCCTGGATACAAGCTCAAGATCAACATTTATACATTCGGTTTCAGCTGTATGAAGAGATCTTTGAATCGCCTTTCCTGAAAGCCACGGGAGAATACTACAAGGAGGAGGCTTCAAAACTGCTCCAGGAGGGCTCCATTTCCGGTTATATGGAGCGTGTGATTCAGAGGATCGAGTCTGAAAACGTTCGCTCAAGGAAATTCCTCTACCCCAGCTCGTACACAAAGGTAAACAAAACCGTCCCAGTTTCCCGACTTTTTTATTCACATTATTAATTTCCAGGTCACGTTTGAATGCGAGCAACGTATGGTCGGTGATCACTTGACGTTCTTGCATTCTGAATGCAAGGGCATGGTGAGCCGCGAGGCTAAGAACGACCTCGCCAACATGTACAGGCTGTTGAAGCCAATCACGGGAGCCCAGCAGGTTCTCCTCGATGAAGTCCAGGACCACATCAAGCACCAGGGTCTAGAGGCCATCACCGGCCTCAAGGGCGACACGATGGCTCAAGAGTTCGTGGAGAACGTGCTGGAGGTCCACCGGAAGTACCGACAGCTCATCCAGGACGTGTTTCAAGGGGATCAGGCTTTCGTCGGCGCCCTGGACAAGGCCTGCACGGCTGTGATCAACCACAAGCAGGCCAAGGGGCAGCCGAAGCCGCCGGAGTTGCTTGCCAAATACTGTGACACCCTCCTGAAAAAGTCCCAGAAAGGCATCTCGGACGACGAGATCGACGAGAAGCTGAACAGCTCCATCACCGTCTTTAAGTACCTCGACGACAAGGATGTCTTCCAGAAGTTCTACTCCCGGAATCTTGGCAAACGACTGATCCACCAACAGAGTCACTCCATGGACCTCGAGGAGGCCATGATCAACCGGTTGAAGCAGGCCTGCGGCTACGAGTTCACCAACAAGTTCCACCGCATGTTCACCGACATCTCGCTCGCCGAGGACCTCAACTCCAAGTTCAGCAACTTCTTGGCCGCGGAGAAGATCGACGTCGGGATAAACTACTTTGTCCGCGTCCTCCAGCAGGGAGCTTGGCCTCTAAGCCAGAACAACCTCGAGCTCGCCGTCCCCGTTCAGTTGGAGAAGACCGTGGCCTCTTACGAGGCATTCTACAACAAGCAGTTCTCCGGCCGGAAATTGACTTGGCTACACCATCTCAGCAACGGCGACGTTAAGCTCGGCTACCTGTCCAAGACGTACATCGTGAACATGACAACCTTTCAAGTGAGACCGAAATTCCCGTTGACATTCTTGAAACAGAATCCATGTAGATATGTTTGTGTTTTTAGATGGCACTGCTCCTGCTCTTCGAGAAGTCGGACAGTCTCAGCTACAACGAGTTGAAGGCGACGACCAAGATCGCAGAGGATCAGTTTCCAAGACACGTCCAGTCGCTCCTGGATGCCAAATTGCTCATTTGCAACTCATCGGTAAGTTGGATTCAAGTCGGGCTTACATATTTTCAAGGTTTTTATGTGATTTTATCTCAGGAATTGACGAGTGATTCGATCATCCAACTGAACACAAAGTACTCCAACAAGCGGACCAAGTTCAGGATCGCCGGCACGGTCCAAAAAGAGACTCCACAAGAAGTCGAGCAGACACATCACGCTGTCGACGAGGACAGGAAGATGTACCTCCAGGCAGCAATCGTCCGAATCATGAAGTCTCGCAAAATTCTCAAACACAATTCTCTCATCCAAGAGGTAAAAATGAATTTACTTGGTTTCACGGATTTTTTTATTAAGTATTTTGATTTTTTCAGGTTTTGAGTCAGTCCAAAGCGAGGTTCGCGCCGTCGATTAGTATGATCAAAAAGTGTATCGAGAGTCTCATCGACAAAGCTTACATTGAAAGGACTCCCAACTCGACAGACGAATATTCGTACATGGCTTGAAAAAGCTTGCAGATTTTGAGTTTTAGTGAAGAGAAGAAGCAAATGATATTTCAATTCAAACAACAGCTACGTAAATTATTACATTGACCACGATACCAACCATTTACTTACTTACACAATTATCTATTCAGATTTCGATTAACAAGAACAGAATATACAGCTTTGTGATGCCCAAAATTGAATGAGTCATCCTATATAGTAGTAAAACCAATATTTTACCTGCGCGAGAGAAGATTTTGAGTTTAGCTATGCCAGGTATGTCCGTTATAATATGGTTAGCTCGATTTCCTGGAAGAGGACTCAAAATTGTTTCATCCATCGTGAATTTAGTTGCGATGGAAAATTCTTCGTGCAAATCCTAAATTTTACCTCTTCAAATATGATACGTGTCGTTCAAAAATTGACTGTGAAACACCTAGATTCTTTAGAGGACGAAAAATGGTAAGACGAGAACATTTATTATTTTACTCGTGAAATTGGACTGAACTTCTTATCGCCGCTTAACTGTTCTCTAAGCACTTTTTCAAGTGAAAGTAATTGAAAGCTATTCGAACTTTCCGTCAAATAAAGCAGTCATTTAGGGCAGCGGCAGCTACAGTCGAGAGGCAAGACGGGTGCCCGTCCAGGCCCAACCCTGTGCTTTGGGTGACCGAAGGCAAAATCGCGCTCGAAGTCGACGTTCGATTACAGTGGCTGAAAAGCAAATATATTTCTTTCTGTAACTGTCATGCACGCGCCAACACCTGAGAGTTCTTAGCTTCAGCCTCGGCAGCCTCGCGGCCTCGAAGAAGCAGCTTGTATTTTACATGAGTTTGACCACTTTTTTCTGCAATCACTGGTTAATCCAAAAATCAATTATGATGACAAAAATCTAGTGAAATACATGTAGACCTTGTTGTACTTTAAAATCCTCTCGCGCAGCTTCTGAAAAAATTCGCCGGGCGGTCGCAAGCTTCTACTTAAAATCATTTTAGTGATGAACCTTATTCACCAACTTTTACATTGACGTCTTACTCAGTCTTGATGTTGGAAAGCCAAGTTCGAGTTTTATCTGTAAGCGAGCATGCGTTTTTCTTCAGGCACCTAAAATGCTCTCTGAGTTCTGACTGACTCTTAACTTTGGACAGGATTTCGCTATTATTCCATAGATAAATGTGTACTTTTTCAAACGTAAGCGTTTAAAGCTGCTGCTGATGCTGTCCCTCTCTCTCTCTCCTGACTGGCCTGTTTAAAATTGCCTGAAATCTGCTTCGACTTCAGGGTGATATGAAAATGTTCGGTTCAAAAGTATGATTAATTAGCATTTAATGACCTATAATTAAGGGGACAAAATCATGGTACTTAAGTCCCTGAAAAAATTTTGGAGTGATGGCAGAGTTAGAGCTAAATTCAGACAGGCTTTGCAGAGTGTTTTAATTTTGAATTTAAGGATAAAACCAGAGAGTCGCCAATGGTCTCCAGGGTTGAATGGAATATCCTGTATCCTAGATGAAAATTGGCAAATTTCTTGAAACACCCTGTACATGATCACCTATGTGCTGCTGCTCTTGTTCGAGCTTTTTTTACGTGTAGGTAAGCCCGAGATCGTTTCGTACAAAAATGTCTCCGCAGCAGCAAAAGCAGAAGGCTGAGGAGAAACTCAAAAGTTATCCTGACGTGTGTAGAATAGTGTATATTTGTAACTAAGGCCAAAATTTTTTTGAGAGTGCCTGATTTTAAAGCTATACAGAAGCAGTAAGAAGTACATTGCAGTGAAAATGTGCAGTTGAACTGCAACCTGTATCTACATATGCTATGGCTATGCCCGCTCGAGTTATGGGTACCTAAGCTAGCGCGCGCAGTCGCGCGCGCACGCCCGATCAGCCTTTACTGCTAAAGGCTGCCTTTCTACAGAGAGAGCCAGGGTGGTGAGGAGTTCGGCCGCGACTGAAGCTGCAATTTCAAAGGCCAAGAAGGCCACCAAGGCTGAAACCATCATCTCTTCTCTCGTGTGACAGTGCCAATCCTTAAGACTGATCCACCATCAAAGTCAGTGACATTCAACTACCTGATCCTAGTGTGTTGTTCGTGTAAGCTCAACCGGGGTCTTCTGGCCTTTGGGCAGCCTTCATTTGGAAAGGCCAACCTTGTCATGAACCCAGAAGTCTGAGGGGACATCGAAGAGTACGTAAGCTAAATCATTGTCACTGTCAGCAATCGTTGAAGCATTGTCCAAACCGGAAATTGACCTTGATGAAACATAGAGAGGCACTCTGTCGTGCACCGCTTTAAGATGGCCGCTAGTCTGGCCTTTGCGCTCCACGTTGCATATAGTCAGCTGACGAGCTGCTACAGCTCGATTTTTTGGCCTTTTTCTCTCTGGACATTCTTGGTTTTTAACATTTTTAACATCAGCAAACAGATGAAAATATATGAATGGATATTTTTATAGCGAAGCACATTTAAAAAGCTAGTGAACAGCTTTCATCGATTCTCCCAAAATCAAAAGTTATCTTGGTCCTTGTACTTACAAATGCTATCTACTTGAAATTCTTTGATTTCACAACGTGCAAAAATATCTTAAAATGGCAAAAACATCGACCAGTCTCAAATGTCACGACTGACGAATTTTTTTTTGATACAAAATATTCATTGTCCGGATTTTTTGGTACACTTTTAAAGTCTCGTACTCTTTGATTTTTTATAAAAAATCATAATTTTATTTTTGTCTTTGCTTTTTTTTATCAAGGTCGAATGATGCTCTACAATCGCGTTGCCGTACTCTAAACGACGTGTACAGGATGCAAATTTTGTTTCAAAGCCAAGCTCAGGTGTAGCACACAAAATGTAATTTGGGAAACTCAAAGAAGGCCTGAAATGAAATGCTTTTAACACTACCGGTCACAGTCAGGCATGCACAACAAATACATTGATTCTGGAATTTCAAACAATGGCCCATATGACCATGTTGGTAGGTGCCCATGATGTCCTGGGA